>OMLO01000255.1_pt1 | contig 31612 bp, 37 predicted proteins | sample 1674811 | NCBI WGS metagenome assembly OMLO01 (sample SAMN06265003, study PRJEB25207) | coral metagenome | isolation source: Coral host | place: Mexico:La Bocana,Puerto Morelos, Mexico | collected 2008-11-13
TGGAGTCGAAAGTCCTCGAAACCTAGCGCCCGAAACTGCACACAATTGGAACTTCCGCTCAAATTATGGATGTTGAATGCCAATTAAGCAAGCACCAGCATCCTAAAAGGCTTTGACGCATCGTCGTTGTTGTAGTCACGCAAGACCTACCGCGGTTGCTGTAACTCAAAGTTAACCAAATTCTGTTGCAACAAATTAAGTCTTGGTAATGTTTTGCTTATGCCATTTTGAATCATTTTGCCGCAAGTTGGGGGAATCTATACTGGCCGTGTTCACATCGCGGGATTGATTCATGGCAAACCAAAAAGAGGTCAACTGCCTCCAGAACGACTGGCATCGCACCATCATCTGTGACTTGTTCCTGCAGAGACTCTGACTGCGAAAGCAAACCTAGAAGTCACGCCGTGGGATCTACAGAGGAACAGCTCAAATTTACATCCTCCCAGTCTGCGAGGTACATGTCAACTGAAAGGTTGTCCCCTGGAGTGCGCCTCACAATTTGGGCTGTTGGAATTTGGAGGGCTGAAGTTGCACTATGTCACTCTGTTCGACCCTGAGACTGAAACTCTCGAGGCCCATCTGAACTTTTTCCAACCCAGCACTGGTATCGTATATGAGCCTCCCATTACGGTCTGACAATCGTGTTGGTTCACATGCAATTCACTGATTCATGGTGTTCGATGTTTCAAGAAACCAGGCCTGTGGTGGGAGGAATAGTCGCAAGCATGCCTACAAAGTCTGACCACATGCCGATGACTGTCATAGTTTCTTCATGAGCAAGGTGCACAGGGGATGGAGTTTTGACAGCACCAGCCTTGCCATCAGGTGAGTTGTTGTGGCCATCTGGGAAAAACTCCAAGTGGCCTTCACGAATACCTGGCATCAAATTGGCATCTTGCTTCATCCTTCACAAAGTTCAGATTTCACCCGCCTCTGATTCCAAAGGGTGGCGATTTCACAGCCAAAGGTTTTCTTAGCTCCTGTCAAACGAAAAGAGCTCATCCCAAGATTCCATCAATATCCATCAATCCTTCCAGGCATGGGAAGCAGACCTTCGCTTTTTGTACGCATTTTTCAATGCGCCATTCCACCTTGGAACACAGTTCACAGATGTTCACAGGAACCACGGCTATGGAAAACTATGCAGTTGACACGATCTTTGTAGCATTTGTTTCTGTCATCAATTCATTTTCGAAACCTTGATTCGGAATTACTGGACACATTTATATAATACATGATATTTCCTTAATTATCCTTAATTATATATGATTCTATTATGATTCTATTCTATTATCAATTCATGAAGCAAACACTCGAAGCAGACCTGGGTAGGCTCCAAGGCCCTGAAGAGGCGCTCCACCTAGTCGCGCCCATCAAGCCCGTCATGTCCCACGTCTAAATTGTGTGAATAACAAACATGGGTTTCAGTTGTCATTCCTTTTCCTTCTGACGTATGACAGAGAAGCTTTTATCGCAATGGTTGTTCCATTGCTTGCTTTACAGAAAATTCCCCTTGGCAGGGAAAGAAAGAAACTTGAGAGTCCCCATGGCAGAGACTGTTTTTGAATTCAAAAATGATCTTCTGTGCAAAAATACTCGGTTTTTGAAAGTTTTCCACGACCCCTTTCCTTGACTCAGCGAGTCGATTCAGGGTTCCAAACATGCAGAAGTTGTCTTGCTTTGGGTGTAAATGTCATGCGTGGTAAGAAACTGAGACCGTCTGATATGTAGATGCGGGCGACTCGGGCGTGTGACCAGCGCCCTTTTACTAGGGCTATCTCCATGCTGCCTGTAACCTGAAAAAGGTGCGTCGCACCTCCGCGACGGAGGCTGTATGGCCGAAATTTGTGCTGATCCAAATTGAATTTGTCGGAGTATTGTTTGAAACGATGCCGAAATGCAGAACCTGAATATGGCCAAATTGGCACTTTATCCAGACCCTGTTGAACTTTCAAGGCCTTGAGAGCCTGTAGGACCTGAATAGTAAAAGGATCGTCAAAAGATACCATCTCTGCTACATTGTCACGCTTTCCTGTCTTGGTGTCACGCAAGCTGATGATACCCTTCCGGCCATCCAACAAAATGTCAGCTGCAGCGACTTGGAGAATTTCGCCTGTGCGTAGCAGCGCGAAGAACTCCAGGAGCAGGAGCCCTGCGAAAATAAAATCACAGTGATCTACTGCGTAATACGCCCAAGCGTAAATGATCTGTTTGGCTAGGGGTGGTGCCCGGTCAGGCGATTCCAGTTTTCTCCAGGTGGAGAACATCTTCCATGATAAAGGCAGTTGACGTTTTGTCCACGGCTCATAATGATGTAATCCGCACAAGGCATCTGAGATCCCGTGCAACGGGTCACCTTTTTCCCAGCACTTCTGGATCCAGTTTGCCGTCAACATATCTACAGTAAATCAAGGGGTGATGTTACACCTTCTAGCTCCGGCAGCAACTTTTGAAGTCCCAAGAAATATCGTGTTTGAGTAGCCTTAGTGATTGCTGCGTCCCAAAGTTTGATACAACTCCTTTGTTTTTGTCTTTCAGAGCGAGTCCGCCTGGCACTAAAAGTCCAGCGAACGGCTCTCCCCATCGGTAGGATTTGTGGTGCTATCGACGTGGCCCAGGATCAAATATAGGCCATGACTGAGAAGGAAGCCATTGAGCTGCTTTAGGACTCTGCTTAATTGTTTGCTGCCAGAACGACCCTTGCTGATTATAGATAAACAAACATAGCTGTCGGTTAAATGAAAAAGTCTCATGTTCATCGCATCAAAATGACTGACGTGATATTTTATCGCCAAGAAGATACTACGAAGTTCAAGGAGATTTATATGCTCTTTGTGCTGCCAACGGACCTTGAAACATGCTTTCCAATTCCACCAATCAGCTTCGACCCCTTGTCTTGGATGTGCCTTTGGGTTTAGGAATTCACCTGTGGAGATTCGGACATCTGACCCTGTGTGATTTGTGCGGGACAATAGCAATTTATTCAACATCTGAATAGAAGTATCCCCACGCAACAATTGTCCACCATAATTGAGACTTCGACCAATTTGCGCAACAAAACGCAAACCACATCGATATCCAGGTGTTAAACCCATGCGTCTTGATAGGTGTTGGTATTTGACTCTGGTGACGTATTGCTGGCACAAAGCTAAAGCAGGTATGATAAAAGAGTATATACTGAAGCTATCTCCCAACAATGAATGTCTTTCGTCGTCATACTTCTCATAAGATTGTTTGATATCACTCGCATTATAACAAAGAGATGTATGTTTCCAACCATATCCCAAAAGCAGTTCTTTTTCTTCTGCTGATGCGGTTCGCCAAGATCCATGCTTCGTCCAAAATATGAATTGATCTGAATACTGATACGGAGGGTATCGATAATCATCGGCAGTCCATCGTGAAATTGTGCTTGGGTTACAACGTTCGAGTCCTGCAGGCCTCCACGGAGGAGACGACCGTTTGATGGCCTTCATGCATGTGGGCAGTACTGCCCCTTCTTCTCCTCCTGGCCAACAACTTTCGGGTTCAATCCATTGTGTAGCATCGGGATATGATGCTTCGGCATGCACTACTCTCCATCGTGAGGTTTTCTCAATCCAGACATCATCCATCAACCCGTCCAAATATTCAGTTGTCCAGCACAATCTTGGCCTTCGCATGGGTACTGCATCGACGCAGTCCAAAAAATATGGCTCCAATTGGAGAGCAGCCGAGATCTTCTCACATTCTTCTGGTTTCATAGATGCAACGTTCTCCACCACTACTTTTACAACAATACCAGATCCACCTTCTTCGATAAGCAGCTTTCTGATCCGAATGATCTCATAGAACAATGAAGATGATTTTCCATCCAAACCTTTTCCCCCAGCACGTACAGATGATAAATCCACACGTGGAAAGCCGCGCCACAGATGAATTTCCAGTATTCCCAGATGCTGCGTTACAATGCTCTTCGCCATATCCCTGTCGAACTCTTTGACGTCTCCATAAATCTTTGCATGAGGCCAGCGACGACTCACAATTCTGTTTGCTGGACGGTGCGTGTCAAAATGAAGTAGTCCCAATGGTCTCACCCCAAGAATATCATAGGTTCGAAAGGCCCCACCAATCCCGCCAAAAAGAGACACTACCACCACAGGGATGGTGGGGAAGCTGTCATGATTCGCCTTTGTGCTTCTTACATAGTCTTCGCCACTGGGAGCCAAACCAGATGCTACTCCGACTGCTCCTCCTTTGTTGGATGCATCGGAGGCTGTCATGCGTTCGCTCACTGGAGCGGCCAAGTACGTGTGCATCATGGGGATGGCGGCAATGCGTGTAAGTAATTCTCTACGTACTGACATGACCAGTTCTTGGCTGAACGTTTTGCTCGAAATGAATTCCCACGTTTTATCCAAAATACTCATGGTCGGTCTACGAAATTGCATGACATGAATCCATCTTCCCGCAATAACCTGGACTAACCTTTTTGAGAGTTGGGGTCGGTTGAGTAACCACAAGGTCGCTTGGATGAGTTTGAGAAAACGTTCGGGGGCGCCCCCAATAGTCTGATTTTTCCCGTCAATAAAGGCCCCAAGTTCACTGGCCGTTTTTATAGCCACTTGCTTTTTCTTTTCTGAGCTGATAACTCCTGCTTCACTCCATGCTCGTTCAGCCAGTTGATGTAACTTGTCTCCTGCTATTACTGGTTCATTGGGCTTTATCGCCTGTCCCGCGGCAAAATTATCTAAATAAATGCGCCACCACAAACGAGATTCATGTCTTGCTTGACTTAGAATTCCAACCATCCATTGGGGGACCGGTTTTGACCTTACGAGTTGGGACAACGGGTCCAACTGCACACAATGTAAAATACGTTCGCTAATTTCTTGCATGATAGCAACCGAGGACCCCCATCCCATAGGCAATACTCGACAAGCTAGTGCGAAATCCACTGGATGGTTCGACCCTTTGACATGTCGCTTCCTGACCACATTGAACGCTAAGAAATATTTCCAAGGATCAGGTATCCTAAATAAATAAAATGCATTTGACATATCCGACTGCCAGACCCTGATCTCTTCTCCATCTTCAAGAACCGCACTCATCCATGCCGTTATACTAGGAAGATTATGCACTGCTCCCGAAAACTGCTTCATGATAGAGTTAGATGGAACCAAGTTCATTATTAGCCTCAACACTGGTTTGCCGCTTTCTAATGTCGATGGTTTCGCAACCCCAAAAAGACCGTTTAATACTCGTTCCCCACGGTAGGTGACCACGGACTTTAAGGGGACCCAATCGCAAACCCCACGTTTAACTAGTTCGTCAGCAATGAGATCCATTTCCCCCGGTTCAGCATGAACTTTTCCTTGTAATCTAGGTAGATCTTGACCGGAATCTGGAAGCAATGATTTGTGGGGGTTGATCAACAAGGCCTTCGTACTATCCGAAACAAAATCAAGGCAATCAATAGCACCACCATGTTCTTTCGGGGGGAGTGCAGGCAAAACCTGCTCCAGAGTAAGTTTGTGACAACACCCTACTTCTTCACCCTGATAATTTACACGCTTGTTCAGCAACTCTTTTTCCATGAGGGGATCAATCTGACAGCTCACGCGGCCGTGGCAGAGCAGTCTGTCAACCGCCATTCCTACGGCTTCTACTGCTCTTCGTTCTGGTTTGTTCCATCCTCCTTCCATAAGAGGCCGGCATCCATCCCAAAGTGAATTGCAGCAGTGACACGCTAGCAGTATCCAGCATGATCTTCCCCATTCGTTGCAAAATTCCTCCGTGCAAGTGTCTTCTAGCGAGCTTGTCTTCAGCTTCTGTATCAGCACACAAGTTACATTCGTTGTAACCAGCTGTTAATTTAAATGAACCAGCTGTCAGCCAAGTGCAGGCTTGCAGAGTAACATCTAGTAACATCAGTGCAACACCCAGCATCATGCCAAGAGGTGAAAGCCCAAATCAGCTCAGTCTTGATAGAAAACCTTGTCACAAAATTGCGTTCAGAACAATGAATTTTGTCATGCTGCAAAGAACATGACCTCTTGCTGTGGACATGGTTGCATCACCAGCTTTCAGTCTTAGACAAAATGATTGCACTTTGGAGAGGTGGGTGGGCCAAAAAGAACTCTTTCACGACGAAACATACACAATGTTGGCAACTTGGTGTTTCAGCAACAGTGCTTCACAGTTGGCACCTTTGTTGTGTGTGTTTTGAAAGACTGCCTTTATACAAAGGATTTCTTTTCAAACAAAGTTGGCAACTTCGTGTTTCCAACCTAATGCTTCCAGGAATTGATGTGTCATGTGTTTAGGGGGTGCAAAAAAATCATTTGTGCAAAATGCAAAAGAAGGAAAGTTATCAACTTGGTTCCCCCCCCACATGTCATGTTTCAAAGGAGGATACATAGATTCTTGTGTTTTGAGGTAAAAAAAAGTTAACATCTATCTTTGCCATGTTCCGGAACTTTAGGTTGTTAACACAAGAAAAGGCATTGTTTTTTTGGTATGTGTGTGTGGGTGCAAATGTGCTCTTCATTTTCCACTTGAAAAACGCAATGATCATTGAATCAATGATATCGGTGCTGGGGTTACTGTGTTTCCCCAAAAAACATGTGGCGCACCTTAGAAATGTAACATAGCCGTTGAGCAGTGACCACCCCAAAGAAGAGGCAGTTTTCCAACTATCATTTTTCAGGGGTATATAGTGTTTGTTTTCAAAGATGTACATTTTTTTTTGGAACGCCAAATGTATAGACCCAAGTTCCTAGATGTTCCCAGTATCACAAATGAAAATAATTTGTTACTTCAATGTTTAAGGGTCCAAAATTCCCACTGTAAAGGGGGCCACCCAAAATAGATGTTGTTGGGTTCGTGGTTCATCGGTGTGTTTTTGATTCATGGGCCATTTTCTCAAACACAATTGTTTTTGTACTTTCCCTTTTTTCATTTACATCAAAGGGCCTGGTAGCTCAACGCACTTTGCTGGCATCAGCATTTTTTTTGCGCGATATCATCATCCAAAGTTAGGCTCTTGTCAGCCCTTCTAACTTCTAATTATTTTCTAATTTATCCTCATCAAAGTAAACCTGGCCGTCCCCTTGAACAACCACACCGTTCAAAGCCATCTTCTCAAAGGATTTCACGTCGCAAGAACAATCTTGGCATATGCAAAGCAACTGCTTCCTGTCCCGCCTTCAGGGCCCAAAAACAACATGTATATATTTTGACCGCATGATCCAAATACCAACTATTCAAAAACATTCAAGAACCCAAACCCCAAATTTAAACATCTCACCTGGAAAGAAATTTCTTGAAGTAACTCATATAGCATGAAAGGCAAATGCACTCACAGGCTATCACAGCCAAGTCTTTCTGAATCTCTGGATTTGGCGGCATGTCACTGGGGGAGAGGCAAACGCAGTAAAAAGCAATCTGTTTTGGACCAAAAGCTCTTCAAATCATTTTTCAAACTTCATGGGGGTATCCAGCAACAATGGTTTGCCAAAAACATCACGCAAACATCATCCATGAAGACATTTTTTGCCTGAAACCTCGTGTCACAGATGTGCAAATCACACACCGCCAATCATCATAAGTCTACATGATTTCACATGTAGAAGAAACCCCAAAGGCTAAACCAGATTTGAATCACATTTGGATTCCTTGCTTGGCACCGCAAATCTGAGCCCTTTCACTGGAATTCATCCATGCTTCACTAGCATCAGCCATGTTGGTGCCGGGATTGGACTGGAAGAATTTGCGTACCTTCAAGTGAAACAATAACCAAACGCACCCAGAATACGTAGTTTTTCAACAACGGAATCACCATTAAAAAAAAGTCAACTACATATCTATCCAATGTCAAGCTGCAAATTCCCAACGAGCTTTGTGCATTGCGCCATGACTCTTCTTCTCTTTTTGCTCCACTGGTGGTGATGCATTCGAACCCTTCACAACCTCAACATTGGATTCAAATTGTTTGAACAAAATCAGATGGAACTGACAAAAACCATTCTCAACCTCAAATATTAAAAAACCACATGGAACTCTCAAAAAATCAAACAAAATCTTGCGAGCAACACCCTTTGCGTCAAATTTCTTGTGCCACTCACGAGACTTCTCTCGCTTGCGCGCCAACCGTTCAGCATCAACCTGAGCAGCTTCCTCCGGCGTCATGTCCTTTCTCAACTTGATACGCTTTGGAGCTGGTTCCTCTTTCAGGGAATGAAACCCAAACTTGTATAACAGACTTCAATTCAAAAATCATAAGACTTTGGTAACCAGAACCTGGCCTCAGGCGGGTTCTCATCCTTCTTTTCGTCAATCACCTCAACTTCATCCTTTTCATCCTTTGCATCTTCAACGACTCGGGCCAACTGATCATCCAACAAACTCCTACGCTTTGGTGCTGAAGATTCAGGAAGAACTTCTTCTTCAGCTTCTTCAGGAGTAGCTTCAGCATCCTGCATCATCCACGATCATCACCAATCATCATCAGTTTCATCAACATCAGCGTCAACAAACACATCACCATCATCATCATCATCATCATCATCATCATCGCAATCATCATCATCATCATCATCATCAAAAAATTCAAAAGCATCACCTTCAATTGATTTGTTCGGAGGATCATCATCATCTCCCTTCATTTTTCTTCACCATGCATTTGGAAACAGATTCATTCAACAGCACTGTCCTGGGGCGGAACAGTTTCAAGCTGAGTTGCCGGGTAAGGATCCTTGGGATTAAAAGAACTGTCTTCAGGAAAACATCCAAAAATAAGGACAAAAAACATTTAAAAACATGTCAGAGAAACGGTTGATATTTAGGACCAAGACGCCTCATTGACCTGACTGTCTGCATCGTCTGTCTTTTCCTTCTCATCTTCCAACAAACGTTCACGGGCATTTGCCAAAGGCCGTGCAATTTGCTGCAAAGGTTCAGGCTCAACCTAGGCTTTGCATTCCATAAAAAAAATTGGTTTCCCAGGTTTTGCAAAAAAACATTCAGTCGCTCCAAAAAAAATCATGTTCAAACAAGTATCTGGAAGGGCTTGCACTTTGAACTTGTCCAAAGCTGCACTCTTGAAAGGCATAGGGCAAATCTGAATCTCTTCTCCAAGGATCAAAGTTTTCTCAGAATCTGATCGTTCAATACCACGGGTGACCAGAGCATGAGCAGCAGTCAAACACTGGGTAGGGGATGAAGCCAAAGATGGATTGATCACAGCCTCCAAGTGCTTGGAACGCAACTGACCATTGGACTCACCCATCGCATCACTCAAATCCATTGAGCTTACCCCACGCATCATGTTGCAAGCAAAGTCAAAAGCAAGGAAGGGTGAAAGGGAACTACCAAAAACAAAGAGTTTGACTGATAAAGGTTCAACCAGCAGATCACTTTTCAGGAACATCTTTCTCCACTGAAAAAACACAACACCTTGAAGCAAGTGTCCCAAAACAAACATCACTCTGCTTTTCTTCTGCGTTGTTGCTGTTGTTGCGATTTCTTCAAAGACGTTGGTTGCATGGTTTTATCACAACCTGTACCCCTGCCAAAGTGCCAGAAAAGGCCCAGTTGGCATCCAAGAAACCCATCACTGCACACAGTGACATCATGGCATGGACGTCTACACAATTTGGTAAACAATCCCAGGTTCCATCACAAAACCGTCTCCTTTCACAAACCACAAAGGCTTAGCTGGGCCAATTACCTTTTCACGTGCATAGTGCCTCATGCCTAAGTAGGAACAACAATTGCAAGATATTGCAAGAGCAACTCAAAAAACTTATTTCATAAAACCACAATTCAAATCAAAAAGAATCCAGACCCCAAACCATAAATTCCATTCTATCCAAAGGTCGCCAAACCATCTGAATGTATTTGGAGGTCATCAAGGCTCGCAACCCAATGTAACCAGCGATGTTGCTAGACTTCACATTTTGCACCTTTGCAATTGGGTTGGGCTTGAAGACTGAGAAGGACTCATGTGAAATCACAAGGGTGTCTGGTGCTTCTCCACGTTGGACTTCAGCTGGACGTGAAACTTTGTGACCAGTCAGCTTTGAATCTAGCACACCACGTTTCTCCAATGTAGTCAACAAAGCATATAAAGTCATGGGATTGGAGTCTGAATTTCCATTTGGTCCAGACTCTTCCAAAACCACCTCATGTTGTTTAAAGGAATGGATCTACTTTGCAAAGGAAACATGTCAATGGAAACATCTCAATCTGTTTTCAAAACCAAAGCAAAAACAAACAATACTGCCATCTACTGAGAAACCCAGGCATCAGGACCATCAAGTCGGAACTCCACAGCTTTGTTCACATTGGTTTCCTTCGACAAAAAGTCTTTGGCCTGTTCACCGCTTCCGATACAGTTTCAACACTTCAAGCCCCAACATGAAACACATCTATTATTAAACAACCAAAAAATTGGCCTACCCACCTTCGAACTGTCAGAGATCCAAGTGCCACCAGCATACAAGAAGATAGGCTTTGGGGATGAAGAACATAAACTTCGCTGAGCTTGTGATGAACACCTTTTGGTCCACATAGTGGCAAGTAATTGGCTGCCCCAGATTAAGGGTAATGGTGCAAGTAATCTCCGGGTACTTGGTGGAAAATGCTTCAGTAGTCATGTTGGGAGGGATCTCACAAGGAACTGTGGAAGTTGGACCAGCTGCTTGTTGCTCAACACCCAAATCCAACTCTGCTGATGTAGCTGCAGCAGCTGATTGCTCGGTCGAAGCATTGGCATCAGCAGGGCAGAACACTGAGTCAAAATTCGTCAATCGAACTCGCCAATCCGGGTCTTAGATGGTGGGGTTTTCTTGTTTAACTCTGCTTTTACCTTAACTAGATAAAACAATCAAGATCATGAAAAAACAACTCTGCTCCTTTGATCCCCCTGAAAAAAATCAGAAAAGAATGAAAAAACACTTTCTTGCCAAGTCTCTGCGAACTGGGTCACTCAACCACTTCTGACGCTCAGCTTGAGGGATGGTCAAGTGTCCCGCAGCATTCATGGAACAAAGCTTCAGGGCAGGTTGAACCGGCTCACGCACAGTTGACATATCTGGCTCTGGACTAAACTTCGGCTGCATAGCACCAACGTGGCCACGTGATGTCTTCCACTCCTCATCTCAGACTCCAAACAAAAAAGTTTGAGTTTTGAAATCCCAAACACCAACAAAAAATCTTCCAACTCCTGGCCTCCAAAAGTTTGTCTTTGACCTGTGTGACTGCATACTCAAAGATCTCTGGGCAATTTGTTTCGGAGAAGCATGCCACATGGCAAACATCATCAAGGCTTTGCATCAGTTCACAGGCAACCTGTCAAGGCAGAACAAGCGAAATCATACAACCAAAAAGCATATTGTAGCAATCGGTAACACCCAAAAAGGAAACCCTGAAAAGCTAATAACTCCAAAGCCAATTCCAAAAGAACCCAAAAAATACCAAGTCCCAGCCTTCTCAAAAGTTCCCTCGTACATGGTCTTGTGGTGGATGATACACGCCTGCCCTTTGAGTGAGGAAACCTTTGAAAGGCAGCCTTCCAAGATTGCTTTGATGGTACTCGGGGAAGCAATCCACTGAGCTGTTTCTTGTTTGTCCTTTGCTGGTGTAGTATATCTTTTTGCACCAAAAACATATCAAAAAAAAACACCCAAACCAAATAAAACCTTTCAAACAACAAAGCTTTACTGAGCAATTCATTTCAGTCTGTCAATGATCGACCTTGTTCATGGCTGAAGAAGGTTCCACTCTCTGGGGTAACATAATCACCTGATTTGTGAGTAGAAAAAACTAAACATGAAATACAATAAACATCAAACTCGTATGAACATCAAACAATGGACACAATAAACAATGGAAATATCATATAAACATAGAATAAACAGGTGACAAATAAACAATTGAAATATACATGAAACTGGCCTGGAGAAAGTGGGGTAGAGTGTCCGCATGTAGTCAAAGTCCAGAAATCATTCTTGCAGAACGCATTGGTATCTTTGAGTTCCCTTTCTGATCCCCGTGGTGCCTTGAAGAGCGTCTGTCTCGAGCCAAGAGTCTTGTCAAGCACTGCCATCCAAGCACCCAAGGTCTGTGGAAGCAACCTTTTCAAAGTTCATGAATTCGAGATTTGAAAATTGAATTTTCATTGCACTTCGAGCAAGTTATTAAAAAACAAAGCACAAGTTGAAACATGTTACGTAAAGGTCGAGGCTCTGATTGCCTTGTTGGTGGGACAGGTCCAGGAAGATGTGAACAGGTTTCATTTCCATGCCCATGCTCACAAATTTGTCCTCAATTCTGCGATTCTCCCCACGAAGACCACCAAGAATTGCATCTCCAGCAAGGATAGGGAAAGTCACCAAAACCATGCCTTTGAACAATGTAAAGCTTCAAACCAACAAAAACTTTTGATTTGAAACCAATAACTTTAGAATTTGTGCATTGCGCACCCCTTAAGAAGAAAATTCTAGTATAGGAACAAGGTACTGAAGTTCTCGTTCATTTCCAGAACCTGCAGGGCCCATTGAGCTGCATCGTTGATGTCTGGAACAGTCAAGCGTCCGTACTTTGTCAAATCAACGTACCCAATATGGTGCATCCGCTGAAGGTCTACCCCTTGGAACCTGGTACTAGCATCTGAGCAAACCCGACGAACCATACCAGTCAAAGCTGTCCTGTCTGCACTTCGCACCATAAAACATCGCTTCTGCATGAACTTTTCACAGACCCCAAGACCAATATCCAACTGATCACGCATGTGCAAGACCTAAGTAGGTTTGTAATTTTTCAATGCACAATCTACAATATAACTTAACACACAAAAAACTTACTTAAAACCAGTTTCTGAAAACCACAAACAATCCTCAGCTTAGACACCTTCGCAATGTGCTTGTTGCTGTCAACCTCAAGGTTGTTTTATCAAAACTTGTTTTGAAAACCAAACTTTTTTCCCAAGGTTTCCCTGCCTTGTGTCGTCGATGGTTGTATTGGACTGCCTCTTTGAAGTCATGGGACAAGCTTGCAATGGTAACTTGATACTCCGCATCCCGCAAATGCTCCTCAGGGTAGGGCTTGTCAAAGAAACATGTTTTTTACATGGGTGTTTTTGGGGGGCTCCTGTGCATCTTCAACTTCAGCTGCTGCACTTTCCACATCTCCAATCTGCCTCTGAATCACTTTGGCAACATGATCCTGAAACATTGACAGCATCTCCACTTGAAGCTTTGCTGGTTTGGCCAGCAAGATTGCGTCGAAGTCTTGACTGTAGTCCCTGACTGAAAGACATTCTGGTGAACACCCAAAGTAACAACATTAAAACCAGCCCATATAGATCTAAACCAAAACTGACAACATCCAAACCAACATAGGTCAAAACCAAAACTGACAACATCCAAACCTAGATAGATCAAAAGCAAAACTGACAACATCCAAACCAACTTTGATCAAAAACAAAACTGGTTGTCAAAACTATCAAAATCAAAACGAGAATCCCATTGATGAAATTCTCCTTCATGTTGTCCATCATGTCACTGGTCACCTTCACTGGTCCATCATATCATATCACTGTACATTAAAAGTTCATCATTAAAAGACATTGAAAACATCACACCAGGAAAAGATCTTCTGAAATAGGACCATAGGACCTGAGGATTTATTTTGCACTGCTGCATAGCCCAAGCAAAGAGGCAGCACTGATCGACATTCCTTCCCCAAGCCTCTTCATTCCAGCGAAGCCGATTGCGAACAGACTTCTTTACCTTCTTTGCATTCAACCCCCACCAGTAGTTATATTTCTGGAAGTGGAGAACTTGGCTTTCATTGGTCACCTGTAGCTGCAGCAAAGTGAGAGGGCAACCAAGACATTCAAAGAAATCTGTGCAACAGAAATCCCAACTCAAAAAGGCAAAACTTATCTGAATTCAACACAGACACGCTCAGCAAATCCTGCCAAAAAGGTGAAAGCCCCTTTGGTGACTCATTCAACTGGTGGCGTTTGTTTCGAAGTAGGGCTTCATTATAGCCTCATGTTGACACATTGTGACAAAGCCAAAAACTAACAAACCAGAATCTGATGAACAACAATCTGAATCAATCTGAAAATTTTAAATAGAAAATTGATATAGGCAAGCAGCCAGACTCTTCATACTTGTTGAAATCCAAATGCATCCGCACCAACTGCCTAGCTTCGGGACACATACCACAAATCACCGCTAGCAAGGCGTTCACACCCTCTGGCCCAATTTGCCAACGCTTCAAAGCTGCTGTAGCCTTATAGCCATTGTATTTGGCCACAATGTCTTCTAAGAGTTCCTTGTCATTCATATCCCTGGTGGTCTCAGAAGCCCTGCGTTCATGGAGGAGCTTCTCAAACCGAGCAGCACACTTCATGATCTTAGTGGCAAAACAAAAATCGCTGTAGCCTCAAGACTAAGAAACACAAAACATTATCTAAAGACAACAGACCCTCCAAAACCCAAGGCAAATTATTCCCAACAAACCATGTCACATCCTTCTTCTGCCGTTCTGAACCTTGAACACTGAGCTGGATGTTGTCGAAAGACACCGTCTCTGCATCACTGGAGATTGTAATGCTTGCTGGAAGGTTGAACATGTCACTGAAGGCTGGCAACAAAGGGAGTATCACATCCTGCAATTGGTTGGTGTTTTGGTTCTTTCTTGAAGTTTCAAGGTAGCTTTTCATTGTTTAAAAATCAAACAGGGGTGCACTGATCTCCTTTCCAGCGATGGGGTCCAAATCAGACGCAATGAGAAGAATCATCAAGCCAGCAGTCCTTGGAACACAAACATCTAAACATGGTAAAATCAGACTTGTTTTCCCTAGCAAAACCCATGTACATAATTTTGGGGTCAACAAGAACATGCGATTTGAATTGTAAAATCCCTAGCATCAAGCGGGTAAAGCCTTTCTTGATCTGCAAGAATGGCCCAAGATCGGGATCACATGCATCTGACTTTGCATTGAGATCTAGGGGTTCACGATGAAGCCTGGAACCTGAGAACATAAAGGAGATGCAACAAGTGAGCCAGTCAGCAACGCATGGAAGTCCATCATCTGGCTTTTGCGCAATGATAGCACTCAGGGGAGCTGTTGTCTTGATGATGCCATTGATGTCTTGGCCCAAAGCTTTCAGGTCCTGTAGCTGGTGATTAACAAGTAAGAACAAATGACTTTAAAAGAAACACCATTAAGATAGGGAAGGTGAAAAAAATGCTATTTCCAAGCTGGGGGCTGGAGCAGGAGCATGTTCAAACTTGTGGCCATTCATCTTGTGCACTTCCTCGAGGAAGTTGGCAAGCTTGGTACACGTCAGCTTTGAAGTTTCCTCATCCTTGAAGGCTTGAAGAACCAAGTCAGCTGGGTGGACATACAAAGCATGGGTAGCATGAAGAGTGTCTGTAGCATCATTGAAAAGAGACAAGTATTCCAAGATCTCCTGTAGGCAGGGTGTACAACTGATCAGCAAGACAATAAAATGATATACATTCAAACCAATTCTATTTTTTTTGGAAAAAAGATATCCCCTAACCCAAACATTCCCTCCTGACACAGGGTGGTATCACCCTTCATCTTCTTGAGAGCTGCATGCCATTCTGTCTTACGCCGTTTCGCACTCTCCCCCTCAACTTTCACCTAGTGTTGAAAAGGAGAAAGCAGGAGAAAGTGTTTTGCAGTATCCCTAACATAAAAATATCTTCACAAAAAAATGCCAACGCACCTTCACTTCGGTTTTTGAAGATGCTGTGGTTTCACCATTTGCACCATGCTCTGACTTCTCTGCCTTTGGCTGGATTGCCAAAGCTTCATGCACAGCTGCCATGCCAGCACGAAGCATAGGAGACTCCATGGTCGTGAGAGTTGGGACCACAGTGGAAGTGGGCCAACCAAAATCACAAATCCATCAAACCCAAATCTGCAGAATCAGAAAAATGAATTTCAAACCACCCTAAGTCAAAACAACCCTTGAGGAATCATCGTGGGTGGGGTATGGTATAAGTCGTCGTGGGTGGGGTATGGTATAAGTCGTCGTGGGTGGGGTATGGTATAAGTCATCGTTGTTCGACCCCCCAGCAACAAAAGTCTGAGTGAGGATTATTCTAAAAAAGTCTTGGCGTTGGTTACCACCAACAAAGAAAAAAAAGTCGCTAGCTATCGGTGATTTCATCGTTGTTGAGCACCCCAACCACAAAGTTCTAAATAAGGGTTTATATACCCACAATGAACTTGGTGTTTTTGAAAAACCCAAAGTTCGGTGTTGGTTGTGTAAGTCTCCTCTTAGCTTTTGTAGTTGACCACCCCAACGACAAAGAAAAAAAAGTCGCTAGCTATCGGCGATTTCGTCGTGGGTGCCATTGAAATCCCCAAAATTTAATGATGGATCGCAATGGCAAATGAAACGTTCCATCGTGGGTCTAATGAAAAATATTTCGTCGTGGGTGCCATTGAAAAAGGTCATCGTGGGTGTCATGGAAAACCTTCGTCGTGGGTGCCATTAAAAGTCTCAAAGGTTCAAGAACCTTAAAAAAGTACTGAAGTTAATTGTTCTTGAGGTTATTGCAAAGGCCAAACAAATTCCCAACTGGGTCCAAGGAAAACATGCAAACCACCAATGGAAACATCCAAACCCAAACCCTACCCCCAGGATCCTCCAGGCTTTCAATCAGATTTTTCTTCTCCAATTTTCAGACCATTGCAGGAGTTGTTAAAGGATTAGTGTTGATAAACACTAGCTTTTCAATTTGAAAGATCAATTTCTACGGAAATCACTGCCACCTCAGGATCCATCACTCAACCTCAGAGCAAACAGTTGCTAATGGGATGTCAGATATAATGTTAGTGTATGTGCATGAGCTAATTTAGTTGGCAACAAGCTATTATCTCGTAGGTTTTTTCCTTCACTCGAAAGCCTTAAGCTTGAGGTAAAAAAGACATGGAAGCCTTGAGCTTCACCTCCCACGTTTCCACACAGCCCTTAAAGGGATGCTAGGAGACAATGCTGCAAGAACTACTGGGTGGGGTTCCTCCCTTGCTTGCAAAATAATTTGTACAGGGCTATCTTCATTATGCCATGCAAGGGGTAAAAGATTTCCTGGGGGTAGTTCATTTGATGCCAGGGCCCTCAAGTACGCCGCTGCTCTTTGACTGGTCTCTGAACCACCCAATAAATTGCTGAACAACCGTGCCAATTCATTCCAATCACTCGTGACCGCTGGTTTCGGCTGTTTCATGGGCATCTCTCCTGAAACTCAATCATGTTTCAAAAGCTAGCCACCCAAATGACAGAACCATAAACATAAACACCCCCAAAGATCCTCAAAAAAAGAAACTGTGACTGTGCATTTTCCTTGGGACAAGTATCTATCAGTTGTCAGTGTGAAAGTGGCTCTGTGAGTTGGTGTAAGAACCAACATTGGAAGCTGCCGCATCTCAGTTGAAGATATATACTCTTTGACAATCACAAAAACATCTTGTTGATCCTTTGCCCTTCTCCGATCTCGTCCTTCTTGAAGTTCAAACTGCTCTGGAAGATCTTTCAGGGTTTGTTTAAAAAACGCCCCCCCACTTAACTCAGCTTAACAAACAAATCAGGTATAACTCAGCTCCACTGCCAAAGGCCAAAAAAAAACAATCCCAGCCAGCCTTTCCGTCGTGCAAAGAAAAAGAAATGATTTGCAGTGGCGTCCAAAAGGAGCCCACCTTCCTGGTTTGCTGGTGAACATATGTTTAAAAAATCTTCAATCACTTTCCAAATCAAACCACAAGATTTATCAAATTCAAACCATTGCTCAAAACACTAGTGACAGGGTTCCAATTGCACGGGGCAATTTTCAAGATTGTGGGCTCTCCAGTTGCGATACCGTCGCACGATCTTAACAATGATCTTGGCTTTTACCCACTTGGTCATGGAAGGCTTGCTGAGTTCATCCTCCAAGATCTGACGAACTGAATCCGCATCAACCATACTTGTACTACGTGATAGTCGACGAGATAGTAATCCAAATAATTGATCTGAGCTGATGTCAAAAACACACACACACACACACCTGCAACATCCTAACACCCACAGCCCACAACTAGAAAAGAATTTGCAGGGGCAACCAACGTATTAACATATAGACTTTGACCCAGGAGTATCATAAAGACAAAGACCCATAGGCTCAATCACCAAGGAACCTACCACATCGTGTGTGTGGGAGACCCGCATCATCATTGCGCAGGAAAACCTGACATCTGGAAAGGTGTGGATGTTAGCATCTGGAACACAAAAAATTAAAACCTGATGATCCAAACAAGAAACCTCAACTTCCCATGGTTGACTAAGTTGGCCAGCGCCATGAGGCAAATGGAATTTTTGAGCTCTTTGACGGTGTTATCACCGACGACAATCAATGTATCCGGTTCGGCCATTTGCTTTCGACGATATTCAGCAATGACATATTCCAGGGTTGTTGCAATAAGATCCCAGACCATACTTGACCCGTGAAAAGACGTCTCTTCCAGGATTCCAACATGAAGAACTGACTGGAAACACCACACAGCATGGATTTTCAGTTTTGCCCTGTAGAGTTTACTGGTTCTGTATGCTGATCTGAGATGAGGGTCTCTTGGGATCAGGTACTTAGCCTTGGGTTGCTGGGGGGTCATGAAACCAAATAGCATCTTAACTCATCTTAACAAGAAAACTGAAACAACAATAAAACAACATATTGATAAAATTTGACAGGCAACTTGGTCCGCTCCATCGGTAATCATCGTGATTGTCCTTGAAGCTTCTTCCCCGCTAATATCCTTCAACGCCCAGAAGGCGCATCGATCGCTGTATTGAGCTGTTAAATGGCGCCGGTACATCTTAAGGGCACCCAGCCGCACAGTCATGTCAAGGCTCCGATCTTGGAACCTTGAACTTGTCTGACTTGGGGGGAGATGGAAAAATGTTTGTTCAACAAAACATGGATTGAAAAAATCCTAGATTTAAGCAACATCTGAAAACCAATTCTGAGTTGAGAATCTGTTGTTTCAGCTCTTGGCAAATGTCACATTGTGAAAAGAATGACTTGTCCCTGAACTTCATGACCACAGTCCATTTCTGATTCCACCGTCGCAAGAAGGTACCATACCTAAGTTACATGCTGAAGAATGGCATAGGAGAAACAAACAAAGAAACAAAGAGGCAAAGAAACTTGGAACAAACCAACCAACCAACCAACCAACCAACCAACCAACCAACCAACCAACCAAGAACAAACAAGCAAACAAACCAACAAACAATCAAACCAACAAACCAACAAACAAACAAAAACACAAACGAGCAAACAAACACAAATCACATCACTCAACAAACTAAAACAGCATCAACCAAACAAACATGAAAAACTATAGGCATCTGATTGCGAAGCTTGCTGTTCAATGCCATGTGCAGAGCACCAGCCACAGTAGAATTGGTACATCTCATAAATATTTCCAGGGGGTAAATATTTCCTGGAAAGCCGTGATAGATCCTGGCCATTGAAGAAGGATTTTTCGGTGTAGAAAATGGAAACCTCTAAATCCAAAACTTAAGGGGAAAGCAAAAATATCACAGTCTGGTCTAAGATTGAGCATCCGTGAAAGCACTCGTTGACTCCATGGCCATCAAAAAGGAGGTATTTGCTTGCAAGTAGTCTGCCAAGTCATCATCCTTGTTCCCATCAAACTCTGAATGAACCAAAGCTCCAGTTTGGCTGTCTGAATCAGACAGTTCCTCCAGTTTTTTTCGCCCTCTTCTGGCTGGACCCACTCGGATCAGCCTCACAAAGGACCAGCCTTTTCATAAGGGATATTTTTCACAAAGGGATTCACAAGAAATGCTTTAAAGATTTTTCACAAAGGGCTAAGAACGCACAAAGGGATTCAAACCATACAAAGAAATGCTTTAAAGCCTAAGAACCGATCAGGAAGTGGCTCAGCAACAGAATTGTACAACACCATAGCAAACGAATCAATGGATGCCATCAAGGGTGATGGCCTATCATGCTTGCCATACCTCAAATCAATTGCACCAATTCTGTCAGTTCTATGTGATGATATTCCCAGCAATGCTTCAAAGCACACACGTTTGAGGGGTGTGTTGAGGAACACAAACTCACGTCTGGATGCCGGCTGTTGTACCCGGGACCCAACTGCCAGAAACAGAACAGCATCCTGATCTCTTTTGGGCATCAACTGGAACGTGTCAAGGAAGCCCTTAACCTCGTCAAACTTGAAGGCCTTGTAGCAAGATCCCCCTGCACATTTGCATTTGCCATTGAGCAAGGCTGTCAGCCGTTCCTTATGATGTTAAGCTTTAAAGGAAAAACAGTATTTAATTCAAAACATTGCAATGAAAAAACAAACAAAAAGCAGAACCCTTTGAAAGAGACAAATGAAACTAAATTTGTTTGACTAAACGATACTAAGGGTCTGGGTTGTTTCGTGCAAGAACTGTTCTCTTTGACAAATCAGTCTTTTGTCTCTTGGTTTCCTTAGCCCTTGCTGCACGTTTCGAATTATCATATGCCCTTTTCTTTCGTGGTGGATCTGTAGAATCAGTTTTGGGGAAACCCAGCTGCGTTGACAAAAACATATTGAGGGTGCTGAAATTCAACTGAACCTGTTGAACCAATTGTCTCGCTTCATTGGAGCAGTCATCCTCACAGTCAGCAAAGTAGGCTGAATCATCAGATCCCGAAATACAATCTTCATCCACTTCCTCACCAAACAGCTGTGGTTGGGCCTGGTGTTGTTGCATCACCTCATCTGGCTCGTTTCCCAAGACCCTTGAAGCTCGAGGTTGCTTTGAAGGTGCAGAGGCAATGCGGTGCCGAAGGTCCTCTTCATCAGCTTCATCTTGAAAAGGAAAAAATGCCTTGTCCTCCCCTTCTGTCTGGAAAGCATTTGGGCTAGAATCTTCATCAGGTTCATCTTGAAAGAGGGCCATGGCTGAGCGCTACCATGGATAGGGATGGAAAGTTGACTCCAAACAAAAAAAGGTAAAACCAAAAAAGTTCGACGCTGGAGACCACAATAATAACATGTTTCTTTGGGGTGATCTGAATGAATGGCAATTCTTTGATTGATTCCACTTATTTGAATGGTGTCCCTTGAAGCTGCGATATTTGCAATAAAGGCTGGCAACATGTTGCCTGTTTTCACAAAACATCAACTTGATTCATGGTAAGTTTTATTTGCATACAAACTCAGGTCTTAACGCATCCGTGCTTTCTTCACCAGAGGTTCCACCATTATGTCCTGCCAAAAACACACTCAACTATCCTAAATTTTCAGGGTGCTCTCAACCAAACTGACCACACCTCTCCAAGCAAACCAATGCCTGGCATGTTTATGTTTTCATTGCTGGGGAACATTAAAAAACAAAACAAACAAATAAAACGCCAGCCGCACTGAAAGGATGATGAAGCCACAACAAGCGACATCCATTCCATTGCCCGCTAAGTGGGCCTCCAAAGTGAAAGAAAAAGCATATGCCCCTTTCACAACTTGCCTTTGCTCCCTGCCTTTGCTCCCTTCTTCAAGTTCGAGATGTCTGCTTGAGGTGTCCCTGAAGCATTGGCCAAGGCTCTTGTCACAGGCATCCCCATGACAGCAAGCATCTCTGCTCCCATCATAGGACGATTGTGATGGTTGCTCCACCTTGTTTGGTTGTTTGCTCTTTGTTGTTCAAATCTACTTTTTTTTTTTCGAAGAAAAAACATTTAATCAAGACCCAGGTGCAGGGTACTGCTGCTGGTTGTGAAAGTTGGCAGCGAGCCATCTTTGGTACTAGTACGCCCTCGCATTACATCTTCATGTGGATTCTGGGACAAATCCTGATTCTGGGACAAGTGTCGTTTGTGTTTTTCAACATCTCCAACCCACAGAACCAAATCAAAACACTTTAAACAAAACCAAACAAAAAAATGGAAAGCCCTTGCCAAGAAACCCAAACCAGTCGATCAGCAAACGCATGTTCGTAGATCCCCTTGAATTTGTACGCTGAATCGCAAAGTCTGTGGCTGAATAGATCCGACTGGCCACACTCCTCTACCTTGAAATGCTGATGGTGAAACAAAACCTTGAACCAACATATATAATATTTCAAAAAAAGAAAGACTGAGTAGTGCGAACATTACATGATTTGAACTTGCTGATTTCAACCTTGAACCCAGGGTGCCAATTCCGTTTTGGACATGAAGAACATATCATCAGCGTTGAGCTTCAATTCTTGGTGGGGAGCAACCAATTTGAGAAGTGCCCTCAAAGGCGGCCCATGCCAGCGAAGTTTCTCCTGGTCATAGAAAATCCTATAGGCCCGCAACCTTCAGGGGTTGCACCACACCCTACTACAACAACAATCACCTAAGTACAGAACCTTGGGATCACAGTTTTGTATGATTCATGGTATCTAGATCATACAAAGTCATATCGAGAGCGCTTGGTTTGGCCATCTTCCCTTGCCTATTCATTGGCTTCCCAAACCGCTGAGGTGAGATGGCAGTTGATTGGCATACGTAACCCAATGGTGCCAGTGCTTCTGTCAAATACTCCTCTGGGAAGCGAACCAGATTCTCATGACCAAACCACGCTGGCCTGATTTTTTGGAAGCCAAACAAAGCAAGACAGTAATTCAATTGTTTTCCAATACAACCAAAAAGCATTGTGGGGATTCAAAAATAAAAACATGACTAAAAACATGTTAGGTTGGAGGAAAACAAGCTGCTTTTGATCAATCTTGTCTCGCAACCATATATCATGGACCTTCTTCTTGGCCAAGTTCGAAAAGCCTTCATTCTTCCCCATCCTGGTGTCAGTTCATTCATTACCCAAAAGCACACCAAGAAGAAAAAGCTACGGGAAAAAACATTACAAACCGACAATTGGAAACCATTGCTACAGTTTTGCCTAGGCACAGGGAAAATAGTACACAAGGAGGCCCTTCAAACGACGCACTGGTTGTCTCATCATCGCAAGACATCTTTCGCTTGCAATGCTTCCGGTGAGTCAAGCAATACACAGATGAGTCCTTTGCAAAAAAACAACGACTTGAACCCAAAATCTTTGTTGCCTTGGGTGGGGTTTCATGAAACAAAAAAATCTGAAGAATGAAGACCAGGCACCAGCTTTATTTTGGTAGCGTCCGGAGAATCACGCTTCACAAAGCCGATGATGTCCTTGAAGATGCAGCGATCTGGAAAATTCTGCGCAAGGAACCTGTTTTGACATTACAACAAGATATCAAACATTTGGCATTTTTGGAAGACACCCTTCATACAAAGGAAAGTAAAGCTTTGCTGTTTAAACAAGTAGCTTTTGTGAATGCACAGAAATATCACAGGCACGACCAGAGGACACTTTGAGCTCAAAGCCATACCTTGGACTTGTTCTATTTCAAGTCAAAAACATTTGCGTATTTGACATTTGTTTAATTTTGATCAAACCATCGCAAAAAAATACATATATCTGGGTTTACACCAAGACACCTGCGTCTGACAGCTGTAGAAAGTTGCGCCGCAGCAAAGTATGGAAAGTCTGCTCCAGTGAACCAACTGTCCATGTTCACGTTTGCGGCACGAAGTTTTTGCTCCATGACATTCGCCCCAAACACATGCCTGGAAAGTGTTGGGTTTAACTTATTGACCCATACCAGAAATCAGATGACAGAAAAAAAGGATACCTTGACAATAGGAGGAAAGAAAACAAAGTGTTGATACTGCGACTGAAGGACTCAAATCTCAGCAGTAAATTCTGAGCCCAGAGAAAGAGGTTCTCAAAGGACGCTGGGTTTGGAGGCCTCAACAACTTCTTGACCAGATTTCCATCACAAAGATTTACTCAACCAAAAAAGCTGAAACAGGAAAGCTTGCAATTTAATACCAAACAAGGAACGGAGGTGGAACTGAAGCTTTCAGTCTGGGGTCGGGATCATGAATGCCATCATCATCATAGTCACCTTGAACACCAGGTCTTCCTGAGTACATTAAATGTAGCAGCCTAAAGAAACACATGTTTGTATTCTTGACCTTTCCAACTCAAACTAAACACCCTTCAAACATAAGTAAAAGCTAATAACCTGAATCTAATATAATATAGAGCTCAAGGATCGGGGGTCGGAATCATTCTTGTCTTCATCCTCTTCAGGTTCAAAAAGGGCTTTCCTTTTGTTGCCAACAGCTTCATCCTGGAATGGTGTTAAAAAGAAGGAAGATAATTTTTCAACACTGATAAAAACAAAGCCAACCACTCCTCTGAATCCAGTAGTGATGCCGCTGACCGTCTCTTCATGGTGCCCCCCCCAAAACTCTACCAATTCGTGCTAGAGCCCGTGGTTCTTGCTTTCAACATGTCATTCATCCCAAGAAAACATGAACCCAACAGTGCAAACAAATCCAAAACATAAAAAACATATTCAAAAGATGCATCTCAGCAGTGAATGCATTTTTGCGATCGATCGTAACTGGATCTGCCATCAATGCTGGAGCTGAAGACCCTGCTGTCGCAACTGCACTGAACCTGATCTGTTACTTGGACCAAACCATCCTGAAACATTAACATCGAATTTTTCATAAATTTTCAAACCAACATCTTTACCGAAAAAAAAAGACAAATGTTGCCAAAACAAGCCGAGAAACACATTCTGCGATCACATAGGTGACTGAAGCGGTTTACTCTTCCTAAAGTCGGTTTTCAATGAGGAAACAAATCCAATAAAGTGGGTAGACACTAAGCACTATTTTGGCTTTAGGAATTCAATGCTTTTCTTCAAGATGGGGAAAATTACTCCTTGGACACCTGAATGAAATAGCACAACAAAAGTAAAAACAGCGATGGGAAACTCAATTTGTTACAACCAGTCTCATTCTCATCTCTCGCATCCAGCAACTCATAAAGGTAGCGCTGCTCTCTGGAAAAGGGTAGTGTGTCCCCCCATTCATATAGCCTGCCAAGTTTGAATTTACTTGGAAGAAACTATGCTGGAAAAACATGTCATTTTGACTGTTGCGGAAAAATCAAAATCTTCTCTAAAATTTCTGTCCAGGAACTGCTGCCTTCGTTTATCATCATCAGTTGCAAAAGTTAGCTCGGCCAACTTGTAGGCAGTCATCATTTTCCTTCCATCATCCTTTTCATAGACCAAAATCAACAACCAGGGATCCTGAAGCAAAATTGTATGTTGAATTGACCAGTCAATACGTAGTCCAGCAGGATATGCATCGCCCTTAGCAGGGTTTCATGAACTAATTACCCAAGCATCTTGTTTGAATGTTTTTGATATTATCTTTTTCTTTTACAACACATTGTTGGAAAAAACTGTTATTGCAAAGCCAGAGTTACACGGAAATACTTTTGATACAAACTCTGCAGAAGGAGTTGTTCTGTCTCATGTCGCACCTCCACCTTGCTCCAATAGTCCGTTGTCACCAAAGCTTTGTAAAAGCTAGATATTTTGTTGCCTTTTCCGCCAATGGGAGGATCGGGACATAGGAGAGTTTGAAAGTAATACCGACTGAAAGGAAATGCTCCATCCCAAGGCCACTTCATTCCTCATGGTTGTTGGGTCTTTTAATGATCAGGAAAAAAACAAACATACAAACAAACAAATAAACAAACAAACAAACAAACAAACAAACAAACAAAAAAACAAACAAACAAACAACCAACCAACCAAACAAACAAACAAACAAACAACCAAACAAACCATTCATTCCACATTCTACACCCACCAAAAAGATATTTCTCAACAAATCAATGGGTCCAAAAAAACGCAGCATCAAAGAAATTTGGGTCAAACGCACACCCACTTCAGGGGTGGGATACCCTTGGCCAATGATGAGGTTCAAAGGTTCGAAGTCACACCATGGCGTATTGGGGATGGCAATTTCGTCAAGTACTTTCCACTGGTCAGCTTTTCTCTTCGGCATTTTGAGCAAAAGATCTGGTTTTGATCGAGGCAGTGCTGGTGCCACCCTGAAATTCTAGAATTTGGAACCACTTGAAAACCATATCAAAAACAATTAACTTAGGGAACACAACTGAACAAAATCTAAGGCAGACTTTGAAACAAACACAACCTCTCTTTCACCAAAAAATGTTTTACTTGTTTTGCGCAAAAGCTAGCAAGTTATCCACAGCACCGTTTGGAAAATCTATTTTGGAATCCAACTGATGCTAAAGTTGCCCACACTTATCTTCAACCAGCCTGTAATCCACCCATTGTTCCTTGTTTCTGAAACCCAACAAAACTGACAATTGTCTTGGTTATCCCCAAAGTATGTGATTTTCTTTTCTGCAAGCATTCTTTCTGAAACAAAACACGGTTCTTTCTGAAACAAAACACAGTTGCCTGCCAACTTTGTTGGTTTTCACAAAATCTGAAAACACAAAAACACACGTCTGTTTTTTAAAACGCAGAGTTGCCAACATTGTGTATGTTTCTGAAAAGTTCTTTCTTGGCCCACCCACCTCTCCAAAGTGCAATCATTTTGTCTAAGACTGATAGCTGGTGAGGCAACCATGTCCACAGCAAGAGGTCATGCTTTTTGCAGCATGACAAAATTCATTGTTCTGAACACAATTTTGTGACAAGGTTTTCTATAAAGACTGAGCTGATTTGGGCTTTCACCTCTTGGCATGATGCTGGGTGTTGCACTGATGTTACTTGATGTTACTATGCAAGCCTGCACTTGGCTGACAGCTGGTTCATTTAAATTAACAGCTGGTTACAATGAAATTAACTTACACGTAGTCCTCCTTCCCGGATAGGTAGGGCAAACTTCTTCGAGCCTGCCCGGTGCCATACGCCAGATTCAAATACACGTTTGAAAAACCATGAATTCGTTTTGGCGCAAAGGCCAGCGTGATAAACCATCCAAGCCATTGCGCTTCCAGCACGCCTGTAGTTAGTGCATAGTCCCGCAATTGTCTCGAAAGGATTTGTATGAATGAATTCTTGCACTCGTGTCCTCACGGCTTTTGCCAGAGGAGCACTCTCACCTAACTTTTCTTGTCCTCCGGCTTCTCCTTGTTGGCTTTCCAGTCCTGATCGTATTCGGACTGCTGCCACTTCGTCTTTCCTCCTTTCTTGCCCTTTTTGCCTTTTCCTTTTTCGCCTTTCTCTCCCTTGTAATCGTAGCCACTCGACCAATCGCCCTTTCCTTTTCCTCGTCCTCGTCCGGGATAGCCGCCCCAAAAGTTCCACGCCTGTTGATTTTGTACTTTCGATATCAACTTGGTGTGTTTTCGGGTTGCCAGCACCATCGATGTGCTTGCTGCAGTTGTGTCCTCCATGGGGAACAACTCCATATGCTTCGCCGTCCCCCAGTTTGAATCCAGTAGCGACTGATGAATCGAGATAAATCTCGCCGCTAGACCGTCGCCAGTGCGAGCTATGTCGCCGCTTCGCAGCACATCTATGCAGGCCGCTAGATGATGTAGCTCTCGTAGCTCCCTCAGATTCGTTGGAAAACTCGGCTTCAGATGCAGCATGAAGTACGTCATCACTCGAATTCCGGAGGTCAGTGTCGAACCCTCTGATGGAAGTTCGGTCGTCGCCCCCTGATCCAACTGCTCCTTGACGTGGTTCACGAGCATCGCAAGCACTGATCCTGGTGTATCCCTGCTTCTCTTCTTCATTGGGGTATCCAAGTCCGTCTCTTCCGAAGAGCTCGAACTCGGATCTGAAGACTCGTCGTTTGAGCTCTCGCTGAAGCTCTCGATCACTCCATCGCTCCTCACAACTCTCTTCTTCTTTTTCTTTCCATCTTTGCTCCTGTCCTTCTTCTTCTTCGACCCAGTAAGGATCATTGACAACGCCTCCTGGATCTTCTTTGAGTGGGACGTCTTTTTGTTTCCTTTCTTCTTCTTGTCTTTTGCCTTCATTTCTGACGCCAGCACGGCCTTTTCCACCAGCTGACGCCTCCAACTTTTTGAAGTGCTTCCGCTTGTAGCCACCAATGGAGCAACGTCTCTTGGTGTGTCGTCCCGTGCCTTCCTCTTCTCTTTCTTCTTCTTCTTCTCCCGTAGATCCGTCTTCTTCCTCTTCGTCTTCGATTCTTCCTTGACTTTCAAATCGTTGAGAGCCAAAGGAGGAATAGGAGGAAAGGGATTGTCGGGTTTGCTTCGTTTCCCACGTTCCGGCGCAGATGAATATTCTTCGTCCTCTGTTGACGTACGCTGAATCTCCTCGTCGTCGCCATCGGAGATGATCACCTCCGTGGTAGTAGCACCTGTACCAAGTGCCCGCTCCCGAACTTGTTGCAGCCGCTGTCTCAGCTTTGCCTTTGCGGCCTCGGACAAACCAGGTGTTTTGGTGCTTGAGCCTTTCAATCCGCCGCCAGGAGCACGGGTTCCCCCAGCTGCCGGCACTTTTGGAGGTTTCTTTGCCTTTTTCTTTTTCTCTGGAGGTCCACGCGCAGGTCGTCCTAACTCTTGTCCCATGATCTCGGCATACCAACCTCGACTCTGGGTGCGCATGGATCTGGAGATGTAGTCGGCGTCGATGATATCGATGAATTCCCACCGACGCACATGTGTCACATGGATGGCCTGTCTGGCCTCTTCGTCTTCTTCTCCAAAAGCACAAGGACTTGAAAGACACAGGTGTAGGGATCCACCTCTCACATTCATTTGCCTTTGGATTGTTTGGAAGAGTTCTACATCCTCGCAGCCCATGCACTTTACGGACACCAGCATGCTTCCGTCTCCCAAAATCCTCGTGCCAAAAACCAAAAATGCTGCCCAAAAATCTCCGGCATTTGCAACATTGGTCCTTGGCATGTATACTTCCAGAACTTCTCCTCGTAGGGGATTCAGTTCTGTCCACGAACCACCATCCGTGGTGCCATCTTCGGCACCTAACACGTATTCCGTCATTGTTGCAATATTGCACGATCCAGGTGACTAACGCCCGAATCCAAGCAACTGAGATCCCAATAATTCGCAGGAGGCTTGCGATGTACAACAGCGTGAGGGTTGGTTGCCAACCTGTAGAGCCGTTGATGTTTGCGACCCCCGCGTCTATTGCTTCTTCGTCTTCGATGATCTCCTCGCCTACTTCGTTCACGTCCCGAGTGATCCTCAACAGCACGGCTTTGGCCAGCTGTCGAATGATGTCGGTCTCGTCCCTTAGGATACTTCGTTGGTGGTGATTCTGGTTCTGGTGGTCTTGGATGTCCAGTCTTGATCGGCCTGTGATTAGGACTTGGTGTACGTTCGTCCTCTTCTTCCTCTTCACTTTCTCCTACGTCCTCCTCCTCTTCGGGGTTATCACTATATTCAGCTTTAGCCACCGGTGGAGGGGGTGTAGCTCCCCTTGATCGAGGAAGTGGTTCTCGAGGAGGTTCACGCCTTTTATCCCGATCCACTTCGCCCTGTTGAGCCCGGTGAGAACCAGCTCCAGAGCTAGAATGGACAGTTGGTGCAGATCCCAATCTCGAAACTCCGGCCCCCAAAGATCGCAAGGCTCTAACCTGCCTCACACAATTCAAGACGATGTCGGTTGCAATCACACGGCAACCTTCAACGTCCCAGTGCCCAGCAAGCTCACGTCCAAGAGCTTCCCAGCTGGTACAACCACTGCACCAACTGTCGCCTTCCGAGGCTGGGACCTGTCTGCAACGATTGCAAACTGGTCCTGGCCTAACACTTGACATCAAAAGCCCTCTTTTGAACCGATAAACCGCAGAAGGATATTCATTCATGACACTTCAACCCAAATTTCTACAGAAAGTCTATGACTTACATTGACTTACCTACCAAATCGATTACTTGAAAGTGAACACGAATGATCCAAAAGGCTGGGCCACTGATGTTGCATTAATTTTTCAGTGTTGCAGTGCTGGAAGGTGGCCAATGCCTTCACACGCACATCATCTGCCCAATCGTCCATGTCAGTGGTGTAAGCCTGTGCCCATCCAGGCGAGTTATATAATGAAGTCAGAAAATTGGGAGAAAAAAAAGAGGCAACCTTCAATGCAAGGATAGACCCTATCCGAACCTTGTGGTCGGCAACCAAAGCATCTAGTTCCGCACGCATTCGAGTTCTATTGATCTCCAACTGAGCAAGTTGATCACATGGCAGACTGGTTCTCAAACATGCATAAAAGGGCGTTACAAGGGTCTACAACGATCATAAATGCAACTGACATCAGCTGGCCATGCTGAGGGTGGGATTCTGAGGGCCCATACGGAGTTGATGGCTTCGCCTTGTTGATCAGACCTGAAACCGAGTCATAGGTCAGTCCATGTCACTGGGCCTTTGGAGTGGTGGCTTTTCATGGTCACAGCCTGTGCCGTTTCATGTCGTTTGTGTAGTAAGATCTAGTGACTGTGAAGTCGTTCAGGGATCCTCTAGGTGAAATCAAAGTCTTGGTGAGATGATTTTCCATCCTTTTTCCGCAAACTATGCTCCAAGCGAGTGCTGCAGAATGCTAATATACTTTGCCATCTTTTCACGAAAGCTGACCTTGGCAGTCAGGCATCAGGTGAAGATCAGCACCTGGGTGATGGCAAATATTAGCTGAGATGGTGACTGCATCATCCCGCAATGCATGAAGCATCTTGGTTGTGGCAGCCAAGCCTTCCTAAGTCACAGGACTTCAGAAGACTTTGTAAGACTACCTAAGACAAATTGATGAGTATGGATGAGTATGATACAGTAACTGACACTCTGCTACTTGGCTCCTGCATCGATTGAAATCAACTTCTATTCCTCCAGAATCCTCCAGACCATAAATTTTAGACTCTAGACTGTCTCTGACCGGGTTCCACCAAATAGTGCTCAACAATGCTGAACATCACTACATACCATAAAATATCATTAGAATTTCAAATTCCATCCTTTGTTTCATGCACTGCAAGAGCCAAGGTACTTGAGAGTCCAGAGCGGCTGCACGCGTCGCCGTGCTGCTCTCTGCCAAGCAACGTTCCGTCCACTCCCGCTGGTCCTGTACCACCAGTATTGCGGCAGGAAGCAAATAAACTAAAGCTTCAAACACTCGCTGGAGAGAATCGACACTCTTGTCCAACATCTATTTTGTCGATCTTGCGTCTTGCTATGATATTTAATTTCTATCCAGAGATGTTAGGATGTGTAAGGATTAGTTTCAGTGTGTTGTTGTCATCAATAGTCATGTCATATCGTTTCCGACCTAATCATTGGAGAAACATCCAGACCATCATGTCATTTTGATTTCTTGCCTTCAGCTTGGACTGGAAGAAATTGATTTCCTGCTTGGTAACATCGTACTTCATGTGAAGATCCGCAAGGTCCTTGTGATAACCAACGGTCCAACGATCCAAAATTAGAGTCATGGAAGTGACCAGTTGAAGCAGCTCTGTATTTATGATTATTTATGTATCTATGTACTGAGGACAGATCTGAATCCAAACGCGCCGCATCTTGCTCATAGTCGGTCCTAACCTCAAGGTTGTTTCCCGTTCAAAAAATTCCGTCGGGAATGAGTTATTGCTAAGCTTCAAGCACGCTCGATATTTGCATACAAGTCTGCGCGAGCTTTGATAAGATTTTCCGTGAGGTCTTGGTTCAGCCGACCCAGCCTGGCTTTG
>OMLO01000256.1_pt1 | contig 31587 bp, 39 predicted proteins | sample 1674811 | NCBI WGS metagenome assembly OMLO01 (sample SAMN06265003, study PRJEB25207) | coral metagenome | isolation source: Coral host | place: Mexico:La Bocana,Puerto Morelos, Mexico | collected 2008-11-13
TCTCATGGTTTTTGCTTGAAAGAGAACGTCATATGACAGAAGTTCATTTGGCTTCTCATGGTTTTTGACAATTGGTGTCAAATGACAAATGGGAAGTCCACTTGTTGAAACTGATGGAATATATTGCATATTCAATGATTCGATCAACAGTGGCCAGCACGCATCCTCGTGGGAACTTGCAGAAAAAATGAACGATTTTCATGTGCAGCTTGCCACAATGAGTTGAAACAAATCAGTTTGACATTGACTTGGGATGCATGGCATGTTTTATCATTCAAATTTCTGCAAGAGAAAAAATGTGATTGTACAAGATCCACTATTTCCAGTGAATTGTCAAAACAGCAGCAATGAGAAATCTAGCCATGAAAAGTTTTCAAAAACATACACCATTGCAATTTATTATGAAATAAAAAATGAACATCTGAACATCTGTATATATTGGGGTTTTGCTTTCAAAGGTGTATTAGAACCAGGGACGCAGTACATGATTGCCAAATTTGGTGGTGAATTTTACAATAGTGCACGAACAACGGGAATGGTTGAACATATGAAATCATTAGCTGCAAGCATCATACTGCATTGCTGGCTGGCTCAAGCATTCAAAAATATTTTTCATTTGTTGTTTGACTTCGGTTCGATCGTAATCATCATGGCTTCGATCCGATCCTGGTTGGCATGTGATGGTGTTTCGGCTGTCTCTGTTCGATCTTGGTTGGATTCTGATGGTGGTCGAGAAGAGTCATATGAAGGATCACATGGTCATATGATGCCACGTGGTCATTTGGATGCCACCTCCTGGCTTGCAGTTGGATCACATGGTCATATGATGCCAAGTGGTTGTTCGGATGCCACCTCCTGGCTTGCAGTGGATCATATGGATCATACTGTTATGGAAGCGGAGGAGCATATGAATCATATGGATCATCGTATGGGCCATATGGTGAATGCGACTTCGTGGTTGGCGCCGTGTCCTCCTGGCGAGCAAAAGGTTTGCTGCTTCAGATGGTATCATGGGGAAAGCTGTCGGTTGGAGTGGCTGTGCCTGACTCATGATGGTCAGTTTGCATTCAGGAGGATAACGGGGGGTGGTCACATCATATGGTCAAGTAACTTGACTGATTTCGAGTACTTAGATTTTCCCGTTATTTTTTGTTACCGTGTCCATCAAACACATGTCCATACTTATTTTCTTTGCATTTCATCCTGTACTTTCTTTCCAAAATATTTTGATGTTTTAAGTTTAATGTACTCACTTTCTGGTGCTTCATCTGGCTGTTGATCTCACTTTCTGGTGCTTCATCTGGCCTAGTATTGACCAAAGTGGTGTTGTTTTGCCATAGCATCAGCCTCCCCTGAGGTTCACATGGTGTTTGGACTTCAAATGGTGACACTTTCAAGATCTTTGGTTTCCATTGTACTGGATGCCCTCGATACTTCATGTGTGCTGATTATGAGTTCACACCAGATGGACGTTATGACCATATGTGGAACCTTTCGGATGGTGGGCCACCAGATGGGATTCCAAGGCGTCTTCAATATGTAGCTAACCTTGCATGGAAACCTCTTATTTTGACCAGCTGAAAGAATTTTTTTTGTACTTCTACCAGTCTTCCCAAAACTGAGGTGATTTTTTTTTCAAAAAAGTAAACAAAATGGTTTAAACATGGATCCTGAAAGACATGTCTACACTGTCTACGCATTGGTATTTTTATTGAGGTTGGCTTCTACTTCTTGGGATTCTTGAAGACTTTGAGCACTGGTCAGATGGCATCACTTGGTGACAAGCCCCCCGTCCCTGGGCCGGAAGCATTGGCAGATAATTTGGTTTATCGCCATAATAGGGAATGGGCCCTGTTGTAGTCATATGATGCCATTTGAAGCATAATGTATTATCGAAGGCAAGAACATCGTTTGAAGCATATTGTATTATCATTCCAATCATTTGATTCATTTCACAAAGACATCATATGACCTGTTTCCAGTGGCAGCGAATGTTGTCATCATGCAGCTGCCTGGTTATAATTCTCCATCAAATTGAATGGAGAAACCTCAAAAGATCTGAACATTTCAAATGGTGGACCAAGCTCATCAGTTCTATACTGGCTTGGTTCATGCTGTGGATGCGTCGGTTTCTGCAATGATTGAAACCAATCACAAGGCATCCGCAGACTCAATTGATGGTCTGAGGAAATATGGAAAAATATTTCATCATATGAGGCTGATGAATCTGATGAAGAATAATTTTTACATATAGGAGTCATGGGGAAATGCAAATTCAATTAGAGTATGGTGCTCAATTGTCTTTCAAGTTTGCCCATATGATGAGATTGTTGCTTTGGCATGCTGACTGCAAAGACTGTCAAGTTTGCCCATGTATATAATGATTTTGAAAGTAAGACAGCAAACATGAGTTTCCTGAAAAATCCATGTATTGATGGTTTGAGTCTCAAAGTATTGATGGTTTCCTTGTTAGTTCTGTTTTCTTGGTTTTCTTGAGGGGGGGGGTGAGGTCGGTCTCAAAATGATGTTCAAACTTGTGCGTTTTTGTTTTATTGCTTTATCAGTTCTCTCATGCCCCTTGCATGTCATGTTGATGTACCACTGTTACTATTGAAATCAGAGTATCAGCCTTAAAACTGCAACTTGCCTGAACAGAAGCAATTCAGTTTACCTACAATCCATGTGTTTCCCATTTCCTGCCTGGTTGCCAGGCCTAATTTGCCGCTTCTGGTTAGGCCTGCTGGCAGGGTCATAGAACTGGGAACTCTGTGCAAACATTTTTTGGCCAAAACATATGAAACATGATACTATCGTAACGAAAGAAATATATTTTCATATGATGCGCATGTGCTGCACATGAACCAGTGGGCAAAGAAAGGAATAAGTGCCATGCACATTAGCAGTATTCATGTGTATGTGGAAATTGAAACTCCAAAAGTTAGGTGAAACTGTTTTTTGCGATAACATCTCATGAATCAGATTGCGATTGCATGATTCGCCGTCAGGCTATGTGATTTGCATTTTTTGTTCATATGATGTGCAAGGATGCCCACAGAAAGGGAGAAGGAACAGGGGGAAGTGAGGGGCGGCAGGCAGGTGAGAAGTAATGAAGCCAAAGAAAAGTCAGCGAATGGTGTCCAATTATTGGGAATTTTGAAATCCATTATTAAACCCATCAATAAAGTTGGCATTGCTGGTGATAGGGGAGGCAAAGTAGAATTGGCTGTGGGATAATAAAGGGAGTTGGGATTGGGAAGTAATGAAACCAATGAATGACGCCATGAAGAAAACAAAAGGCTCTAAAGGTTGATTCATTACAAGACGTTTGATTATTGACGTTTTGAAACAAATAAGTTTTGTTGAATTATGTGGACTGCTCATTTCTGTGGGTCTGACCTCAAGTGACTTTGGGTGACTTTCTTGCTTTCAAGCCCAGTTAAACTTTCAAAGGAATTTAGTCAAGTGCATTGCAAGTTTCCTTCTGCATGTAAATTGAAACTTTAACAAACACCAGCTGAAGCTGAGGTAGCCTTCATTGAGAGGTGCAGTGCTGAGACTGTTGCGGTGCAACAACTTTTTGTTTTTAGAAATTGAAATTACTTTGGTTTGGAGATTTGCTTTATTTTGCTTTGACCTGCTTGCATTGGAAACTCAAATGAACATTTACAATTACAGCGCTTGCTTGCACCCCATTGGAATCCTGAAGGTGGTTATGCTGTTGTCTAACAGGCCTGCTAGATAGTTTTTTTGGCATTAAACATCTTCTGGCAAGGCTGAGAGCAGCAGCTTTGTGAGGCCCACATTGAGTGGCCATGCACTTAACCTGTTTTTTCTTTTATGCCACTTGACCGGGTATTTTCCAATCTTTGTGTAGAAATATGATTTCAATGTTACTTGCAGGATTTTTGTGAGTTGGAAAATGCAAGCAAGAGTTTCAAAGAGTCGATGTACCAATGTACCTGATCAAACAATGATTTTCCTGCATCCGGGTTTTGTTTTGTCATGTTGACAACAGCAAAAAAACTCTGAGTATGAAGTATATGCAATGGAGAAACCACATGAACACAAATAGCCTTGATGGCTCTTGCCTTTCTTGTGGCTGAGGCCTGTTTGTGCAACTTGGTGCAGTGGCCCCAGCCTGTGGGTTCTGATTTACTTAATGTCGATCAACTCAGGATGGATTTGTTTTTAATACGTGATATTGTGCAATTTTCTGGTGTATATATGCAGTGATTGGACCAACTTATTGAGTTTCATGTGCTTCTCATATGGTATTAGTAGTTGATGCCTTTTCACCTGTCCTACCTTCGCCATCGACTGAATTGAATTTTAGAAGTGGCATGGATGAATCCACAGTGATTGTCAAGTGTTCATACATCGATGGGAAATGCTGGATATGTGATTCTGAACTGCCTGCTTCTTTGGCCTGGCCAAAACACCATAATGGGAAGGAAGTATGTATGTCATATGAGCATACTCAACTGGCATGAAGCTATAGCAATCTTTGGTTGATAGCAAGAACTTCATTAGAAAGAACTGACTCAAGTTAAATTACTGCACCATCCACTTTGGGCATTACAACTGTCATGCACAAATGGTATTTGGGAATTCCTTTTTTGGCGAAGTGATCTGAACACAACCTGGTGTTTCAGGAGTGGATGAAAAAGTTCAGCAACACTGTCAAACGTTTTCATGATGAAACATGACGACCCCTCAATTTGGAGATGTGATTACTTGTTTTGATACTAAATTGGTACTACTTCAGTTTGAATGCAAGAATAGAGTGTCATTGACCAGGATCAACAAAACATTTGAGAAACAGAGTGCACATCTCAACCAGGATTCTCAAACGAAAAAAGTAACTTTCCTGGAGGCAAACGTCATATGGTCGTGAAGGTGGGCTTCATTGGAAAAATGTTTGGATATATATAGTGCTCTAGTGGTGAAAGCTGCTTTGCCTTTCTCTGACAAACATAGTTAGATTTGGATGAATGATCTTTATCATCATTTGTTTGTTACATATTGACTATTTTGGTGACATGTTTTTGCTGTTTGATGTGATGACTAACAAGAGGCTTTATCATATGAAAGGAATGAGATGTCAGAATTTGAACAAGATAAAGATTTGAGTGAGAACGGCGCAATATTTACATTGAATCTAAGGTCCTGAAGTCGGTTTGGGCCTTCATTGCAGGCTGGATGGGTTCATGGCTTTGAGTCATGTTCTGTGAAGTGACTATTGAAAGTGGATGCAATTTCAGTCTTTGATGAAATGCCCCTGTTACATGTCCTTACACCAAAGCTTTTATGGATTTGGTCCACCTTGGAAAAAAGAGACCAGTTCAACCACACTTCTTCAACACTGCAGTGCATCTCAATGGTGATCATTTTTTCTTAAAGACTGTAGCAAATCATTGTGAGCTGTGAGCTTTTTTGTTAATTTGCTAGGTGTGTTATATAATCAGCTCTTTGGCCCAAAGGGAAAAGTATCGAAGCGCCGTTTGGTGTCCTCACCATCAAAGGTTCGCAAAGTTGAGAAGAAGGTAGATGAAAGTTGGGCAAAGGGGTGGTTGGATGAGAGGATTGCTTCGTCTATGAATCTTCATCCCAAGCCCAGTTCCAAGTCACATGGCAAAGGTCAGTCAGCCATGAACGATGGCTTTCACAACGTGGCTGAACCATGTAATGTCTCTATGCTGCATGAACTGCCATATGATGAAACCAACTGGACTGATGGTGGAGTTGATGGCATACCATATGACCTTGACAATTCATATGACAGTCCAAATGGTGTGACAAATGGGATGGCTTGGGTGAATGGAGGCAACGTGTTGTCCAATGGACAAGCTTATCAAATGTCATTTCGTGATGAAACAAATGATCCTGATGAGCCTTATTTCGACAATGCCTTCATTTGCATGGATGGACAAAATGATTCTGAAGAACTGCCAGATCTTGATGAACCATATGATGAGCCTGAACAACCATGTGGTTATGATGATGAATCGTATGATCCAGGTGTGAGTCATGGAAGGACTGTGGATGGCATGACAAACCAACCTGATGGTGGCAACCTTGTTCCGATTGAGATGGACAAAGCTTTTGTCAGTGACCTTTGTCCAGAAAACATTCAAGATGATATGGTTTATGTGGATGGTACAAAGAATGAAACCCATTTCTTGAATATCTTGAAATCTGGACATCAGGGGCTGCTTGAATACCGCCTTGTGAGTGTAGTGAACTTGACTGTGCCACAGGGTGAGACCCTCATGTCTTTCCAGAATGTCCTTGCAGGGAAACGCTGGACTCAAATTGCACTAAGTGCAAATGGAAGCATTGGGATCGAGTATGGTACAAATGAGACTTGAATAGTCAGATCTGACATGCAAAGCTTCCAAGGTCCAACTAGCACTGTCAATCATATGACAGAATTTTCTGACATGGTTGTCAAATGAGACAACAAATGTAGCATTTTTTCTGCCTTATTATGCCTGTATGTGTACAGCAGTCTCAAACCTTGTCTGAACCTGCTGTGGAAAATATGTTTTAGGGTACTGAAATGATTATTGGTCTTTTGTGTTTTTTCGGAATGCGTGAATTGAAAAAAAAACATGCCCAGATTCTGTACAACAATCAAGAAATGCCACTCTTCATTTACACAATGATTAAAGTTGTGATGGTGCAATTTCACCCCTTGGGTAGTGATCACATTGTGCTTTGAACATGACCATGCCAGGTTGAAGCCTTGCATTCAAAGCTGTAACCTTAATTGGTTGGTACTTATGGAATTTCCTGAATTGAGTGATGGGTATTTAGTTTTGAAGTGAGGTTTCCTGAAATGAAAGTCAGCTATGTGCTGTCATCTCTTGTGAAGCCTTTCCTGCCGTGTCTAGCAAATTGCCGACTGAGGCGCCTAGATTCTGGCTATTGTCATGTTTGCTCCCCAGGTAAATATCTGTGTTTTTTTTTGTGAATTCAAGTGATGCCAAAAGCCATATGATGCCATATGTTGTTTTTCGTTGTCCGCTCAAATGGAAGGCAGTTTGCATGCATTTGATCATATGACTGTTTTTAGCCTTGATTTGGTTTTGTGGAAGCAAAGTTGTGTCAAAGTCAGATGGGATTGAAATTGGTTGTGGCGAACTCAGATGAGAAAATACCAATCAAAGTCATCATGGTGCTGGCAATGCTGTTTTGTGCAAAGGTCAAATGAATTGCTTCCTGTGATTTGATCATGTTTGATGTTCCTTCATTATGAGTACTTGACTTATTATATGTATGTTTTTACTTGAAGTTTGCTGGCTCAAGTACAAACCATTAATGACCAGGATGGTAAAACCCTCGCAAGCATGGTCGCACCCTTCACAGGGTTGGAAGTGGATGGTGAGAAGATTTCAAAAAGAGTGCCTTTCTCAATTCTATATTTCTTGTGAATTTAGAATGTCCAAAGGTTGGTATGCCAAAAGTATTGGTTGCCTGGTGAGGCCTGTAAAATTGGCACGTCGCTTTCTCCTCAGACTATGTTTTGGATATGTTCGTTCATTTTGGAGAATACCGGTATTTGCCGTCAGATGCCTTCAATGCACTTAAGGTGAAACCCAGCTTGAGAAAAGTGAAAAAGCTCCTCATGTAGATTTTTTGCGTGGGCAAATCATGATTGCAGTTGGACATTTGACTGATGATCAGGTGGGGTCCAAATTTGATTGGAAAAATGGCAGTATGTTGTTCTTATGTTCAGGCCATGTCATTTTGGTCTTGAATGGAATTGGTCAGTGCTGCAGGCAAAAATTCGGATGGGAGAGGCAGTATCACGTGATGCAAGACTGAGGAGGGCAATTGAAGTTCTTCGAAACAACATTTCCTCTTCATATGATGGTGCCAAGAGATCAAATGATGGCAGTTGTCGGACTGTTTGCAGTAAAGCTGCACATGAATGCTGATCAAATGTGCAATCATGAAGCATGTGAAAGGGACAAATTAAATACGCATATTTATATATATATATATAGATTATTTGCATCTCAAATGGTTGATGCGCATTGACCAGCGTGTTGTTTTCATTTAATTCAACTCTATTTAAATTATTATTTTGCATGTGTGTGTGTGCCTGCCCACTTCACACATTGCATGTTTGCTAAGATGACTGTCGGGATCTCGAGAAAAGTCTGTGCAAAGTGGATTCTGATGTGCATTTGCCTTTTTCATTAAATTGGTGCTTATCTCAGAGTCTCAGAGTGAGTGCAAACAAGGGTGTGTTACAATGGTGGCTAATTTGGATCAGATGGAAGTCGTGTTGATCATTCATATGAATCATATGATGTAATTATTGTGGTGTGGACAATCTCAAGCTTCCTTGCATGTGCAGTCTTCAAAATCATATGGCTGGAATTTTCTGCAATGGTAATTTGTTCTGATGAAGTTTGCTCTGTAAGGCCAAAGGGTACGCGAGATGCTGGCAGACTCGAAGATTGAAAGGCAGGTGATGCTGCTGCTTCATGAATCACTTCAGATTATCTCAAGTGCATTTCTTTCCATTTGAATGCTTCCAATGGATTTGGGAATTTGTTGTGTCTGAACCTGCAGCTGCTATTGTTCAAAGTGTCATCAACATGTGAAATCCAAATGGGTTGAAAACATTCAAATGTTTTGCAATTGATCAAGGTATTGGCTAAGCTAACCATGCAGTTGATGAATATAAAACGAACTAAACTTTTGGGATAGCACGCTCAATTTTTCCAGGTTTCTTTCATATGAACCACACATCGGCTGCTTGCGAGCAGTGGTGCTTTAATGCTGGCGTGATTGCTGGAGCTGGAAGGATACCTGGCTGGAACAAATTCAATGGCCTGTTTTGATGCATAGTTTAATGCCCGGTGATTGATGTGGTGGACGGATATGTGTGAGGGTTATTTTGAGTAATGAGCCAAGGAAAGGCCAGCAAGCAACTTGTCTGTGTACAGCATGTCATATGTCATGGTGCACTGTTGCATGACATGGTTCATTACAATCATTTGTCATTGTGTGGTTGGTGAAGTTGACATTGCATTGAATTGGTTTGAGGCCCTCTATTTGCTTTGGAGAGATTTCCCGGACCAGTGCAAAGCTATCTTGTCTTTTGACTATTTTCATGTGAGACGCACATGATGTGTGTGAAATTCAACACAGGGCTGCCATTGTTGGCCTGTTTTTGGACATGATTGACTAAGGAGAGATTTGGAATCAGGTGACAAGATTCACAACGTTGAGGCATATGTCGTCACAGCCTGCAACCGAAACTGGGACAGGCCTGTTGGGTGAAGTTTCTTTGGTTGAATGCATTGCATGCTTTTTCAAATTTGCGCAATTCTTCTGCTTTGCCAGGGGAGCTCTTAAGCGGGAGGAGATCATCTACACACGTAAGCCCGGGCCAGACTCTGACCAATATCATCGGGGAAGGAAAGAAGGTTGGGTAGCCGGCTTTGTTGTCATTGAACATATGAAGGAGTTGCGTTTGAAAGTTCAGTTTCAGATTGACTTGCTTGTTGTGTCAGGTGATGGTGGAGGGTCCAGGGGACAGTAGGAGATTGTGGCCTGACAAAGTTCTGATATGTGGATATGGTACTTGGCCGAAGACGGTAAATGAGGCAGGATGATGAATGTGCAATGTTTTGGTGCTTCATGTCTTGTTGCTCTCCGTCTTTTTCACTCGTCTTACCTCATTTGTTTGATTTTGATGGCTGCACTCCTCTTATCTCATTATGTTTGTTCAACTGTCTTGCTATCATGATGTAGTTTGTTTTGTTTGGTTGACTTCATTGACTTTCTGGCCATCAGGCTTCATATGAGGGTGTTGATGTACGAGGCTTCAGAGATGTCTACAAGGTCCTCCCTAACATGGAGAATTTCATATGGGAACACCGGCTCACTCAATTGCTTCCATTTGAGCTTCTTGGCAAAAGGGATCATGCGTTGCTATTCAAAGACTGACTGTCAGTTCGGCTCATATGTGGACTGTTTGTTTGGGGCAGCTGAGGCAGTCAGAAATGGATGAAAAGATGAGGGAGTGTGGGTTTCATTCCAACACCGTGGATTCTGTCATGAAACACACAAAAATTCGGTCTGCGTTGGAAGCGATATTGGAAAGACCCTCAAATGTGGTGAGGAATCTAGGTTGCAAATTGGAAGTTGGTTTGATTTCTCAGAATATCTTATTAGTTTGCTACTTGCTGTTCAGACTGACTGGCCCGTCAAGGATTTGCTGCAATCGTGGGTGGCACAGGACTCCTTGCATTGGAACTATCATATGGGCATATTTGATGGTGCTGTGGTTGCATGTCAGATGTGCTTTTGACATGTAACATGTAAACAGTGAAATCAAACTTGATGAATGAGCTTGAGCTTGCATGGGGCCAATTAATGGACAAAAATAACTCAGGCACATGGTGTTGGTTGCCTTTTCATATGTGAGAGCACTTCCGACGACTGGAAGCGGGACTTTGAAGTTGCGGTTGACTTTATGAAGAGAAAAAACCTTGAATTGAGAGATGTGTTGCCTGATTGCAACTATGATTGTTCTTGATTAAATTTCATGGGAAATGCTGATTATTGTCTGTGCCTCTTGCGATAACCTGCTCCAAGAGGAATGCCTGTGAATGCGTCCAACCTCATTGCTCAATGCTTCTGACTGAGGCCGCATTTTCAAGAGAAGGTTCTTCCAAGACAAGAAACATCTTGGGAATCATATGTTGATTGGCTTGGGCATGTCTCTGAGATTTCAAGACTGTGTGTGGATGTTTTTCTGACTCAATTGAACCTCGACAAATTATGAATAAATGATGTTGAGGTGCTGTTGTCAAAATTGATGTTGAATCACTCAACTTGTGAAAATTACAAGTCCAAACATCACATGATGATGCTGTGTTTTCCTTGGATGTTTGTGCACTCCTAAGGAATGAGTTCCGGACTCGCATTCAAGCTCTTCCTGTCGTAAGCAACCCCCCTGGTGGCCCTGCGAAGAAGGTTCGTCAGTAAACCATAGGAGATTTGAGGTATCAAGTTGAATATCAATCTGCGCATGTCATAAAGTTATTTTTGGTTGTCATATGATGTCATATGGTAAATGTTTGTTCGTTTGTGGGTTTGTTGGCTTGATTTGGTTGTTTGTTTCTGCCACATCATGGATGCGCCAGGCTCGCCCATCACATGGTGTTGGTAGAGGTGGAACGACTTCAAATACTTTCCTTCCTATGGAGACAGTCAGGGAAGAGTCAAATACTTTCCTTGCCAGGGAAGAGTCATATGATGATCTTCCACCCCCCCCACCACCGCGGGGGCCCCCTCCTGTGAAGAAGGCGAAGAATGCGGGACCACCTCCACCCCCACCAAAGAGTGTACCACGGGCATCCCAAAGGATGGAAAGCTTCAGGACGGTGGGGGTGGAGCCACAAATCTATGAAGGTATTTCAGATGGTGTTGTGAATCTCAGCTTTGATTATGTGTAGATTAAGGTGTTTGATTCTCACGGTTTGTTAATGTGATTTTGACTCACTGAACATTTTGCGCTTTGTACTTGTAACTGAGGACTGAGATCCTTCAAGATTACAATATCTCCAGGGAAGTTGGGGCTGCATTTGGAAGATTGCCAACTGATATACAAGGGAGAATTCTGTGGCTTGTCTCATCTGCTAACTGGCATGGTGATCAATTTTATGGTCTGACCTTGACCTTTCAAGGCTTGCCATCAATTACCGAGGCTTCGACTACTTCAGCACCCTGTTGAGGAGGAACGGTTCAATGGCTGGTTGCACATCGCGACAAGTACTGAGGCTTAATTTGGGGATCTCTGGAACAATCAGTATCATTCTTTGAAGCTGCTTGCCAAAAAAGGAACACTTGTTTTTTTTTGTTTCTTCAATCTAAGGCAGAGCTCAAGATGGCAAATGGTGAGCGATGCATCATATGATGCAGTTTTTGTATCGTAGTGAATTCAACTTTGCCAGGAAGTCATATGGTGGTATACAGATGGTAAATGCAGGTTGCACTTGATAGTTTAAACTTCAACATCAATTCAATGGCTTTCTGAAAGTATTTTGGGCCAGGGCATGTATCACATGTTGTTCACATCATTTGGCATGCCCTGTCCCCGTCTAATAGTGTTGCCCGATCACTCTGAAATAGATTTGTTCTTGGCTGGGGAATACTCATATGATCCATTTGATGGTGAAACATTTGATCATTATCTTTTGGAGATTTGACTGCAAGTCATGAGTATCTCGAATTATAGTTCAATGTTGGTCCACTAGAATAGCTGATTGAAGTTCAATGTTGTTTGGCTATCAAAATTAGTGAAGCGGTGTTCCCAGCCACGAAAAGTAATGAGTGATGGTGATCAGCTTGGTTGAACTCCAGCCTGCCTCATGATCATTGCAAAGTGAAAATGTGCAGTTGAGTGCTTGCATTGCAACTGGTCAATGTCATATGATGCCAACAGCTAAAATCTCAATGCTTCAGCTGCCGTTTGATGGGTTGTGAAGACTGTGAATGTGAAAAGTGTGAATGTGAAAGGCGTGTGCTGTCCATCTGAAGTTCAAACCTCAAGTATGGATTGCCAATCAGCACATTCTTCTCATTGATTTCAGGGAGTGTATTATTGATTATGTGATTCTGTCTTCTTTCATATGACTGTTGTTTGGTTTGACTGAGGCCAAGCAATCATATGACCATTTGAGCATGGAACTCAAAGCTGGCTTTTCAAAATGCTGACGTGATTGGATGGCCAAATCTTTATGTCAACAGTTCAGTGAACTTGAATTTGTTACTGTTCGTGAAATTTGCAAACTGCTGTTTGTGAGCTGAACCTAGGATTTTGCTATTTTGCTAAGTCATAGAATCGGTCCTGGCCTCAAATTTTGGAAGGGCTTTCACTGAAAGGTACAGTATTTAAAATTGTGCAATTTGACTTAATTAGAAAAAGGGATGATTATGGCAGTTACGGGTTTTACAATGGTACTCATGGTGAGATACTGAGCTGTAATTTACTTCTGAAGACTGAAGATTGGGCACTGGGTTTTGAAGACTACAAGTTATACATATTTAATGGTTTTTGGGAGACCATAGATCTGAGTTTTTTTGTGACCGTAGATCGGGGATTTTGGGTGACCGTAGATCTGGGTTTTTTTGTGACCGTAGATCTGGGATTTTGGCTGACCGTAGATCTGGGTTTTTTTGTGACCGTAGATCTGGGATTTTGGGTGGCCGTAGATCTGGGTTTTTTTGTGACCGTAGATCTGGGATTTTGGGTGACCGTAGATCTGTTTTTTTTTGTAACCGCAAATCTGGGATTTTGGGTGACCGTAGATCTTTTTTTTTGTGACCTGTAACACTACTGATTCATTACATAACACTGTTACTACTGTTTTTTTTGTGTGACCGTAGATCTGAATGTTCTTGTGACCGTAGATCTGGGTTTTGGGGTGACCGTAGGATTTGAGGGTTGTTGCAAACCGGGCCCAATTCGATGGCCACTGGCAGTGGCCGTAGATCTGGGTTTTGAAATGACCGTAGATCTGGGTTTTGGGGTGACCGTAGGATTGGATTGGTGTTGCAAACCGGGCCCAATTCGATGGCCACTGGCAGTGGCCGTAGATCTGGGTTTTGAAATGACCGTAGATTTAGGTTTTAGGGTGACCGTTGGACTGGAAGGATTTTGGAAACTGGGCCCAATTCGATGGCCACTGGCAGTGGCCATAGATTTGAGAGTCTGAAATCACCATACTAGATCTGAGTTCGATTTGAGGTATCAACATTAGATTTGAATTATTGACTGCCGAATTGAATGGCCACTGTCAGTGGCCGTAGATTTTGATTTGTTTTTTGGTTTTGGTTGACAGTTATTAAATTATTGGTTTATGACTCAGGTGTCTACATCCAGCTTCCAACCATTGGACTGACCAGACCTCAGCATAACTTGGCCAAATCGATGGCCACTGGGAGTGGCCATTGGATTTTGGGGGTTTTGGCTTTGTTCAGAATTGAAAATCATTTAAAAAAAAATCTCAACGAGCCCAAAACCTTCAAAATTCAATGGCCACTCCCAGTGGCCATTGGATTTGGGTGTGAGACTTGAAACCCTGAGTTTCCAATGGTTGCAAACTAGATGTTGGATATTCAAATGGATTTTGAAATCAAAGTCAAATGATATCATATGTTTTTTTGGCTCAATTAAGTCGGTTTTTCAGACTTCATCATTTGGTTGACAAGCAATTCGATTGGCAATGGCTGACACCTCGGAGGGAGGTTGGAGAGAGACCCTGAAGGATGACCTGCAGCGACTCTACAATGCCTCGGTCCAGTCACGTGAGAACATGGTGCCAATGATTTGTGCTTTGAAACTTCCGACTGACAAATCAGATGTTGAGTTGGAGCTGTCAGCAATGCACAATCATTTGTCTGGGGCTGTAGCTTTGACCTCAATCTGTCATCAAAATTTGACTCCATTGTGTGAACTTGCTACTGCTATGAATGTTTTTGTGACCGTAGATCTGGGTTTTGGGGTGACCGTAGGATTTGAGGGTAGGGATTGATGACCTGAGGCACGAGAAGTCTCGGATCAGTGGGCAGCCATGAAGATCTCGTCATGTGAAGATTCTGTGAAGAATGGATCAGTTGGATTGACAATTGTCCACCAATGGCGTTTTGATGCGGAAAGTCTTTGGTGCTTTGGCTCTTGACGGAGTGTGACTGACTGTCCCATTGATTAGCAGTTCTTCCTGAAATTCTCACATTAGTTGAGATTGTTTTTTGAAATAGATGCATTGAGGTCGGGGCATGCAGCAGGGTCCAATTTGGTGGGAATTGCCCAGAGCATCCTCAGCATTGGGTTCCGCAGTGAGGAGACGGTTTGCTCGAGAGATTCATCGGGGAGCATGGCATCTCTTAGATGTGGTGATGGTGCTAAGCGAGTATTAGCCATGAAGCTTGTGTTTCTCAGCATGGGTTAAGTGCTGAAAAAATGGAGTACATTCATTGCTCAGTGAGTTTTCCTGTTATTGTTTGGGGATCATTTGCTATGATCTCAGGTGGGTCCTCCTCAGAGTCATTTGGTGCCAATGCTGAATGTCTTCATTGGATGAAATCACTTCAGATGCCCACGCTTTTTGAAGAGCATGCAAGTTCAGTTGACAGTTCCTTGGTTTTTTAGCATGCTGTTATGCCCAAAGTGAATTGTTTCTTGTGAGTAAACCTGAAACAACTTGAATTGAGAGATTATGTGAAACATTATTTGAAGTTGAGGTTTGGTTGCTTCAGCTATTCGGCAGAACGTGAAGGCCAAGTTGGTGCAACCCCTCACAGCATTGCAATGGGTTCATATGAGTCTGATGTTTGACAATAGGGTCAATGACACTGAGGTGTTCAGTCATGAAAATCCAATGCATCGAAAAGAAGTTGGTCGTTCACTCTGCAAAGCATTTGACAATCTTTTGGGTGTGTACCACAAAAAGGTCTCAGAGGAAGGGGTTGAAGTTGAAGCGCCCCGTCCCAAAAGGGTCAGAAAGGGCCGAGCTGCGCCTAAATCTAATGGGGCAAACGGGAAAGCCCAAGATGCTGGCTCCTTCTCTTCGCTGGGCAACATTGTCTATTTTGGAACCACTACTCATGTGAGCTCATATGCATGTAATGATCATATGATGTATATAGTCATTCCTGATTAGAGAATTCTTTTACAGTAGAGATCCACACAATGAATGATGATCTGATGTGTGCTTTCATAAGGACAGGAGCCATCAAATCGTACTGTCAAGATTGGCACGGAGAAGCAGGCTGCTGTGAAAGCTGTTCTTATGGGTGCAACACCAACTTCATACAAGATGATGCAAACTCATATGGCCTTGATGGGAGTAGCTTGGTACTGATGTAAAGATTGTGTGTTTGCAGCTATTATATTGGAAATCATCACTGGTTTCGTTGCTAAGTTGCATCTTTGTGATTGTTGGAGTTGTCTTGGATTGGCGAGGTTGACTGTGGCAGTGCTTTGCCAGACAGCATTCTGGGGTGGAAGTTCTTGTATCCAGGGTCAATGCCTCCTGAGGGTCAGGTACCTTCAGAGGCTGAAGAGATTGCACGGCGTGCAGCAGCAAGTGCAGCAGCCAAACTCATTCCAAGCAATTTGACGACCCTAAGCTATTCAAATCTTGATTGGTTAACTGATTGGATTCCTGCGATGCATACACAATTTTTGCTGTTGTTTGCTGTGATGTAAAAAATCTCTGATGTTCCAATGTATGAAATGAGGACCAAACCCTTGGATTTTGGAGGGCCTCTTTCTGGAGAAGAACATGAATACGTTGTCCAGAAGCTGGTGAACTCATATGAAGAGAAGCTGGCGCCTGATTTCATCCCCAAGAGCAATGTAGAGACAGCTTTCAATGCACGATTCGTCATTTGCAGTTGGTTGAGATCTGCCAAGTACTGTGCTCAACAGGATTTGAAAGAGGGTGAGTTCAAATCTGTGGCAACTGCAGTGGAGTTGGGGTCATGCTTGGATGCTCAATTTGTGGCTAGCTAGCAATGAAATTTATTGTTTACGACTTGAAGTTGATATTTGTCCAGCCTTCAAAACTTGGCAATGTTTTGACACATGGGTGACGTGACCTAGGTATCTGCGTTGAAATCCTGGCCAACCATATGGTGCATGACAATGCTGCCGGATGTGCAGGAGATGGGGGATCACATGGAGATTGAGCCTCAGGCTGACAGGCTGGAGAAAGCTGAGACCCAAGAATGGACTGCCAAACTTCAAGTGTTCGAGGCAAAACTTCATTGTGATCAGAAAAAGGTCCAGGAAATCGCTTCGGGTGTGGACACGCTTCGTGATGTCCTTGATTGGATACAGACTAGCAAGCGGGTGAAGCAGGCAGAAGCCTGCCGGGGGCTTGTTGAGGCTCATATGGCAAGGACTTTTCCAGTGGTGGATCTTGGAGACATCTCAGAACTACCAGGGAAGCTGGCTGATCATGTGGGTGAAAATAATGAGGTTCAAGATCAAGTTGAAGACAAGGTTGGCAGTGGTCAGGTGAAGAAATCTGCCAATAAGAGACTCATTGTTATTTTGGTGGACTTCAATGTGCCTGGAGTTGCTTGGCTATTTTTCTACTGTTGTGCGCATGCCATGTGAACATCTGACTGTTTTTGAATGTAGCCAACAGCGCAAATTTGTGACAAGCTTTCGTGCTTAAGGCCAGGAATGCTCTTGTTCGAGAACCCCTGTGCCGAGCTCTTGCAAACACTGTGAAGACCCAAGGCGCGATGTTTAGTCTTGTGATTCTCAGTGCAATCATGTGATTATATGATCGTTGAGTTTCACCTTCTTTGCTTTCAGATCTGTCAGGTGATGCGCAATCATGTGCGCTGGCAATTCATGCTTCCAGGGAGCGTGAGGGGAGCCTTGATGACCCAATCCAGGATGAGCTGGACTTCACAAAGGAGATGCACAAGCAAGGATTCAAGGCCACACGTCGCTGGGTTCAGCCTCTCAATGTTCCATCTGAGGAGTAATTTGACTGCAAAAAGGTTCAAGATATATATATATATATATTTGTAAATTGGGTTTTGAACCTTGTTTTTGACTTACATATGATGATAGTTTTCCATGTTACTTCTGTGCAATGATTTGACTTGTTTGAAGATTGCTTGCCTCAATTTTCTCAATTGAGGTCTGCTTGTTCTACGCAATGGGACTTTTTCTCATGTGGCAGGATCTACTTCTTTGGAGATGAGAAGACCTCAAACATTTTCAAATCTTCAAGTGAGCTTGCCAGGTCGGGAAAGGTGCCACCAGCTACCGTGCTGAGCAACTCTGAGATCGTTTCGATCCAACCTGATGCACATGAATTGGAAGCTTCTGAGTCTCTTCGAATCTGTGCCAGTACTCGTTCGGCACAGAAGGGACCTGAGGTACAGCTGAACTTGATGAAGACATTGCTGAGTACTTCAAAAATGGTGTCCAGTTCAAACAAGTTGGTATCAAGTGGAGATTCCCTTACAGTGGTGGACTGCCACCCCCACTCCGGAGACCATGCTCTGGGGACAGTTCTCCTGTCACATGATGCACTTGGGAGCTTATGTTCAATGAAACATGTCATGGTGAGAACCAAGGCACGAGGCTGTGCGGCTGCTGTGGAGTACAGTTTGAAGAGAATCGGAAGTGTGTTGGCTGCCAAATGGCTGAAGCATGAGATACAGCTCCGTGATGAGTCTCTGAAAGCTGTCCCACCACAGACTATTGATGGTTCACTCACAGATTCTGACAAGACTTATTTGAAGTCCATCCCGGGGGTGTGGGAGGCATATGAGGGAGTGAGATCATGGAGTGCAAACTTGAAAGTCACTATTCTTCAAGGTATCTTGGCTGTGATGAACTCATATGGCAAGCGTTTACATGTCATTCCTTCATGCTGCCCATCAATGTTTTACATGTTTGAAATGATGAAGAGTATCAAACACAAATAAGGCAGCAATGTGGCAATTCTTCCAACTCAGTTGTCTGAGTTTGCAACAGCCCCTCCCAGCGTTCGAGAGCGTTTGGGGGAATTGCAAAAGAAGCATGAAGAAGAGTTTGCAAACCTCTTGCATGGAAAGCTTGGTTCATATGGTTCTGATGGATCAGCCCCGCAAGAGGATCCCAGGACGACTCCAAATGGTGATGATGCAAGTGGTGTGGTACCTGCGCCGCCGGTGGACAACCTGCCCATCCTGGAGTCAGAGGGAGCAACGCGAGCTGCTCACAATATCACAGCTGCTGTCAAATCATTTGACTCAAATTCAGTCATGGTCTTTATGTCCAAGGATTCTCACATGTTCCTGATGAGTAAGGATTGGGCCTGGGTTCCAAAATTTACCCCCCTTTCTTTGAGTTGTTTGGACACTTCATTTATCAGTGATATAATGTATCAATATGTTGTAAAGTCGTTGTACTGGACACCATTTGATTGTGAACCATGTGCAGGAAACCACCACGTTGAAGAAGGGCTTCAAGATTGCAGGTGTTGGTGCAGGCAAGGTAGTCGTATGTGAAGGTGAGTCGCATGGCATCAAGTTTGATCTTCTACATGGTGACAAGACTTTGATAGAGGTTCAAATGTCAGGCGCCAAAACAGAAGATGATGCCAGCCCGGAACGGTTCAAGCAAGGCACCTTCTATGTTATAGCTAAGGAGTTGTCCAAAAGTTTGGTGTCACCATTGTTGGTGACGGGGTACCGAGTGGAAATCACATCGGGTGGCCAACAGCATGGATACACTTTGACAGCCGAGAAGCCTTGGAAATTCCAAGGAAAGGATCGCCAAAGCTCCTCCACATCTGCTGGAAATGTTCTTTCCCAATGGCTTCATATGGATTTGAGCAAATTGAAGATTCAATCCCCGGCTGCATGGCAGTGGCGTTTCTCATATGACCAAGTACACAGCAAGCTCACTGTCAAGAAACCTTTTCTTATACTGTCTGAGTATTTTGATTGCAATTGAGGTGGTGGAATGGTTTCATTTTTTGAAGTTGTTTTTTAGAGGGGTAAATTGTAGTTGAATGGGTGTGGATGATGATTCAAAGCTATGGATGTGTGCTAGTGATGCATGCTACTGAGGCCGGTGTCTGTCAAGAAGGATCAGCCTATTTGCCTGGCAACTGTATCTTCCACATGATGAGCTTTCCATATGATCATGAGCTTTCCATATGATCATGAGCTTTTTGCATGATGAGCTTTTGTGAGTTGGATTTCATACTTTGAGCATTTGCCACTGATGACAAGTGCAAGATCCAAATGTTTTGAACCTGCTAGGAAGCGCACAAACAGCTTACTGTAGCCTGCTTTGAGACAAGTTTTGAAGTTCAATTGTCTCCTTTTTGTCAGATGCACTGGTCAGTTCAAGTGGTGAATTGCAGATTTGGATGGCAAGCGTGCCTTTGAGTTTTGGACATAGAAGAAATGGGGGCTAAAAAGACAATGCCAAGAGATGCTTTTTAGCATTTTTTAGCCATTTGTTGGAAGCACTGGTTCGTGAATATATCGGTCGGTATGATTGATGTTCATCTTGATTCAAATGATCTGTCATTGATTTCAGCTTGATTTCAGATTCATTTCTTATGAATGTTTTTTTGCCCAAAGCCATTTTGCGTTTTGATCCCTGTATTGGTGATTCGTCTGTTCACGCATTGTTTTCTTAGTGCCATGCTGGGTGGGCAAGCAGCATATGATCTCATGGTGAAAAACATCCCGGGCATGAAGAAGCTGCAGCCAAATGAATCAGATGTGACTTCTGAGATCAATGGTCCGGCTTTGGCACTGAATTGGAAGCCATCACTTGAAGAAGTTGAAAAGGATGGTGAGGAAAAAACAGGGACAAGTTCAGATGAAGATGATGGTGCGTCATTGTGGCGAAAGTTGATGGCTGCGCCATCACTTGGCCAGAAACCGATGGAACAGCAATTGGCCATCGAAGACCGACGGCAGCTTGCCATTGAAGATGCTCTTCCTGGTTTGAAGTCACATGGATACAATGGAAAGTCTCCTCATGGTCATGATGGATTGAAGTCTGATGGGTCCAAGACTTTTCCTCATGGTCAGGATGGATTGAAGTCTTTTGAGTCCAAAGTTGAACCTCCTGCTGGCCAGAATGAATCGAAGTTTGTTCCTGGTGGTCAGGATGGATTGCAGTCTGATGGCAAGGATTCTCTTCATCATGGTCCGGCGGTTCTTGCAATTCAAGATCAGATGGTGAAGAGTGAGGCTGATCAAAATGAAGTTGAAGAGCCAGCAAAGAAGAAGAAGAAGACGTTTGCCAGCCGGTACCGCCCAAACGCACTTCAGAGGGGTCTCAAGTGGGATGCCATCCGGTCTGCATTTGACAAGCACATCTACCCGAAGGTTTACAGCCCCTCCACTGTGGAGAATGAGTTCTACAAAATGTGCGTGGCAAGACTTGACCAGGTGAATGATGAATCCATGTACAGTGAGGAGGCTGAGCTGTGCAGCTTCACATGGTTGAAAGACAATGCAGGCCTTTTGAAGTGATAGGCATCATGATGGTGTTTCAAAAAGAGGCAGTAATGGTCATATGAATCATATGATCGCATGTCTCGGATTTTGGGCTTGCAAAAATGTAGCCTGGGGGCGACATTCTTTGAGGACTTCCTTTGATCACATGTTGACATCATGTGGCACCATGTGTTTGGCCTGTGGAAAAATGCAATGCTTGATGCGTGTGCTGGCTTTGAAGCTGCTGTTTTGGGGGCATAAATGCATTTCATGTTGAAAAAAATAGTACAACTTACTTTTTTTGACACCATTGTGATTTCAATGTTCAGTATCATTTTGTCCTGTATGATGGTGAACACAGTGTGTAGTTTGATTTTTCATTTTGCATCACTGAGGCTTGGACCTGGTATCATTGTGGTGACGCTCACGGGAATGGATGTGAAATATTTTAGTTTTTACTTGATGAGCTGTCATATGATGTTGTTCTTGTTGCCTTTTGTTGTGTCTACTTTGTGACTGTGTTTCATTTGATGTATTTGTTCAGCATGTTTCGTGCTCAAAATCGTAAACACAATGATGTGAGTCTTTTTCTGCAATGAGTGACTCTGATTCGAATGGAACAACCTCAACGGAGAATCCATGTGTTCCTGCAAGACCAAAGGGGCGTGGAAAGGGCCGTCGTCAAACGGGCCATATGCCGAAGTCGAGTGCAAAGGCCAAGGCAGCCAAGTCGTCCAAGTCATTGAAGGCTCAGATGTCTCAAATGAAAAAGCAATCATGTCAGTCACTCAAGCCTTCATTTGTTCCTGAAGATCAATGTGATTCAACTGAAACTTCAGAGTCCGAAGAATCCAAGAGAATTCAGATGGCTGAGAAGGCTTGGAATACAAAGAAATCCGGGAACAAAATCATGGAACGGTCAGATGATGACATTCAGAATTTGACTTTTGATTGCATAAATCAAGGACGTCCAAAAACCAGTTCCCTTGGAGATGTTGTTTCATGGTTGCTAGAAAATGTAGTCACACAGGATGAGATGCAGCGTGTCACTGATGCTTCTGAGGGATTCACTTGCAAGATTGGAGAGTTCTGTGCTGGTATGGCTACAGGTTCATTTTGCTCCAAGATCATTAGTGATGTGATTTTTCAGATGTGTGGGAACAGGATTTCTCTTGACACTGTCCTTGTATCTGAAATGGTGAAATGGAAAATGGATGTTTGCAAAACTGTTTGCCATGCATGTGGAGATACCCCAAAATTTGTCTGTCGGACAGGGGATGAGGCTAAGGAAGCCATCCCAGTCACATGTCAATGGGTAGTGGCTGCCATCGAATGCGACGATATCTCAAGTTGCTCTACAACCCCAAAAAGTGTCTTAGATGAGAGTGGGAAGTCAGGGCGCAGCTTCATCGAACTTTTGCAATACATTGAAAAGGTTTCTCCAAGGCCTAAAGTCATAATGCTGGAGTGCGTTTCTGGTCTTATGAAAAACCGACAGTCTGTTGGGGAGAAGGGAACTCAAGTGGTGACAGAGAAATTGGAGATGCTTGGCTATGTGGGTAGTTGGCGAACGCTGAATAGTTTGCACTTCTTTGTGCCTCATAGCAGGACTCGGGCATATGGTTGTTTTCTTTACGTGTCCTCATTTGATGATGCTTTGAAGTTGCAGTCTATGACAATGCTTGAAGCCATTTGGAAATTTGTTGGGCGATGCCAGTCCAATTCCCCGGAGTCTTTGGAAACGCTGCTCCTTCGAAGTGGTTTGATGGATTCATCAAATGTGGAGGCCAAAAAAAGGAAGACACTTCCTAATCCTTCCACTGTTGATTCCAAATGGAAGAAAGAACATGCAGATTTTCGGGAAAAACATCATTTACAGTCAGATGACAATCTGTCTGATGTTGCCAAGCAAATTCTTTTGGATGTTGGATCATTTGTTCTTCCTCTGACTCCAAGAGAAGCTGAACTGAGTGCCTTGGGTGTGACCAAGACGTTGTTGGAAAACCCAGGTTGTCGAGTGATGGTTGGAGACATTGGGAACTCCATCAGGTTCTGCAAGTTCAGGCACCAAGTTCATCCCTGCTTACTTCCATCTGAAAAGTACCTATATGTATTGAACGGCAAAGCTGTTTTGAACAATCATTCAAGCCTTGTACCTTTTGCATTGCAGAGTTTTGGAAAGAATGAAGTGTTGAAGATGGGCCTTGAGGACCTTCCACTGAAGCAAGCTAGGGACCTTTGTGGAAATTCCTTTACAGGAAGTGTTGCAGCTTCCCTCATGCTGGCAATTCTCATCGAATATTTTTTAAAACAATGAGGTCACAAATGGTCAAATGGTGGACCAAATGGGTCAATTGCCTGGATGGAGCTTCAAAATGAGTTGCTAGACAATGTCTGGCCTCTCTTCTTGCAGCATATGTCAGCACTTGTGATGGCTGGAATGAACATCAAAAACATCTTGTATGAAAAAGAATTGCGATGCAGTACAGTTGGCTAGAGGGCCATGTATTGGAAGCATAATAGCAATAAATTGGTAAAGAGTTGGTGGTTGTTTCAAGAGGGTATTCAACTCATTGCTCGCAAAGAAAATCATGACTGTGATCTTTTATACCCCATTGCAACTTTTAGGCCCAATGCAATTTGAATCATGTGATTCGTTTTCCTTAGAGAATTCTTCGTCATCAATCATGATGCTTGGCTTGCATGAGCAGCACTGATACAGAAAAAAGTGCACATCAAGTTCTCCACACGCGACGACAAAAGCCGAAGAAAAAGGCCAAAGCAAAGCCTGGATGTCAATTGTCGGATCCAAGCAAGCCAAGTGATGACTTTCAAAACACATTTTGGAAGAAGTTTTCAAATGCCCAGAAATTGAAACGAGGGTGTACCTTCTGCAATTGTACATGCTTGGAAGTGGCAGAACAATGTCTAGATGGATTAGTCGAATGGCGAAGAGGCTTTCGAAAATTGACACCTGAAGTTCAGGATAGGGAGCTCAGGTGGATTTTTACTGCTTGCCGGAGGACATCAGAATCAGTACGGACTATGAGGGTTGAGGGCGATGCTAATATGAAAAAAGATGATGAAGCCATCTCTACAGATACATCAAAATCTGCAGACCATAAACCTTCTTCAACAAGCACATCGTCATGTGATGCTGAGCATGCTGAAGCGAAAGCTGGTCCGTTGAGTGCCTCTTTACCTGAAGCCAAAAGAAAATTACCAGATAGACGAGTGAGAGAAAGTACGAAGATCCCTTCAGTCAGATTGCTGAGTTTCATTGCTCCTGCTGCAGGGTCAAAGTTTGTGTCTTCAAGTGATGGCTTTGTTTGCGTAAAAGCTAGTCGATTTCTTTTGGGGATTGGTAGTGAGAGGCTTGAAAGGGTACTTCAAGATCGTCCAGATCGCAGACGTGGGAAACGACAAATACCTGTTCATACATCGAAACAGCGTGATATTTGTAATGCATTTCTTCAGATGAAGTACCACAGCGATGGTGAGTTTTTGCCAGATCGCTTTGAATTTGACAATATGTCGCAAGTTGTGGATGCTCAAATGTTGCCTGGTCCAAAGACACAACAACATGAAGAAGAAAGCCAAGACCCCCAATCTGATTCTGATGAACATGTTTCTGGTGATTCACATGGAAATTTGGTGGGTCGGGACAAGGAAGAAGATGAAAGGGCTATAGCAGCAATGGCGATTGGAAGTGTTACATTGAATGAACCATTTCGGAATGCAAGCATCGGACCTGGCCAAAGGCCAGGTCCACGGAGGTATTTGGGAGTGGTCAAGCCGATGATTCTGTATGAATCAATGGTCATATGGTGTAATGAAAACCAGATGAGTCCTCGCCCGAGTTTTACAACGTTTAGAAGAGCATTGAAAGAAGCAAGACCATGGATTCGATTTAGATACTCGGTTTTAACCCTGATTGTCTTCATTTTCAGGATTCTGCATATAATTTTTGTTTCTGATTGAATAAGATATAGAGCAATGACTTTCGATGTAGTTGACAATGATTTTGTGACTGCTGATTTCTCAGGGAAAGCAGCTGGCCAGCATGGGCTGTGTGATCATTGCTGCTTCTTCAAGCGTGAACTCAAGAAATTCCATTCAAGTGAAACTCGGGCAAATATTTTGGACCTCTATGCAAAGCACCTTTTACAGAACAACAGGGATCGACAGTTTGATGCTGCGCTTCACAACCAAGCTTGCCAAACACGTGCTGACATGCTTTCTGGAGCTCAATTGTCATCAATGAGTCATAGTGTGCCTCAATTGAACTAAAAACTTTTGAATTTTTAAATATATGAGTTTGGGACTTCTAATTAAACATGTAGCAGTGTTTCTGTGTTCTTTTGCTTCAGAAAGAAATCTACATGCTCAATCAGCCTAGGTATTGCTTGTAAGAAGTGATGGGCTTGATCAAGCGAAACATAAAGTACCACGGTCCCTTGTGCAGTCGAAGACCTTCAGTGAATTGGTACGCCCTGCCTGTCATGTGATGATGACCTGGTGCCATGGCTTCTCATTTCAATTTGGAATTGCTGACCCAGATTGCTTCAAGGACAGCAGTTATCATATGGATGCTTTGGCAAGGTCTTTTAGTGTCATATATGATGAGGTGAAAGGTCTACCAAAACACTACTTCCACATTCTGGACAATACCTCGTCCTCAAATAAGAATCAGTTCATGATGAAATGGTTCATCAAGCTCGTGATGATGGGGGTCTTCCAAACAGCAACTGCCCTTTTCCCTATCAAAGGCCACACACATGGGCCATTGGATGCTGTGGGTGGCCATGCTGTGGTAAGATGTTCACATGAGACGTTTGAAACTTCTGATGAACTTGTTGCGATATACAACAAATTTCTGCAGCAGGCATCATTTGAAAAGGGCACCTTTGATGCGTCTTCGTACAAGCAGGATGATGCAGCTGACTGGCATCCTTGGGTCAATGAAGTTCCACTGAGTTTCAAGCATTTGACAGGACCAAGAGCTCCTCATGGTTTCAGATTCATGAAAAGGAAACATATGAACCCTAGTGAAGCTGCTATCTCACATGACCAGGCACAGGGCCCTGATGATGTCATGATGCTGACATACAACTACATGTCTGATCCACTACCCTTCCAAGTCATTACTTTGTTTGGATCCTTTGTGTGGATTAATAGTCAAACCTTTTTCACTTCCTATTTGATAATTGACCGTTTTCTTTAGGGTAGTTTTTCGCCACACATGTTACATGTTTCCATTTTGGATCTGAGTTGTAGCGCTTGAGGAACAAATGAAGCTCAGCGAGTTTGTGCTGGATTCACTCAGCAGCCTTCAGGAAGCAGAGGGCGGCGAACCATTCCAAGAGATGTAAGGGAGAAAGTGGTAAACAAAGCTGATCAAGCATTTGGTACAAATAGCATTTCGTGTGAAGCTCATGAGTATCTGACGAAATGGGCCAAGGGCACATTGAGGAGGCACCCTCGACCAATGTCATATAGTTTCTTTGCTGCTTAGACCCATGATGTTGCGCCATCTTAGGTTTGCAGTTGGCAACCTTAAAGTTGTGTCAATGTTTTTTGCAAGACTGTTGAGCCCAAGGTTTTCTACAGCATTGCCATGAAGGGCCAGTTTTGCGTGTGAGGAACCCACATGATCATGGGGATTGCCGCCCAGTTATTGTCAATGTCAATGTCCCAAGGGCTGAAGGCCATATTGTTCCTGAGACAGCTGTTTCTTGAAATGGATTCAGTTTATTTTGACCCTTTGTGTGACTTGGTTGTGTATACAGTGTATGCTTTGAATGCATGTAGCCTGGAGGTGAAACTTTTATTTGAGTGTTTGTGTTGGCAATTAAGGATGATATGGTAGAAGATGTGGATGATGCTTTGTGTGCTATTCAAGGAGAAGACCCATCCTTGTGAAGACAAGAGCTTTTATGGTCATATGAACCGTGCCATTTGACTGAGTGGTTTGCCACTGCCTAGCACTGTTTGTCAGTCAAAAAAGGTCAATGCAATACATCTCATTTGATTCATATGAAGATGTTCAAGTGACAAATGAACATCAGCATTTTCAAACAACTCAAAGGTGCCCTGACACAGCATTGCCAGGCCTGGCTTCAGAGAATGCCACCCATGCAACAGGAGGCCACATTATGTACCAGTGGTTTTTTGTTGAAAGCTTCAGTCAAAACAAGTGGAAACAAGAAATGGGCAGTTTTGGGCAGTGCCACATCAAGAGATCACTTGAAGCAATGCATTCTTTCAAACGCTATTTTGGCCAGGCTTTTTCGGCAAAAACTTCATACATGTGGATCACATGGTCATATGATGAAATTGGGTTGCATATGATTCCAATCAGCGGATGAAAACAATGCAAAATGCATGGACAAGAATTACATACTCGAAAAGCATTGTATGTTTCAACAAATGCTGGATGCGGTTCTGCTTCTCCAAGTGCTTCCAATTTCAGGCGCCAGGGGAAGTGGAAACCAATCTGGAATGCAATGCATTAATGAAATCCAAACCTTTTTAGGAAATAGTGAGACTTTTAAATTGCCAAAATGTTTAAGCTATTCTAGCCATTGACGCTCACGATCATTTAGTACCCCATTTGCAAGCCACAAGCTGTTTGTCAGGCCATCGTCATTGGTGAATGTACATTCATCCAGAATCAATTCACAAGAAATAAAGGGAACATTACACTGATAGAGCTTCAGCTTGGCATAATAGGGTAATGTCCAAGAACCATGTGAACCTGAGTCTCAACCAAAAGAATTCAGGGTAAAGAAGGATGCTGAGAGGGGACAAATCGATTGAGTTTTGATTCCAACAAGAATCATGTAAGGGTGTCAAATAAATAAACCAAGCTGGGTTGCATGTCCATAATATATCATTGTTGGCCAACATCCATCATATGACGGTTAGTAAGCGTTTTCATTCCACTATGATTATCATCGTAGCACCACCTGAAGCAGCGCACCTTCTTCTCCTCGGCCAACCATTCCTGTGCAGTTTGAGGAGTAGACTTTGGTTGGACCATCGAAGCAAAGTTGTCAAGAGGATCCTCGTCTTTGGAAGATTTGTTTTCTTTTGCCAATCCATATGAAAACCATGATGATGAAGACATGGACGTACAGTAGTGATTTATGCTTTCTGAAGAAGCTTGAACATTTGAGCCAAACTCATTGAATTAAACTTGTTGGAAACCAATCATCATGTTGCCAAGTTAAAATGTTTGTGGACGGCCTGTGTACCCCGCCCAGGTCAACTATGTGGACAGATGCAGGGTGGATGTGTTATTAACATGTCCACCTTCCAGCTTTCCATTCAGGTTGTCATATGAAAAAATATCTGGAGCCACCGTGATGCTAGAAAGTTTCCATCACGATGGCTCCTGATGAGATTTCACATGATGGGTCATTTGATGTCAAAATCTCAATATGAATTGCTGTGCAAACCTGCATTATTAATGGCAAGTTGGCACCAAATGAACCAGGCACAGTTTTGGCAAGCCTTTGCGGCGACAGCGGCAAAAGCTTGCGCAGAACTGTGCCTTGTCCAGTTGGTGCCTGCTTTCCATCTGATGATTGGGAAACTGGCAGTATCATAGTAGCAAAACAGTTTCTGTGCCAATTTTTTGCTACTGCAAAAGTTTTCGCAGAAGCCGTTTGCTCTGTCTCCTGGAGCTTGTGGTCTTATGATGTGATGAGACATGTCCATGTCATTCTATTATTTGGATTCAGGCAGGGCCACATTGCTGTTTGATTTCTTGAATACACATTTGTGACAAAGAAACCAAGTCCATTTGATCAAATGACTGGGAAATGTAATATGCTTTTTCATTTGAACCATTCTGACACCGACTTGAAACCCTGCTTGCACAGGCCTTGTCAAAGATGAGCTTGTCCACAATGGCTAGATCCTGCGCAAGCTGATCAATGACATGTTTTGAGTCTGCTGATGTGGTGGTGATTTTTCAATGTGTACAGCAACTTTTGATGTGTTGGTCAAAGACACCAACTGATCCATGATTTAGTTGGACACACATCCTTTATTTTGAAGGAGAACAGGAAATCATATGATAGCAGTCAAAAGGTTTGACAATCACCTCCCATGTGATGATATGAATTTGGACTTGTCCATGCATTGAATTGGACTTGACTGCATTTTGTCAGTAAACCCTGGAAGCGGATAGGCCTTGGACATGAAGATCAGGCCACCTGGCTTGGATGGTGGTTTTTGAGTATCACCAACAAACAACCCATGACAACTCCCAAAAGTTATCTTTTTTGGCAAGAGCATGCTAGCTTCTGAAAATGTATTTGAACTTGAAACTCGTTAAGCATCAACTGTCAAATGACCTGTCAGGCACGATCCTGCATTTGTGAGTGCTTTAATTTGTTGCCATGCGCTACAATTCGATTCTATGGCTCATGTAAATCAATGTTCTTCACCATTTGATTCAATGGATCATATGAATTAATGTTCTTCACCATTTGATTCAATGGCTCATGTGAATTCATGTTCTTTACCATTTGATTCAATTGATCAAATGAATTAGGGTTCTTCAACCCTTTGACGCTTCCTGCATTCATTTGACAAATCCACATCTGGTTCGATGATGTCGTCCAGGTCTATCACTTCACCATGTTTCTGGAGTTGGATGGCTCGAATTTCAGGACAAGGGATACCCATGCGAACAAATGTTTGTGTAAATTGCCTCAGTGCATTCTCCCAGGTTTCGTCTGGAACCACCATTTGAGAACAGATTTCCTCGCCTGAAAAAGCGCTTGTAAGACACATTTTTGCAAAGCCATGCTCGTTCAATGTGACATGTGGAATGAAGACTCGCACTCTCACTGGCTTGCACATGATGGATTGCAATAGATTATCGCCACGGTCCAACCAAGGCTTACTCAATAACACAGCATAATTGCCTGTTCGGATCCAATCCACTTTGTACTCATATGAATCCAAACCATGTGGCGACAGGATGATCTTAGACCCAATGTAAGCATCAGCTGGTGCAGTCTCATCCATATGTTCAATCATGTCTTGCATCTTTGCACTGTCACCATGACTCAGTGAAGCCCATCCGAAACCGCTATCAGCCAACGTGCCAGGAGCAGTGTACGCCTCTCTGTCTTGAAGGATTGCATGTCGCCATTGCCAAGCCATGTTGATGACTGAGAAACAAAAAATCATTTGTTTCAAATGATATGTTTTGAGTTTATCAGCTAAATTGTTGGAACTTCACATTCAAAGTCAAAGGCCAAAGGTTTGAACTGAAAATGGCAGATCAGTCATATGAACCACATAATTCATGACACATGATGAAAGTATTAAAGATTACAACAACATGCCGTAATTCTGCAAACATGGAACCATATGAATGTACATCCATGGGAACAAACAACTAAGTTTTAAGGTGTTTGTGCCAAGAACTGTGTTGTTGCCTTTCCCATCATTCCCTAAAACATGCCCGGTGCACCATGTCAAGGAGAAGCTGTCCAGCGTGATCTTCTTCATCATCTTCAATTTGATAGCCTTTGAAGACCTTCAATAAAAATATTTTTATTATATAATAACCTAAAATACTATGATTTATGATTATTTTTGAGATCATGATCTGATATATAGTGATTTATTTCAATAGCTACCACTACATAGCAGCGATGAATTGTATTTAACTAATATTTCATTAAGTGGAGTGACTGTAAACCTGATCCAAACCCAGTGACAGAAAGGACTTTGAGAAAAATAGACTGACCTGCAATCTTAAGCCAGTCAGTGCAATGTTTTTGAAGCACTCTGTTGCCACTAAACCCCAACCCATGAAGCCACCAAATACAAATGAAACCCCCAAATGCAATGGCAGTGGCTTATTAGTGGTTATATCAGTTATATCAACGCCCACGATCAACTCAAAGGAGGTTGTGCGGGTATCAGGGACAAGAATTTCAGTGTTCCAATCAAGAGAAACCATATCACTGGTATAATTACTTACATGAATGATTCATTTTGATAGTAAATCAGTAGATAAATATACCATACATGGATCCTATGGGTCATAAATCTGATAAGAAATCACAAACCTGACACTTCTTAAAGTTCAATCGTGTGTGTATTTCATGATTCTTGACCCCTATGCCCCCGACTTATCAATACTAGATTAGCCTAGAATAATAAAACCCACCAAAGCAAATCAAAAGACCCTTTGGTTGAAGCATTGACTCACCTTATAATAATGATATGTTATAATTATGTGTGGCCTTCCTAGGATGCAAGTGACCACAAGGATGCCACTACATCTTTGAAAAGGAGATTACGTCAAATATTAACCTTCATTTTGCCACTGTTGCTGGGAGGTGGCAAAACATGGCAAGATGGGCATCTCTTCAAGAAAAAACTACAAGAGTGAACAACAATATGGGGAAATTCATCCACATCCAGTCTGAGCAAATTTCCCCTATGATTCTTTGAACCTGAATTGTTTCGGGAATTTTGGGTAAGGATTCCTTTACTTTTCACCACGGCGGTTTGGTCGAGATGTAAGTTGCCGCTGGAGTAATTAGAAGG
>OMLO01000257.1_pt1 | contig 31558 bp, 21 predicted proteins | sample 1674811 | NCBI WGS metagenome assembly OMLO01 (sample SAMN06265003, study PRJEB25207) | coral metagenome | isolation source: Coral host | place: Mexico:La Bocana,Puerto Morelos, Mexico | collected 2008-11-13
GTTGCCAAAATTCTAAAAAGTTACCGAAAATCTCAAAAGTTGCCGAAAAGTTGCCGAGCAACTTGTGGCTAAGCCTAGTTGTTGTTGCTCGGCAAATTAGTATAATCTTGCTTAAGGCCTAATCAGCCTCATCAACCCGAGTTGAAATAAAGTCATCTATCTATCTATCTATCTAGTCCCCTAGTAGCGTAGCCAATCAAAATGCAGGATTTGCATTAGTCCACTAGTTGGGTGATACTAAGAACTGTTATTCAGTTATATCGGAAGGTGCAACCTGTGTGAGAAGCTGAAAAAAATTCAACTCCATGAAGTCAAGTAACTCAACTTTTGTCTTTTGCTTTCACAGATAGTTCATGGACAGTGAGTATTGCCCCGTCTTACTCGGTCAATGTTACAGAATACACTGTCAATGTTACCATGACGTCAGCAACAATGTCCCCATCTATGACGAGTTATTCTGTCCCCGCCTCATCGACACCGCCGCTGCCCTCATACTGCTACCCAGTTTGCAGATGCAACAGCTCTGTAGGTGAGTCAGTTAACACGATCTTGGATGCTTCCATTCAACCAAAAATTCTGTAACTTTCCAAAAGAAGGGAAATGATATGGAAATCTCTCGGAAAGTTTTCGGAAAAGCCAAAATTGTTGAATTTCCGTAATTTCCGAATTGTTCTTGGCTGTAAAAAAAAATGGTTTTCTCATTGGATGTCGTCTGTTTATGATTAGAGAGAGTAATTTTACGTTAGCATCCATTCATTTAATAAAGTTTCCTTTTTCCTTCATATAGCCTATGTCACTACCATGACGTCAAGTGCAACCCTTGACATGGATATGACGACAATGTCAGCAAAAATGACGTCATCATCTCTCAACACGTCATCTTACGGCATGAGCCCAAACTTATCCAGTGCTAGCATGGCGTATTCATCCAGTGCTAGCATGGCGTATTCATCCAGTGCAAATGTCATGGGTATGAACAACTCATCAGCTTTGCTGACACCAAGTTCCTCAATTTCTATGCCTTTCGTCTGTCCCAACGAATCTTGTTGGGAGGAGATCGAGTGCATGTCACGTAAGTAAGCCATAAGATAGTGGAAACATAAGACAGTTCAGACAAGAAAAATATCACAATTAGTAATACTATTATTCGTCGCTTTTCAAAATCTTTGTTTGCTGGTTTCATATCTAGAACACGCATGTAAACTGGTAAACACTGGTCTGGGATGTAGCTTCTGTTCGTAATAAGGGTTGTCCGTAGGTACGAACCAAATCGCAGCCTCAAGAGGTCACGTGTTTTTTTAAGTGGACCTCTGACCAAGTGCTGGTTGCCATTGGATCGCGGGCGCATATCAGGGTTGTTCGGAAGCTGGTTAAGGCAAAGTCAGGATTATAAAAGTTAACCGCAGTAGAAGTATAATTTTGTTGTATACAAAAGTTCTTCACTGCTTTTGTTTGGTGTATTTTGATGGCCTTAACGTTATTCAAACTCAAAAAAGAAGGCCAAACAAGTTACAATCGAAATTCTCGTTCATCTTGGGCTAGCTTAATCAGGAGTTCCGCTTCAAGGCTCGACTAAAACTATAATAATCTATAATCTACACCCCTCGTTTCCATTCCCTTCGCTGCAACGACAGACCCAAATCAAGCCTTGTTTTAGAGGTTAAAGGGATAAGTTTCTAAAGAAACTGTGGTGCTACGTCAGTGGGGAGTATGATTTGATTTTTATCAACTGGTTTGATAATGTGAATGGCCATGAATTTATGATTCAATTACTCATTTGCACTGTGAATGGCCACCGTAAAGAGATTCGAAGCTGACGTTTCGGGAGCGTCAGCCCTTCGTCAAGAAATCCTTGTTGTAGAGAAATGAGCTTAAAGTAAGTTGGTTATAAGTAGCGTCTGAGATGAGCGTCTACTTGATTTCCAGCTTTCATTCTTTTCTTTTCAGATTCCCCTCAACCTACAATGACTATTTCAACGTCGTCAGTGGCTCCCACAGAATGCTCAGGAACAGTTGATTGCAATGGTAAGTATCTTTTTGAAACATGTCCTTCCGAAAAGGCCACTACTGGAACGTCGATTTGTTAGTATCAAGGCCATAAATTAGGATAGCCTTTGCAAACACTATTGCTGGTGGCTAACGCTTTGCAAACCTAAGCAAAACAAAAGTCATCCACAGAAAAAAATAAAAAAAAGTTGCTTTTCAGGCACCAAGGCTGTGGTCACAGACAAAGACTAATACTCCCTTATTTGCTTTTGTTAAACAAAACAGTGACTTTCCAATTGACGTGGACCAGCTAAATAGGAATGTAGCTAGCTAATCGGCCAATTTGTGGGCGATAGCACGGGCGGGTTCGCAGGCTGACTGACTCAGTGGTTGGTTGGCTCGCGACTTAAGCTGATTTCATTGATGTTTCACGTTTCAAGGCCTAAGGGAGAAATTAATTATTTCCTAACTAACAATTCACTTACTTAATCTGTGTACTGTTTAATTCTTTTCTTTTCTTTAATGGAGCGTTAGTTTTAAACCGGTCTTAATATTTCTTTGCTTTAGGTGATTGTGGTGGTAGTGCAGTTACGGACTGTGATGGATGCATTGGGGTGAGATTTCGATTTTTTTTTATTTCTTTCTCAGATGTTTAATCTGGCAATTCATGTTGCCTCACTAATCATATAAGCATAGTTTTGCAACCCAATTCACGGGTACCTCTATCAAAATTCTTCAGGGCAACACAGGTGTCACCTCACTGAGAGACTGTGGAGGCGTATGCAATGGCACTGCTGTCAACTCGAGCTGTGGAATCTGTTTACGACAAGGAGAATCAAATCCATTCTTGGATTGCAACATGGTGTGTTTCGGCAATGCCTCCCTTGATGATTGCAATGAATGCACAGGTGGAAATACTGGAAAGGTGGCGAATTACTTGATGGATGAATGCGGTACGTTTTCTTGATTATTTGGCTGGTAACAGTTTCTAGTTCTTTCAAGGAATCCGGCATATTTTGACTGCGCAGTATTATCATTCTTTATCAAGGGATGTTAGAATATTGGTGTGAGTCACATCATCATGTGAAACAAGTTGCAGTCTTCACCGTGGCGTAATAGGCTCGGTGAAACATGCTTTTAATTATGACATTTTGATAGGAGTGGCCGTATTGACACGTCAAAGTATGACTAATGGAAAGTGCTTGAAACTGTTACCAGCCACCTTAAGGTTCGTTGCTTCAATTCGTTCGAAACGTATTATTACAACTTTGTGATTTGTTGCTTTTCTGACAATATACATTGTGATTGCATCACCTTCTACAGGTGTCTGTAATGGAACCAACACTACCTGCACCGGATGCGACGGTATTCCAAACAGCGGATTACGGAACGACGCATGCGAAGAGTGTGGCGGGGACGGGTCAACGTGCACCGAAATCATGGCAACTATGCCACAAACCATTGCCAGTAGTCAACCGATTGTCTGGGTGATTGGAGCTGGGCTGAATGGTGGAAGCAGAACCGTATGTGGGTTGTATGATGCAGAGAGTGGAGACCTTGTGGTCAATACCACAGGTAAATACAGGCCATGGCTTGATATGATATTGATCCAAGATAATGGATCTCTGCTTCCTATAATGATAATGTTTGATTACTCTAAAATAAACTTAGGTAACCAGGGCTTTCTGCTAAATAACGTAAATAAACAACAATAGCGTAGAAGATGTCGAGCCCAAACAAAAAGCTTAATGGCAAGTGTGCAATTTATCCTGGAAGTTCTTCGTCCTCGGTAAAACAAGAACGTGAAATTAATGACCAAATATTCGCGCATTGTTGTTAAGGAGAACCTCGGAGGTGTTTATCCGTATTTTCTTTTAGTATTGAGCAACGTCTTTTTCTTATGTTTGCAAATAGAATAGTTCTCCCTGCAACTGGACATACTTACCTATATGCAATCCCTATAAGCATGTGCTACCGTGAAAGCTGCCAGGAGTCAATTAATAAAGAAATTACACTTGTAGTTATTACACGTCTAATTTACACGTGCAAATTCTGGCTTGTAAATGAAAAGGATTCAATACATTTTTTTTTTTCTCCCTTGGAATATATTTACACGTGCATCGAAAGTTTTGTATCGTAAGTGTATATCGCACGTATATCGCAAATTGTAAAATCAGTTTAATGTACGTGTATTAGAAGCGGTTTAGTAATTCTCCTGCCTTATCAAAATCTGTCGGCCTATTTAAAATTACAATAGATGGATGAAGGAGTCCACAGGGAGACGAACTTTCCTCGAAATTTCTTTGGATTTTCACTGTCGAAAAGCCGCCATTCCTCAAAATTCCTAGTTTGGTGGGTAACTTTACGTCCTAGGAGCTCGTCGAGTTCCTCTTCACTAGAAAACGACATGTTTTGACTCCAATATATTTTTCAGAAGCCGTACTCAATGTTTATGTTCAAGTCGGACCTCCTTGTAGCCTGGACTTAATAACAATTTTTTTATTGAATTCGTTTTCGCCTGAGCTTGCAAATACAATGGGGTCCGACCTGCAGAAAAAAAATGAAATGTGGTGACTTGATATAGCTTTAAAAACAGCTGACTACAATAGTAATAATTTTTTTTAGAAGAAGGTTTGTAGTCTTTGGCTAGATGGGCCACTCACTGAATATGACCAGATATAGGAGGTACAATCCTAATTAAAAAATTCTCCGGCCTAGGCTAATGAGCTCATTGAAATTATTACTAATGTTGTGCCATTCATTGCTACTTTTAGCGTCTGAAAGGAATCTCACGCATGCTAGTTGCGAATTCCAGCCGTGGGAGAACTATACCGTGGGCGTGTACAATCTATCAGTGACGATTGTGCACGACAACGAAATGGATGTGAAAACCAACAATTCACTTCCGGTTTATTACTATTCGAGTCAGGACCTCTTCTTGACAAATGTTATACCTGCAGAAGTTCTCAAGGGAGACCCTCCAGAATACGTGACGTTGAATGGCAGTGGCTTCTTTGACTGGAAAGAAACAGTGTGTTATTTTGGTTCCCAAGAAACCAGGGATGTAATTTATAACAATGAAACTCATCTTGAATGTAAAGTAAGTCGCTTTGTTGCCATAGTAACGTGTGTTAGTTCCTTTACGCAGAGTATGACGTCACTAATCCGAAATGGCCTAAAACGCACAACAATTCCGGCTAAATGTAGTTGAAGCACATTTAAAAATGATATATATTACGATCCTGTGAGACACTCCTTTTATCTCTCAAGTTTGCTAGTAAATAATTAAGCGTTTTCCAACCTCGTTCCCAGGGCTTTTTCCTTGAAGGTGGGAGGGGCGGGAAAAGACCCTGGTATCGGCTGGTCACGTGTCTTACACCCTGAAATCCTGGGTGTAATAAATTAGCGAGGTTTGCATATTCAAAAGTGGCAAAATCAAGATGGCGGAGAAACTGTCTGTGTTAAGTCGACTTGGATATGCTTTTAATCGCTGTAACTTTCTGTCGTTTTGTTTAAAGTCACTCCAAGTGAAGTGCTTTGTATATTTACTGAAAGACAACGATATTGTTGTCGTTCTACACACTGGCTTTGGCAAATCCGATGCCAGGGTCTTTTCCCGCCCCTCCCACCTTCAAGGGAAAAGCCCTGGGAACGAGGTTGGGCGTTTTCACCATCAGACAGGGGTGTTAAGCATTTACCACCAGATTGCTTTGGCGTGTAAACAAGGTTTTCGTATTTTGATAGCCGGGGTTCGCTTTGACACAACTCATTAAGTTCATTTAGGCTGGTTTCGGTGTCCGTTTAGAGCGGGTTTTCAATATTGAATGCATGTCGTGAAACCACTGAAACCACGAGTGTTATAATCATTCTACCTAATCAAAGCTGAAGTACACGCCGGACAATCCACTCAACCAAAGCTCGAAGCGAAGAAAATCTTCTGACTTGATGGCAACGTCGTGCGCGATCTTTTAGCCAACCACTACTACATTATTAAGATTGTGAGAACATCTGATAAAAAAGTGATATTTAAAACTTAGTCACTTAAACCTTAATCTTTAACCTCTCTATCAAATCCTTAGGTACCCTCAGTTAGCGCCTCTACCCGTTTTTCTGTGTCTCTCTCAATGGACGGAGGTCTGGTAAAAGTTGGCGACACCACCCTGACAGTATTTGCGAATGCACCTAATGTTAGCGAGGTGAGATTCAGTGACACAGCAGGAGAACTTCTGGTTGACTTTGATATAGATGTTGAAATTACCAGTGGGGTTGAATCATGCCAACTCTTCCTCGCCAGTGAGACCATTGTCATGTTAGGGGTTGAACCGGAATGCTTTCTCCTCAGCACTCGAGAATTAATGATAGTGCTAGGATATGATGCAAACATCACCACTAGTGACGTCTTGGTGTTCAATGATAACGTGTTCAAGGCCCACAGTGAGCAGTACAGCAGGTACCTGAGTGGCTCGTTCCCAGTCAATGCGCCAGCTACCCCCTTAAAACCCACGCCCGTAATCACAGGTATGCAGCGGTAATATCTTACATGTAAGTGCTCAACACAAGTTAAGCTCAAGATTCCATTGCTAATATAATGACACAGTAAATAGGCCAAAGTCGATCTATTTAAATTCTAACTTGATTGCGAGTCCCGGAAGAACAGAGAAAAGCAAGCGAATTATCAATTCTACGACAAAATCAGTGGACGAAATCAGTGGACAATGCTGTGGGTGTGTTTTATACATCATAAATGCTGCAGGAACGTCCGCAACTTAGTGCGGGTAGTCAGATCAGTAGACTGTCGGAATAGCTCCATTCGAAATCCTACAAAGCTATGTATCAAGGATAATTCTCCCTTTCAACGATTCATGATTTAACACGATTTCGCTAAATCAAAACGAGAAAACAACGAGAGAGCCAGTCGTGTTCACAGATTACCATTATAATAAAACACATTCGAGTGAGTTTATCAGGTGATATAGTTAAACTTCGTAATAAAGAGAAAACGATTCGTTTGACTCAAGTTAAAATGGCGATCTCCTAATCTGCTCTCGCATGTCATTGCTCTCTTCATGGAATTTTCATATTGTCACATTACACACACTGGCCCCCAATATATACTGATGTGAATTAAGGAAAACCTAAACTGCGGTGATAAACATGGTAGTACAACGCATGTTAAACAATGTTCATTTACTTGACATGCGTTGTACTACCATGTTTATCACCGCAGTTTGCGTTTTATTTCTTATAAAGCTACGATAGCCAAAGAAAAAGAGTGTTTACGATAAGGAAAACCTACTTTTTAAGAAGGCGTTCAAAGCTTATCAATTTTCTTACAACAAAATCTCAAGCAAAAGATCATGAACAATTTTCATTTACTCTACATCGATAGAATGAAACATCGCGGGGCGCCCTTTTGTTCTATTTTCTCCTAAGTAGCTGGCCATAACCTTGACTTTGCTTTCCTTAAGGCCCTGGCACGCTCTCCAGTTGTGGAAATCTCACCCTATCTGGTCTCCAGTCCTCTGGAGGTGGTGGCCGTCCACTCGTCTTTCAGTGGGTATTGGAATCACCTAACAGTGGACCAGATGTCACAGCCATAAATAGCGTCCTCAGCGGTATTTCTAATGATGATCGTGTTGATCTCCCTGGCACTGTTTTTGATCCTGACAAAGTATACGAGTTTAAGCTTAAAGTAGCCACTTTCCTGAGTCCAACAAGTTTTGAAGAAATTACTCATTCGATCACAAAAGCTACTGAACCAGTCCCGGCCTTAACGCTGAGCTCGAGCATCGATCTTAATGAAGGAGAAGTCTTTGTCTCAGACGGGCTGTCAATCAAAGCAAGTGCAGTTGTAAGTACAACAACAGTAGTTCAATTATGGTGACCATAAATTCAGTTCGATCTGCTAGCACTCGATGCCTCCCTGTTTTCTACATTCCCCCTATTGTCTTCATTTCCTGTTCATCGTCCTTTATCTTTCTGCATCTTATTTTCCTTTATTTCGCTTTCTTTTCATCCTTTTTGTCCCCCCTCCGTTTCCTCTTCCTCTTTTCCTTTGAGTGTTTATTCTAATACAGTAAATATCTAAACTATGCTATTTGTTGGACTATACCCTTACTTTCTACCCCACTGCACCTTGAAAATTTTCCCTTCTTTTCCACAGGTCGCTCCTTGTGTGAACAATACTAAGGTGGACTTTTCATGGAGTGTTACATGCACTGTTTCAAGCGCCCAACAAAAAGTGGAATCCAGTGCTCTATTCCTAGCCACTAGAAACCAGGCTATCGTCAGAATAGACCAAGGTGTACTGACTGGTGGTGTCACCTGCACATTCAATGTGACAGGAAGTATGAACTACAATCCCAATGTTAAGAGCATGGTCAGTACAGACATCAAAGCTCTTCCCAGTCCTCTCGAGCCTGCCATATTTGGAGGTAAAGTCTTAGATGTAGGCTATTTGAGTTTGTAACTGAAATCGTTCAGGTTCGTGGGAGAGAAACTGTTAATAATTTGCAAAGTGGGCTACATCAAAAGTTCTCTAGGTGTTTGCATCGCAGTCAAAACTACATTTTGACAACTCCGATTTCAGTCCTACGTTTCGGGGAATAGCGTGAAGTTATCTCTAACGTCTGTTTCTGGACTTTTCAGGAGATCGACAGATAGGACGCGCTAGTGGTATTATCATGTTAGACGCCGAAAGTCTTACATTGGATCCCGACCAAACCACTGACCCTTACGCTTGCCAGTGGCGCTGTGAAGTCGTGAGTGGTGGTACCGGATTCTGTTACTCTGCTTCGGAAAGAGGGAGGTTGATATTTGGCTCGATCTCTGGGTGTGACACGACAGTACAGAGTAGCGAGTTCGAAGCCGGGAAATCCTACAAAATCACGTACGTATTGAAAAAAGAACGGATTGACTACTTGTAGCACTTCTCTTAAACTTTAATCTTTTATATTTAATTTTCTTCCGATGTACTGGGGGAGGGCGCTTACTATTTGAATTCCAACTCCCAGACTGTTTTTTGGAAATTGTGAAAAAAGCGTTTACTCCGTGGTCCTAAGCCTTTCGAAAGCTGTTCTTTCATCACTTGTCTAGACTTTGACGTGTCAGCTGTCTCTCTACGACATTTTACATTACTATGGCAACTGCATTTTTACGTAAATAACAAGCCAGATTTCGGCCTCATCAGCCTTCACCTCCAAGAAATATGAGCCCTAACATGAATTGCTGTCAATTCATGCCGACCGGTTAGCTCAGTTGGCAGAGCGTCGGGTTCGAGCCCAGACCGGACCAACACTCAGGGTCTTAAAATAACTGAGGAGAATATGCTGCCTTTGCAATTACATCTGCAAATGGTTAGATATTCTAGTCTTCTCGGATAAGGGCGATAAACCGTAGGCTCCGTCACCTGCATCTTCACTGTAATGGCTAGCAGGGAACGTTAAAGAACCCACACACTCATCGTACAGTGTAGGGCACGTAGTTCCCGGTGTTGTGGTCTGGTCTTTGTCCATATATCACTTGCTTGTAAAGCGCATTTGAATATATGAATACAAAAAATGCGCTATATAAATTCATTATCATTACTTTCGATACTCATCATTATAACCCGCTGACCAACTACAAGAAAAATGGTCGACAAACTGCCCTGTAAACTGGTCAATCTTTGTAAATATGGCGTGTTCAAGAGAAAATGAGAACACATCCCCGTGCCCTATGATAATCTTTTTCAATCTATTTTTGTCTTCGTGCCACGCTGTGAAAAATATATTTAGTTTTAGCGGCCTATGGTCACAGGAACAGCGGAAAGCGAAGAAACTGTGAAGATTTTTCTCGCCGTCGCATAATCGAGTGAATCGTAAATCGAAATTTAAAGCTTCGATCCAGTTTAATTTCTCAGTGTGTTTTGTCATCCAGAGCGCAATGAGCGCTCGAGAAAAGTTATTTCATTTTCTGAAAGGAAAGGAACTGAAAGCAGCATGGACCATTTTTCTCGAGAACTTTTCCTACTCTTTTCAAAATCAAAGTTTTGCGATTCATCGACAAACGTGATGCCCACTACCGACGCCATTTTCTCATAGCAGAACAGAACAGCAATCGGTCATTACGTCATTAGGTCATTACAACTAACCAATCAGGTGCCTTTCCTAAAATAGCCTCACAGTTTGACTACGAGCTAAAATTAGATTGAAAAAGATTATCATTGGAAGGGGCCCATGTATGGGGGATGTGGTCTCTTACCTCATGGTCTCTTGGCGTGATCTTCGCGTTTTCGCCAAGTTTCGTAAATGTAGATATATATATATATATTGCGCTCTTGACTGATCAGTTAGTAGGTTATGCCAAAAGCTTTAAACGGCTCGCCCCGGTCTTCACTTTTGGCCTCTTTCTCACCACTCAAAAATAAAGTACCTGAGTGCCCTCCTTTCCAACCTTCCCTTTCCCGTTCAATTCAACACGAGTGATCGTTATGAAAGATTACTATTCCTGTGCATTTAGCGTCGTTGATTATAAGATGACAGAAAGACTTTATGGTTGAGCAATAAAACCTTACTAGACCTTGGCTGAGTTCTTGAAGAACTAACTATAAACCATTTTTAATAGTGCGGATGTAAGCAAGGGTTCCAGATCTGCGTCAGCGTCTGTTGTCTTGACTGTGATCGAGGGAGCCCCACCTGACGTGTGGCTAGATGTAGCATTCTTAAAGGTCAAAGCAAGTGACAGAGTCCAACTGCTTGGATTTTATAAAACTAGCGTTGAGCCTGTCAAGGTGGAGTGGACCTCTTCGCAAGAACAAGGTGAATATTCTTTATCATCTGAATTGTAGGACTTTTGTCCCACAACGTTTGGTTCATGAGTCAGGATTGCTGGTGCATCAAAGCATTGCAAATACGCCTTGAATAATTCTGCCTAAGTAGCGCTGGGTGGCGTTATCACTAGGTTCTTGTATTTCGCTTCGTTAAACTCTTTTTTGGGCCACTTGGTACCTCGCCGAAATGAGGTAACAGTGAAGTCCTTGGAGAAAGCTGTACAGAGTAACGTCAACAACTGGCCACGTTGGCCTTAGAAGAAGTGCGTCTTTTGTGATTTTTTCCATAGGCGTGGGGTTTGTTCTAGATTAATATAGCTTTCACTTTGGAGATGAGATAATTACATGAGATTCAATCTATTATGAATCGACAACTCTCTTAAATTAAGTAAATCAAAGCTTCCCACCGCCTACGAGACACCCATAATTGGCATACAAATTCTGAGTCTTCAAAAGTCGGAGGATTTCCCACTTCCCTGTTGTTGTCAGTTATTTCCTAATGTTTCTTTTCATTTGTTTGTCTTTTTAGGTTTCTCCTTTGTAGACTTAACGGGCTTAAATATCATCACAGAGTATTCTGCGGACAATGACTCATTTGTCCAAATGATTCTTCCCGCGAATCTATTGAGACCTGGGTCACAGTATCGATTCAAGTTAGCAGTTGATGACGGAAGTAAGGAGGGTGTGGCATCCGTTGTGGTGGAAGTAAGAACTGGGCCTACTTCCGGTTCATTTTCTGTTCAACCAACTTCCGTGAAAGCGCTGGAAACCGTCGCTATGTCAGGTTAGAGAGCGGATGCCCCCCCGATATAACGACAAAGGGCTCGAGACTGAGGAACGTGGCACGTGACTTGCTTCACCCAAGCTCACGTAGCAAATATATTCCCGCCAGATTCACTCTAAAGCTTGTCGGAAGCTTGCCATCACTAAAACATTGCCCCTGCTTTGGTATTTCGTTTTCTTATTAGGAGCGGCCTGCTTTAACGGTCACCTACAACTATGCAGGATAGGCAAACTATGCAGGCAAAATACGTAAGGCCGTCTCAGTCCACTAGAAAATAAAAATCCAAACAACGCCAAAGGTACAGTTTTCAAATAAGTTAGTAAAAACTTCTTAAAAATATTGTAGAAAGCGTTCTCTGGTGAAAATTATTTAAAAATTGTAAGCTTTCAACAGCCAGTCTGCTGTCTTCGACGGACAAAAATGAAATGGTAAAATAGACCTAAAAATTGAATATAACGAGCGAATGGCATATATTAAACAGAATACGTGTGAAAGAATTTGGGAAAGCTAGAAGTATAAAGACTAGTGTTTGTTTAAAAGAATGTTGTATTGTCCTGGTAAAGGGCATGAATTGTTGTCGGCCTCGGCGGTTTTCGCTTTACCAGGACAATACAACAGTCTTTTAAACAAACACTAGTTGTTATACTTCTAGCTTTCCCACATTCTTTCACATGTATGCCATTCGCTCGTTATATTCAATTTTTAGGTCTATTTTACCATTTCATTTTTGTCCATCAAGAGAGCAGACTGGCTGTTGAAAGCTTACAATTTTTAAATAATTTTTACCAGAGAACGCTTTCTACATCTTGTAAAAACTTCTTCCTGACAAAGTTTCAGAAAATCACATTTTTCTATCCTGCATAAGCATAGGTGGCCGTTAGATAAATCTGGTCTCAAGTTAGCGTATAGATTTGCTTTGTTAAAAATTTCTATGTTCGGTTGCGCAAAGACAGGTTTTCTCCTCAAACTGAGGAAAAATATCGCTAAAAACGGATAACAATGTTTTACTGCCGTAAGCGAATATCTTGTCTTCGTAGTAAGTAGATAAGAGAAGCTTATTTGCTGGTGCAAATTACTATACTTAAAATACAAACTATCACACTAGTATTACCACACATCACAAATTATCACACTATTAGAGGCATTTAACATATGAGCCAGGGTAACCAATCATATCTTGAGCACCATTTTCATCAAAATTCGCCATGATAGGGTGACTTCGACGGAATTTGTTATTTTCTAACTTGTAGCAAAGCAATGGATTACCGACTCCGACGCCGGTCCTCTTCGATATGCCTTCGGTGAGCTCATCGGCGAAGACATCTGCGAGATATATCGACCTCCGTCATCAGATCCAGAGACGCGAGAGATAATCAGCCAAGGATCTGGTCCAAACAACATCCTGCAGCTGTGTGTAGTTGTCGTCGACAAATTTGATTCGTTTGCCATAGCGACGGTCAATATCACTTCCAGTCCCCCGGACGCTGCTGACCTGACGCCAGACGCTCTAGACAGCTTGTTCGAAGATGCCATTGAGGACAAGTTGCAGAGCGGAGAGGCGGATGCCGCAGCGGGTGCGTTGATCGCAATTGCAGACACTGTGCTTGGATCTACTGACGCCTCAGGTGAGTTATGAAGTTTTTCGTCCACACTAAAATGTTAAGCCGGCATTCCTCCGGTTTGAAGAGAGATTTTGAAAAGCCTGTTTTCGAGACAGATCAGCGTGAAAGGTAGGCCTAGCCATAGCCTAAGTCACTGGTAATGACTTACTCAATGTGTCACAACTAAAACAAAGCTAAGAGTGTAGCCTTTCACTAATTTGGGACATTCATAGCACAAGTTCATCGCAGTCCATCTCATCCTAACCCCAGCCGTTTTTTTGTTTGCTTTATAAATAATTATCTCACGGTGTTTTTCTTCCGCATGCACGACATTTTCGTTTCTTGCGTTTAAGCATTCCTCTCAGTCTTGTATATATCGTTTTTCAGCGGAGTTAAAGGCTAACATCTCGAAAAAAGCGCAAGAAGTTATTCTCAATATCCTGGACTCGACAACGATCGACAAAGATAGCGCTGCCCCGCTGTTGACGGCTCTAGTTAAGACTGATGCGACAGCTGCGGAAAACAGGTAAACTATATGATGTAAGTTCTGTTACTGCTACATTGTAGCTCCGGAGGGTGCTACGCGAACGATTTGGTGTGGATGCGGCCCGCTTCGCAAGCTTTTACACCAAAATCTGCCATTTCCCCTAACCTATTTAAGACCGTTGAGACATGCACAATTTCTCTATACATAATTTATGGCGGGCTTTTGTTGATGGTGTTATCGATACTGATAATTCTAGACTAGACTGCAAAAATCATACCCATTCAGTTTATGACCGAAAAGGGCCAAAATCGATACCGTACCTGTGACCAAACCAGCTGAAAAACCGTACCATTTGGGACCGCACATCTTTATAGCCCGTATATAAGGGAGCACCGAGCGTGACATGTCAAAGAAAAACAATTGAGTCGCCGACTAGAGTTGCCTGCATCCGTTCCTTGGGGAGCAGGGATGGCGCAATGGTGAGAGCACTCGACTCCCAGTCCCTGCAATGTGTGGGTTGAGTTTTGTTGTTGGTTCTCGTCCATGCTCCGAGGGTTTTTCTCATGGTTCTCCGGTTTTCCTCCCAACACAAAACCAACACTCTAAATTACAATTCGGCTAGGATGCCGGGGGGACCCGCACGAAAACCAGCTGATGTGGCTTCCTCTCTACACATTGTAATTTGCTGATTTATTTATTTATTTATTTTTTATTTATTCATTTATTTATTTAACATTATGTGCCTCAGTAGTTGTTGTGTGATCCACGTCTGACTAAGTTCAAGTGTATATTCATGGCTAGACCGCAAGATGCAAAATAGATACACGTCAGTCAGGAAACAAACTCTACAATATATGAAGAGAAGAAAATGTTCCAGTCCAGGATTCTTTAGAATATTACAGAACCATAAATTTTTAGTGAAAGACATCTTTATCGAAAGTAGATTCACTTGCACCTTTCGTCTTTCCGAAAGTCGTAGCTACAATAAGCTCAAGATTTCTCTCGTACACAACAGAGACAGCGAGATTATGCAACCGCGAAGACTTGAAAAACAAATTTGTATTCGACCGGATAATTTTACGTGTCTATTGCCAGTTCTATTCAAGATCTCTATCAGTGATAGGTGCAACATGAAACAGCGCTCAACTCCAAATGGTTCACTTTCTCTAGACAAAAATAGCTCAGACGGCTATGAAATGAATCCACCCTAAAAGACCACGCATTCCTTTTGAACTATAACGAAAGTTAGAGGTCACATTTCCTTCAAAGAAGCGTAGTTATTTTTACCACGCTGGACTGTTTGTCTATTTGTCTGTTTGTATAGGTCCGTCCGTCTGTTTGTCTGTTTATATACTTGTCTGTCCGTCCATGTATTTGTATTGTCTGTCTGCTTGACTATGGGCCGTCCGAACGAACATAAGACCAGAATATTGGTTAGATACTCTGCGTTAACTCTGATTAGCAATGTCACAATCCTATGTTTTCGATTTTCACTTCAGTTCAGGCATGGCGCAAGCGGCTGTATCCATTTTAAAGGGATTTGAGAACACGCCGCTAACCAATGACAAAGCAGAAGACTTGATGGAATGGATGGGCGATCTTGCTGGCGAATCTCTAGAAAACGACACCAGTTTGAAAGAGGTAAGGACTTAAAAGAATGCAGCGAACATTTCTCGCCACTGTTGTAAAGCAATCAGAGCCACATACAAATTGAGTGATAAATCGATTAGACGCGCAAAGAACTCGACAGAAACAAGTTGTTAACTTTGACAAGCCCGTGAAAATATATAGCCTATTTAATTTGTCTTCAAAGAGAACAAGTGAAAAATCTATGCCAATTTTGACGCCATTATGGCGGCCACTTCGACTCACTAGAACTCGAGAACACTACTTCGAGCAAGATCATTCTTCGCCAGACTAACTGCCTGATTAGCGCTATACACTTGCTTAAAGCACATCACCCTCGACTCCTGTCTTATGAACTTTACTATTCAATTTTTACAGACCGTGAAGGATTTCTTTCTCGCAATGGCGAATAGCTTGGACGAACAGCTTTTCCTTGGGGATCCCCCTCGAGAAGTGTCCAAAGAAGGTTTGGGTTCGATAAAAGTAGAGTACACAACCTTGCAAAGTGCAGTGGTCACCAGCAGCAAGCCAGGGGCATCATCATTTAATCCCGGCTCGTCACTATCGAATCTGTTCAAGGGACCCAGAAAATGCGGACAAGGAAAAACTTGCAGTGGAACGGTCTTAGAGCTCCTTCAATTCGACAGAAATTTGATTACAGAAAACGAAGACCAAGCTAATCCTGACGTGGAAGTGGACAACTCCAAGGTATGGTATTCGTTTTTGTTACTTGGCAAAAACGAGAGAAAGAAAACAGGGGTCAATTGTCCAAGGGCGTGTTTCCTTGGGATGATCTCGATCAGGTCCCTGGAATCATGGTGTAACAAAGAAGTTGACGAATTCTTGACCAGAGTGGATTATCGGTTTTTTTGATATACCATAATCCGAACGATCTAGGATCAGTGATCCTGATCCAGAACGCATCCCTAGAAGGAGACTTATTTTGGTTTCACAAGAATGAGGCCGCTAAAAGCATAGGAAACAATTACAGATAAGAGTTTCGTCTGTCTTATATCACTTGTAGGGATTCATGCTACCATAACGCACCGTCGGTCGTTCTACGTTAATTAAAGATAAAAACGCTATCAAGCAAGATGGACAAAATGTTGAGCTCAATTTATCCTAGGGTGTACGGCACGCCACATTTTTGGCACCGTACCAAAACCATTTCGGCATGGCGCTACCCATTTACACGACACAAAGTAAAATGTTTTTCTCCAGCTGACACGGTTCCAATTTTCAATCGGCACCGCTTCTCTCCATCTTTTTTATTCCTGGGAAATGGTGGATAAACAGCTTACAGCCATCTTGCATCGAATCTTAAGAGTAAAATGTGACTTAAATCGAAACAGGAAGAGCCATCTTCGGTTAAAAAAGGACGTTGCTCGACATTATGGTGAAATAAGAAAATCGTCAGTACGGTGCCAAACATTTGGTGTTCCGTGCCGATTTTTTAGCGCGTTTAAATGGGATTTTAATTGGCTTTTACCATCGACAGTGGATACAATGACCCCGTTTGGTTAAATAAAGTCTGTAGCTTACCTTTAATGACTTAGTCTTCTATACTTTCTTGAATGTTACAGAAATAGTTTGTCACGTGACCCCTTTATCGTTGTTTCTACTTAACAGGTCACGAGCATTGAGCTGAAAGATCCAGTTACGAAGGAGCCACAGTCAGTTACGAACCTGCCAGACCCACTAGAAGTCACGTTCAATAACGTTTCTCCTCCGCCGGACGGTAAAAAATTTGGTTGTAACTTCTTTGACACCGAGAAACAGGCCTGGGTGCAAACTGACCTGACGCTGGAAGACATCGGAAATAACACGTTGGTTTGTAAGTCAAACCATTTAACAACCTTCGCTCCGTCGCATGATTCGCTGACGAATACCAGTACCGCTGCGACAACGCCTACTGTAGAAGGTATGGATAGCTTGATTTATATTGTCTTGTTATGATCGAGGATTGTACCTCAAGTACAGTCCACTGGTCACATTATGCACGTCATACTAGGGATATTTAATTGGCTAGATTCTGCTACAGTACATCAGAAAACCTAGATTATTGGAGAAAATGTTGAAATGATTTAGACCAAAAAGGTAAAAAAGTGAGTTTGATTTATCTACATTAAAATACAGCAGACCTCTCATTTAGCTTGTTGTCAAGTGGTGGGGTATAGGTTTCTACAAAAGGACGACACCGGAAAACCGAAAAAACAAATAACAGCAAAGACGAGAACTACAACATATGGTCCAGTACTCGCACCACCCCTGCTTTTACTAAAAACCGTTTTTATTAATTAATGGTTATTTGCTGTTACTAATCGCCTTCTTTAAGAAAAAAAGTCTCTTTTTCCATCATATACTGAAGAGACTGCAACATACGATTATAGGTGGAACAATTTTACGAGTTAATTCGAATATTTAAAACTTTGATCCGCAACCAGAGGCCAAACACAATCACCACTTAAATGCTTTAATTGGAATATCAATCTCACCGGTCCAGCGGCACTGGACGAATTAAGACTTCAGAAGGCAATTCAGTTATCCCGGTCAGGGCTCGGACAAAGACCATTCGATGTGGAAGTTCAGCATGTAGATAATCCAGCTCATTTTATTCTCATGACAATTAATTTTAAACCAAAACTTAATTTTATTCCCGCGCAGCAAACCCAACAGAAAAGGAAGACAAAGACATGACAGGAGCCATTGTAGGAGGTGTTATAGGCGGCCTCGTCTTGATCCTCGTTGTTGTTCTTGGTGTTTGGTACTGCAGTAAACAGAAGAAGAAAAATTCGGGCAGGATCTCTCCAGAAGACCCCCTGGAACCTGCACCAGTGGATTAAAGAACCTACATCACGGTTTCCGCATCTTGAGCAGTTTAAACTAATTTTTTCAAGTTTGTAATCCGTGTTAATCTTTTCCATCCTTAACCATCCTTGTGCCTTTATAGTTTATTATAAAAATGTTTGACTAATTGCACGCGCTGTGATTGGTCAGTTCGAGTTCATTATAGCTCCATAAAGCACGCGGCTTACGTCACACGGCTTACGTCACACTCGAGAAGTGCGAGAACCACTCGGCTGCGCCTCTATGCACTTCTCTATGCACTTCTCTCGTGTTCTTAAAAATTCCCGCGTGCTTATATAACTCAACAATGCACTCGGATGCGTTTTTTATTTCTTTATTATTGTCTCGTTGGCGTTTTGCTATCTCAGTTAGCTATTATTACTTTCAAATATTGCGAGCGCATGAACAAGGAGGTAAGGGCTGCTTATACTGTCGCTTGGACTCTTTGAACAAAATATTTGTGGTAATCTTACAGTAAATGAGGATATCGAGAAGCATAGGCAATACTTTATACATCCTAATCCTCGTGTTCATGTTTTCAAGCAAAGGATGCTTCACATGAAAGCGAGGCTGGGATGTGTAAGTTTTGCTAAATATCGACGTCATTTATGGAAAGTATTCTGGTTTTCCTGTGTACAGCTTTGTTTTATTATTCTTTTTTTGTGTCTTATACACATGACCTATTTGTAAAGCGTAACTAGACAGAGTCTTGTACGCGGGCGAGACAAGTTCTGTCTTATGTATCCTCTCTTCCTTTAGAACGGTTTTCAATTGGGTGGCCCAGAACCAAACTAATTACTTGCCGATTAGACTACTCAACCAGTCTCAAACCGTAGTAAAACCAGATCCAAAACCTAGGTGATTTTCTGATTACTTTCTACTCTCAATTGAAAGCCGGTCTATGCCAAATACAAATCCGCGAGAGTATTTGCTTTACCCAAATTTCAAAATTTAACACTAGTTAATGATACCCCTGACTTCTCAAAAACAACGGAGAATTCTCTTGTGTGAACAAAAGAGAATCAAGCTACCTTTAGCTGATAGTTTTTATAGTCCCCTTTTTCGCCAAGGACATTCATCCATACGGGCGCTGTAATGGCCATATGTTATTGTAACTGCATGATAAGGTCACTCAGTTTTTCGACGAACAAGCAACTGTCAAAGCGAATTATCTACAAACAAAGTGCGCAAGTATGCTAAGTGTTTGTCAAAATTCTATAATTGAGGCCCCGTAGTATAGATAGCGTAATCAACTGTCGAAGTGGTACAGTAAAAATACTGAGTGTCGGCACGATAGATTAATTCATTTCTGCATTGCTTGATAACGCGCAATCAATTTTTCAAGTGATTTCAAAATTAGGAAAAAAAATATGAATTTAACATAATATGTTGGTAGGAGAGAAAGGTGATAGATAAACTAGTAGGGAGTACTGTTCAAAGTTCTATACAAGGAGGCTCCGACCTGAGCTCCAGCCCCTTACTCTTCTGTTTACCGCTTTGACAGAAAAGGTACCTCTTTTAAATGCCTGAAGCCTGAAAAAGGTATCCCTTTTGGGCGGAGAACCCCCGTGTAAGGAACTAATCCCTTTAAGGTATCATCTCCTTCACATTTATAGGGAATTTTCCCCACCCCATCCCCGCTTTTCAAAATCAAAGTTAGCCTGGCCCATTGTAGGGCTACAGACCGTTGACATTAACGGTTTTCTTCAAAGCGCACCAGAAAGGGATAGATAAATGAAGATAAATGAAGTACTAAGCGATTGGTTACAAACTAATATTATCTAGTGACAATTCCTTTGCTTTAGAGAAATCTGCTGTGTATATGCGTCAAATGTCCAGTGAGATAATTGGATGGGATATGAGGAAAGTTTCAGAACACAGCATAATTTAGTCTTTGATTTATATATAGTTCTGAACATCTCACACTTGCTAGCCAGCGATCATAGTCACGCCAGACTCGATAAAAAGCCTAATGTTTAGCAGTTTGTAAGAACACGCAGCAATAACAGCCACATTGACAGACAATAGCTGTGAGATTGCAGTAATAGCTTTGTCGGGAATTGTAAAGGGGCAATGCATTTGCCCGCTGTGACCTGCATGGCTTAATAGTCACATATTGTCCTCGCTGACAGTCAGTTGAAGTTTTCACGGTTTGGTGAGTGCTGGTCTGAAGTGTGTAAATACAATTTTCTTTACTGATTGTTTAAGAATACGAATTTAAAACTTATAGATCATGAAAATATGGATCTTGCAACCAGTTTTCGTTCACCCCCATCCAAATCTTTTTAACAAATTGTTCACAATTCAGTCGCATAGAGTAGTTTCACATAGTGTATTCTATATCATTACTGTAACGAGTTATTTAATGCGGTTTCGTGTGTTGCAAAAAAAAAAATAAAATTCGAGTTAAAACCAGTTAAAGAGGTTATGTTTATTCCCAGTCAAATGCTATCAATTATTATTTTACATGGGAAAATGGCCACAAAAGAGTACAAAAGTCTACGAATTTGATGCGATTAACATTGTAGCTCAGCATACTAGCTGCCATGTTGTGCATGCAGGAAAAGATGGTTAATAAAAGTACAGGTTCTTACAGTAACTAAGAACGAAAAATGCTTGTTTACGAAGTGATGAAATACCACATATAGTTCTTATTTCCAAAACAATCCTCCTCAAATTGAGTTACAAAACTTCTAGCTTAGGAAGTCGCAAGTGCGGATCACAGCGCGCGAGGAGATGAGTGTGGAGGGCGCTTGGAAAAGTCTTTCTCTCTGCACGTGACATCACAATGCGCTTTTATTTTCATTCTTTAAGTGAGTTCAACTTCGAAGAAAAATAGGAGAAAGGAGAAGCTGTGAAGTCTCATTTTCATCGAAAAACGATTGTCTTGGATCACATTAAGTTTGCAATTTAACCCAAAATTTAGTTAATCAAGTTCAATGTATACGGTCGCAGGGGACGGCGACGAAATGAACCACGTGCAAAGGCATGAAACAAGTTTTATTTTGACAGTGGTCTTTCCGTGTCACTTATTAATCACGAATGTCAAAGGCCAAACCAAACTTAAGTCAAGGCAGGTTTGTTTGCTGTTAGAATGACAGATTACCAGCTCTTCAAATTAACTCCGAGCGCGAAAAGTTAACGCTTCTTGCCTAATGTCAGCAGGTGCCAAGCAGGTGGCCAACCATTTGTGCAATTGGTATACACCCCACGTGCAATAGACCACAGGTAAATTTAGGATGCGAATTAGCATTGGACCCTGAAATCATTCAATGCATCTTTTTATCTCTCCGTTTCAAAACAAGTGTAGTTTCACCTTTTTTTCAGTCGATGTCACTGATTAATTACCACAAACATGAACCTTATTCTTTGGTTAATACAGTCTTGCCTTTTGTCTCTGGCCTTATTCGTTTTGCTCGGAGAAGAACTAGTTTTCGATCATAAACATGAAGGTCTACTGTACGAGAGAGCGATTCCTGTGGCTGGTGAAACAGTACAGGAATATCCCCATATTGCACGGTGCTGCAAGTTGGAAAGGTTCTCAAGTTGGCAAATGCCATTTGGCTTACTTGCCGTGGCACAAACTAGCTTGCTGCTCGTAAGTTTTAGTCTTCGACGCCATCGGAAATCTCCTGGGCCTCTTCTACCTGTTCTTTGTGTCGCCTGCTGGGTGCTAACAGCAATTCTATTGTTAACGAAACTCGCCGCTCATTTGTCACCAGATCATCAACCAGTCGTTAATACTGGATATATAGGTGCGCTTTTTACTCTCATGTGGAATGCACTGACGGCCGTTTCGGCGGTTGGTTTTCAAAGGATATCTCATGTCGTTGGTGATTTGACAGCACGCGCTGATAAGCGCGAGGATCTGAAAAACGGAGTCTATTTCTGTTCGCCTAAGGAGGACGAGACTCTGGCGGGTGTGGCTACAAACACACCTTGCACTTTAATAGTGCTGACGGTAGTGTACATTATTTCTAGTTGCTATACGCTTTGCCTTGTTCTAGCTCATGGCATTGTTGAGCAAACCGAAGAAAAAGGCGTCAAGCCAAAGAGAAGCAAGGGGTTACAAAGATGTCAAAAGCTCGGGGATTATGAGAACGATAGTTTAGGAGGGGAAGGTGAGGCTCATCCCAAGAGGACGAAAGATCTAGAGGAAAAGCTTGCATCGCGAAGTTGTCTTCCAGACATAAACAAGAACACAGTTAGTGTAGGATTTTTGGAGGAAAGTGACGATGAATCGTTTGTATTTGGTTGGCGATTGTGAAAATACCATATCTGCTCGATGTATTGTCTGTTTTTATTAAAATAATCACGAAGTTCTGCATTGAACTGAAAACCTCAGAGAAGAGACACTTTGCCCAAATTTCAGCTTTGCAGTATTCACTGCGACCAAGTTTTGGAAATACAATTTTAAGCTCTTGACGAAACTTAGTACGGGTCCGTCGTATTGGTATACCACTCACTTTGGAACACCAATATGGCGGCCAACAAGGCCTGCGAGTGGAAAAACAGATTTATCAAAAGAACTAACTGATAAAAAGTGGCTAGATTGATCCATCAAACTCAGTGCGATCTTTCCACTACAACGCAAACACCATGAACGGCGTGGCCTTAAAATAACCACTTAACCAGAGTTGCGAATTCGTTAAGTTTATTAAAGTTATTACACGTATGAATGTTCTATATTATACGTGCTCGTAGCTCACTTTTTAAACAAATTTCACGTGGCTTAATTCAAAAACATTGACATAACCTTGCACTGAAACAGCCGAGCAAGTATGAGAGTAAATGGAGAGTACTAAAGCAGGAAGAAATACGATCAGTGAACTACAGACGTTTATTACAACACTGCTAAATTATAGCTGAAGACGCAGCAATTTAAACACAGAATTCTATTTTAACAGTCTGTCGATAAAAAACTATATCTTTACTTTGAATGACTATCTTAAAGGTGCTCTCTCTGTGAACTATTGTTCAAGGCAGTGAGTTAAATATCGAAAAGTGCTTTTCGTTTACTGAAAATTTGCTTTTACTAAACATTGCAAATAGAAAATGACGTCTTCTAAACGGCGAACGCTGTCTAAGGACGACGAAAACGGACCAACTCTCCGGCACATTGCACAAGGAAGAGAAAACGTAAATTTATTTGTTAACAATAATATTCGTGTTTTTACAAAATTGGTTTTGTCTAACCAGCCACGCGAAACATCAGCATCATCGTATGCAATGTCGGCAGATCTTCGGAACACCCGAAGAGTTTCCGACTGTTGATACCCAATCACAGAAAGACTTGTTGCTTAGCAACGAAAACCCTTAACACTGAGCAATTTTAAGCGGACAAGCTTAATAAGGGAATGAATTCTAGAGAAGAATGCTTTTAGAAATAATACTTTTCTATAACACTTCGTTTCTCTCCACATCTATTCTCGAACTTTCGCACAGCTATTCCTAACAAAACTGAGTAAAATAGCCACATTCATCACCATTTCACGGCTCTTACAGCTAAAAACGTTTTTTGCCCTTAGTAATATAACTATCTGTATACAATATTCAGAATCACTCTAAATAATTATTGTATAATACACTGAATTCGACTTGGAACGACTCGCATCTCCCACACACCTCACAGACCCCTCGCGCATAGAGCGGGTTGCACTGCAGCACGGGATACCAACACTGTAGAATTTTTCGCGAGTTTAATATGACGTTACATTATCACTTCACGAACGACGTAAGTCGCAAGTTCTCGGTTCAAAAATTGACGATGTAATCTTCCTCTGCTCGAGTCTTCTCGGGATATTTCAACGCTATTTTACGCAAAGCCAGATTGTCCCTTTGACTTTTATTGATCATTTCGTTCTCTTCTACCGGGTACAATTTCCACAACACGCCATTTCTCGAGGCTGAAATGCACCTTGCACGGCGACAAGACAGGACTTAACAGGCCACTGACCGAAGTAAATCCTGCATCTTTTTCTATTTCTCAGTTTTCGTCGGTCGAGAAGAGATAGTCGCATTTTTCTATACACGTTTGAATGAACAAAATAAAGTACATCTGTGTCGACATCTCCAGGTGGATAAAATCCGGTCGGATGATAGTCGGGAATAGCACCAGAGACAAGTTCCTCGACTCCATAAGATTGTCCTTGGAATACTCCGTCACACTACAAGAAAATGTGGCAAACAGTTACTCTTCAATCTATCCCAGTAACCTTCTATTAACACATACTACAAAGTGCAAAGTACCGGTTAAGATGAAACATGATTCGTTTGACAACAGCTAGGTTGTGTGGCGGTATGTCGTGTAGAAGCTGCTTTAATCGAGCTAAACGACTGTTTGCATCAACATGAACTGCAAAAGAACAAGAAAAACACATGACACAATGTTGCTATCGGGGCCTAGAACATATTGATTTTTTTTCTTTTTAAAAATCACTATAAAAGAAGCGTTTTGTTTTTGATATTGCCACGGTTCAAATTTTAGCCTTGAAACGGACTTTGGTGAATTCAAATCAATGCGAAGTCTGTCCCTCGCGAAACGAGTGACTGTCAAGTTAGCACAACCAAGCCAAATTAACATGAAAAGCGCGTGAAAGCACGAACTCCGTATTACAAAAGAGGCGGGTAATAAAGAAACAAAAGGCAAAAGCTTAACACAGTATGAATGTGTGGCCGCAAAACAGTTTTATCAAACACAAGCAAGGGATATCAAAGTCTGACACTAGCAAACAATTTAACAACTTACTCATCGCATCTTGGAAGGCGTTTTGATACAATCCCGGAATTACTGGCTCTGGGAGAAGTTTCAGGAAGGACTTGAACGCGCCTGTCACCGCATGCACTCCAACACCCAGCTCGGCCAACTCCACGTGGGGATCTGGCACACAAGAGGAAAATCTCCATTCAGTTTTTGAATCGCTAAACATGTTATAAAAACAGAAAATCTGTATAACACTTGAAGAACACTCACTTTCTTCCACTTTTTGTTCGATAAGGCCAATATCTGCTTGATTGCCGTTGATTCTGTAGATTCCCTCTACTTGCATTCCTTTTGCGCGAAAAAAAAATTACAGTAAAAACACGATGAGAAGATAAACAAACAAAGGGAGCGGCAAAGAACCTAATAAATTGCAAGGTTTCACAGCGGAGGATGATGGCGGTTTTTAAAAACCCGCGAATAATTATTGCTTTGGTTGGAGTACAACAACAGTCTTAATTTCAGAAGAAAAAGAAAACGAATAGCGGTTACAAATAGACAACGTATTGTCTAGAAAATTTATCTGCATTAAATTGACGTTTCGTATGTTATAACAGATATCTTCAGAAGTAAGTTTTTCAAGACCATGCGTTGTAATGTTTGGAGAACAAGAATATTTACAATCTTATTCTGTTCCTTATTTGACATTTTTACAGTTAGACTGGCCAGCGGATAGCTTGCGCTAGTCTGGGAGGGCCAAACGTTTCTTTTTTCTTGTACGTGTAAAACGATACAGCAGTTTATTAATCGTTCTCAGCTAAATCAGTGCATGGCCGCCATTCGGCCGACTAGGATCAGTCAATTTAGGCCGATTGCGTTGGAAAAGACTTCTTCCTGTTTTATTGGTTGAAAGGATTGTTGAATATTCATCAACTGCGTCAACGGACAATTATTTGGAAACCTTAACCAGATCAACCGATTGAAATTAGTTGATCGCCGGCTAAAAAATTTGATCAACCAAATCATCGGAAAAACGCAACAAAACCCAAGGTAAAAGACATGAAGGTCACTTAACTCACTGATAACTTCTGTATAACCTTTTCAGCTCTTTAGGGAATTCTTAAAGTTCTTAGTAACCACAAATCTTGCAGATGCACAATGTAAATTACAATGATTGCGTGACGTCACGGGACGTGGGATCACGCAATCACTGTTACCTGCATGAACATTGGGATTATCACGACTGCGTGACTTGCCTGCGTTCTCCACAAACTCGATGCATTTGTCAATGAAAACTGGAACATATGATCCCGGTTCGCAGATTGATTCCAGTGGCTGAGCGAAGTACGTGAAATTGTTCACTTTTTTCTGTCTACTTTCGAAGAATTTGTCGATTTTTTCCTTGTCTTTCCGTTTTCTCTTCTCTATTCGTTTCAAGCGTTTCTCGTCTTCTCGCGACTTCTTTTCTTCTTTTTTCCGTTGCTTCAGCGCTTCACGCTCCTCGCGTGTCGGCTTCTTTCTGGACGACGACCACGGCTAGAAGATAAAACGACAATTCCGATTTGAGAACGAGTGCGATGCTTACTTGTTACCCCTAACGATAGATTTCTGATTCGCCGCTAAAGAGCCGCTGAACTAGTTCCTTTCCACCTCGACGTTTACAATTCATCTGCATTTATTCCTTGAGGGCGATTAATGATCTCGTGACAATGACATAATAGCATTTGGATTACAAACACTGCTGGCTGCAGCGTGACAACGTTTTCTTACTTGCGTTACAGATTTCATTGCGTTACATTGCAGTACGACTCACCGATTTCCTTGGCTTGTGTCCCGGCGAGCCAGGGTCATCCTCCGTTTCCTACAAAAGAAATGAATTGCAAGCAAAACAAACATTTATGACTAATTATTTAGAAATAGGTTGTTAACACAAAACAATTTACGTACCTCCTCGGTGCCAGGATCTGACTGCCTTTGGGGAAGATCCAACAAATTGGGCTAAAGTATAAACAACAAGAAACACAATTAAATTTACGAAAAACGGATTACCGCTTGCTGTAGTAGGCAGAAATCCTTTCGCTAGCGGACGCCAGCTCCTGCCACACCGAAGACGATAGTAAGGTGCTTTTCAGGCTGCCACCATTTAACAGTTGGTACCATTTGAATCCAAAATTCCAAACGTTGGTTAATTGATACATCACAAACTAAAATTCATTTCATTAGCCTTAAAAAGGATTTTTGAGACGTTGATGACCAAATTGAACAGTAAAGATAGCAAAGAGACCGCTTACGCGCCTCAAGTGCGTCCCTTCACAAGCCTTATCTAACTATCGTAGTCTGATTTGTCTGTAAAGAATTGCAGCAAGCGCCCGTTCATGTACGCACCCTGACGAGTCCTTTGTGTTTTCCTCTTGCCTCCATACTGCTCGCCCAAGAAGACTCGTCCTCTTGGCTCGAAGACATTGTTCCACCCTTCCGTGCTTCCTTCTTAGCTGCAAAATCAAACCCAGAAAGTTATTGCAGTTAGAAAGGTTTGAGACAAAAATTGACAAGGATTACATATGTGACCTTGAATAATCTGAGCTACAAAAAAACCTACAAACTCAGTTAAATGACTAAGCTCTCCATGACTTTTCGTAGCCCAGTGGACAGAGCGCCCCACCCAGAGTTCGGGAGGTCTTGGGTTCGATTCCTGTGGGGTACTCAGAGTTTTCCATTGTCCCACTCTCGTGTCACGTTGATCAATTCACCTTTGAAGCGTTTCTACTGGCCATGTATCTTTCTACTGTGTTGTACTTTGTCAATAAGCACGTGAATTTCCTTCGCACCCTCCCCCCACCCCTTTCCCTCTACAACAGAACACCCTTCTCACTTGATTTTCTTCCAGAGAAGAGCTGTTTCTTGTTAGGCTGTGTGGGCACGTTAGGTGTGGAGGACTGGTTGCTTCGCGTGGTACTCCGGGATCGCCGGATCCGGCTTTTCTTGGTAGCCGGGCGTTCTTCAGTTCGCGGCAGAGTCGCCTCATCCCCAGTACCCTGATCGGAAGTGGCGCTGTAGTTTCTCTGTTCACGTCTTCCGGTGGTTGGTCGACCAAACGTGTCTGAAAAATACAATCAAAGCGATTGTATCAGGAATGGCGCAACCAACCTCGTTCCCAGGGGTGGCCCCACCCACCTTCAAGGGAAAAGCCCTGGGAACGAGGTTGGCGAAGTAGAAACAACATGTGATAAAATAAATGCTGAAAGATTGTAAATTTGGACCTGGATGTCGTATGCATGAGAGGCAAAACCCGAGTGCCCCACGAGATTTCAATCCATGTCCTCGCAGCAGGGCTACAATCAGCGCGATACAGAGACACCTTTGCTGAGCAGGGCTATTTATTTGTTTATATCTGACACGTGTTCTGCAGGCATCAGCAATGTCGAAAGCAGTGGCTTCAAAATGATACATTAGACGGTAAATTCTGAAGCTAATGAGGTTGCTGATTTTAGCATCGTGCCTGCGTTGTCTTTGCAGTGTTAGTTTCCTGTCGCTTGCTTGTAAACAAGTCTCTATACGAGCTAAGTGCCCGATAGAACGGTGCTTATCCGGCTTCTGTACCATGAAGCGACTACCAGTGTTTCTACGCCACCCCCTCCCCCCAGGGTAAGAATCTAGTCCATCGTAGGATTACCCTCCCCCCACCCCCTGAATTAACTTCACCGCTAACCAGTTCTATACTTCGGTGGAGAGAGGCACTGTGAAAGAGTCTTGCCCACAACACAACACGATGTCCCCGGGCAAGGCTCGAACCCAGAGACGAACCTGGAGACAAGCCCATTAACCAAGAGGTCCCCGCGCCTCCACACAACTGGCCAGTGTAACAACCCATAATAGAATGCGTCTTCAGCTTACCTCGTCTTGATATTCTTTCCAATGTACTAACATCTTCAGCGGAATGCGCTAGCCTTAAAGACCCTTTAGATGTGATTCGCGTGTGCTGCTTAGGCTTCTTGTCTGACGCACTGGGTTCCTCCACCACTGCCACAGCGTAGATAGTCGTGCGAGGTTTCGAATTTGCCGACACCTTTGATTTGTTCTTCAAAGCCTCTTGTACTTGGGCATACTCGGGGTCGCTAACATCCTGGAAGAACGACAGTATCGGGCACAGGCTATTTCTTTGTTTTGGCCGGGGTGCCTAGTTTATTAACTTCCCCTAACAACCTCCCAACTTCCGCCATCTCCTTTCGGGGAATAGAGTTAGCATCCCAGCCGCATCCAAAGGCTGCGAGCATGTTTTCGTAGCATCCCTTCCTCCAAGAATGGCCTGTTTGCAGACTAACGTTCCCCCCTCGCTGCCCACCACTAACCACTCTTTAACAACCTTCCCCTCAAAATAAAAGCCCGAGGTCAGGGAAGCTTCTTCATCTTGTTTAGATCGCAAGTATATGCAATAGTACACCCCACTCCCGCTCAGCATCTTATTGTACAACGCTTGTTATATTTTTTTCTTTTTGTTTTGACGCTCTGCTATGGGTATTTTTTGTTTTCGTGACTCTATAAATTATACGATTTGAATTTGCATACCGAGAACACAACGTTTAAACACCGCGGCATCAACACTGTAAATACCGCACAGTCAGATTACAGTCCACAGAGGTCTCTTTAGTAACACAATAAATTCCTACCTCTTGTTGAGCAAGCGGTGCTCCCACATCTGTACCCTTTCTGTGTAAATCAGGCACGGATGAGCGCACCTCTCCTTGTCGGGCAGCGTCCATTTTAACCCAAACATCCTGTCTCGGGAGCACCACTCTGTTGTTAAAAAACTCGATCTTGTCCTTGACCCGCATAGAATAAGGATCTTCCACTGCGATGGAGGGAGGTCTGGGTTGGACATCGGCCACAGCGGCGTAAGGGTTCTCCTCTTTGCGAGCATCATTCTTGAACGTGTTATAGCCCTCATCGTCGACGCTCCTTAGCGTGTCTGTTCTGGAGTCCGCCGGTGGGAATTCCTCCCTCAAGTCATAATTCCTTTTGGGGAGGGGTGGTGAGGCTTCGCGCGCCGGGGGAGGGGTCTCTCGGGCAGATTTTTGCGACTGCACCAGGTTGTTGTTGGCGTAGAGAGTGTTCTCGATCAGGTTGACCTCACTGTCGTTCATTGTTAGATCTTTAGACTTTCTGAAGGAGCGTTTTCGCGACAGGTCTACCTGAGCGTAGAGATCTTCTGTCTTGCTCTCTCTCTTCTGCCAAACGCTGTCAGTGGGCGGAGTAGCCCCGGGTACACCTCCACTCTGCTGGAGGCTTAAAAACAGCGCGTTCGGCGTCGACGTGGCGTACGGCTGCAGCTCTCCACTTCCTCCCGAATCCCTCGCCTGGTTACTCCTGGCAACGTCAACAGGCCTCTTGACGGAATTGAACACCGCGTACGGGTTGATCTCGGCGTCATCTAGCATCCCTTCAGACATGCGGTGGACTGACTTTGGAGAGACCGGATGCGACTGCCTGTCGCTGAGGCTTCGTCTGCGGTTGATTTCGTCTTCAATATGCGCGGGCCTTTTGCTTGGCGGTTCTGGTAGAGGGTCGTTTCTCGATCGAATGGTATTGTTGTGTTGTTTCTGTGACAAGCGTAGCTGTTGCTCTGTCTGGAACTTCGCGTAAGCCGCCTCACTGTCTCTCTTCTTTTCCCATACTTGGTTGAAAAATGCCGTGAACGCACCGGCTGCGAAACAAGAAGAGAAATAACACAGCTAAATCAAAAATGTCGCATCTCCTACATAAATCATGTTCTGAACTATCCTTGATCGTTTTCGGTTGGCCATAACCGTTGTAGGTGTTTTACATGGAGTTTAAGAAAACCATGACGAAAACAGCAATGTCCCTAGACAAAAGATTTAATGAGCAGAACAATGGCTCTGCACGTGCGATATAAATCTTTACAAGTACATTTCTTGGCCGTCCTCTGCAAAACAACAACGTGAAATCACCAATCCTACATTGCCTGGAGGACGCGAACCACGACGGGTAATTTTTTTTTTCTGATTTGTATTTAAATTAATCGCTGTGCTGTGAAAGTTTTGACTGACGAAGTAAACAAGTATCGCGAAATTCGTAGGTAAAATATACATTCATCTTTTAATCGATATTGTCCTCAGCATCACCATCGTGGTTACTACAATCTTAGGAAAGTATTACATGTACTTTGAACAAATTTATTGTTTTCTCAACGGAAGGAAGGAAGGAAGGCTATTCAGTTGATTTTCGCGCCGTTTCCAGAAACGTTAAACCTTTCTTCAGACCGTGAGAAACAGGCTTTTTTTTTCAGTCACACCGTCTTTCTTCTTTCCTTTCGTCGTTGGATAAAATTAGGTACATGTGAATCCACCGGTATTCAGAGAATTACCAGGAATAACAGACAAGTTCCATCTTGTAAAAACAAACCTTGATGCTGAAACTGCGAAGACGTGGTCTGGAACTTTCCAAACAGTTTACTGGCCAGATTGGTGCCTTCCGCCAACAGAGACGCCGCTACATGACTGTGAAACACAACACTGGCACCGGACGCGCTGCCTGTGACTGCTAACACCTGGATGGGGACCTGTGGTATGAACCCTGAGAAGCCGCTGAAACAAATAACAAATGATTTCGTCAAAGGAGCTCAGTAAAAGCAACTTTATTTATACACGGTTTGTATTTAAAGCTACAAGCTTGTGGGGCCGTGTATATGAAACAAATACAA
>OMLO01000258.1_pt1 | contig 31519 bp, 19 predicted proteins | sample 1674811 | NCBI WGS metagenome assembly OMLO01 (sample SAMN06265003, study PRJEB25207) | coral metagenome | isolation source: Coral host | place: Mexico:La Bocana,Puerto Morelos, Mexico | collected 2008-11-13
TGGCTTTTATTTCTTGCTGAGTGGATCATCTATCAAGGGCAGAAGGTCGCTGGAAATAAATCTCTAAAATTATTTCAGTTATGCACTTACCAGTCACAGAAACTAATATAAAACTATACGGTGAAATGATGTTGTGTACCCAAACGAGAAACCGAGACGCAAATATATAACTTCACCAGCTCCAGCCCATTCATCGCCATTTTGTTTTCTTTGAGGGAATGCCCGCTGGACTATATGATTCCGGAATAGATGGCGCCTTGTCACGCCATTTCACCGTTGCATGCGAAGATGTCTCAATTTAAACTGAAAGAGTATATAAAACCTTCTTATATTTTTCCTTGTTAATAGCTACAAGTTTCACATTTCTTGTAAATACAAAGAGGATGTGACATCCGTTTATAACACAACCTTTTGAAGCGTGACCAACGTCGCGTGACGTGACAATGGATCAATTTTCAGTTTGTTTTTTTTTTCTGGGAGCGGAGGAAGATGAAAGTCTGCAAACGAGTTCGTGACTTATCTAAGCAATCACAAAAAAATATATAAATAAAATAAATCAATCCGTTCTACAGACATGGTCACTCATGAGAGAACACGCAACAAAAGATTTATTCGCCACTGTGACCACGAAAAAATAAAATTTCGCGATAATAATTCGCTTGCACCGCTTCCAACCTTTCTTTGATGACTATTAGGGCTCTTTCGACTTGAAATGAAAAATTCCGGAACCTTTTTTACCGGGGGCAAGCGGTTCAGAAAGTTCCTCTAAACTCTTAAAATTGCCAAAAATCGGAAATACGAACCATTCAACCGAAAATTGCGTTTATTCTGGGTTGCAAATCAGATGGAATGCAACTTGTTTCTATGAGAGTATATTACTAACAGAGAAGAGACCTGGACATAGAAATAACTTTTTGAGGCTTTTTGAACGTTCTAGAAAGAAAATTATACTTACTCTGTTCCTGTATAATATTGGGCTTCTTTTACTGATTTACCCTCACTTGATCTTGTGAGATCTCAGATTTTGAATTTAGAATGCAAACGTCCACCATAAGTCACAATTGAATTTCCTTTCCCCCACCCTCCCCCCCCCCAAAAAAAAGCAATGTTGGAATTTTGTGTTGGAGAGAGGGAGGTGAACAGAAAGACCATAATTATAATTGTTGCATTGAGGGCTAGATTATCTTTTTACATTTACTGTTTCAGATATATTAAGTAATGAAAGATTCTAATCAGTTCAGTCTTTATCTGTTGTCATCATTATGATTTAGAGCCACACCCAGCCCCACTTATTCATCAATTGAAAAAGGTAGACAGAAATGTGGGCCATCTCATGTGAGTAATTTTTATTGGCATAAGGACAAAGGCTCTACACAAAATAGCTTCTTTTGCACTATTTTCTAGATATAAAATGAACACAACAAAGGCTCTATGAAGTTTCCCAACCCTATGGCCAAAGGAGGCTTTGTTTCCACAATCTTACCAAAACAAAAATTATGAACACAAAACACAGGGTTCCAGATATTTTTTTGAAGCAGGGTGTCAATAAAAAATTCCAATGAGTTAATTACTTCTGCTCCAACCAGATCATTAGAAGTTTTCTATTAATTTTTAGGTCATGTTTTTGACCCAAAACCCCTCACTTATCTGGAACACTGCAAACATCTTAGGCTAGCGTTAGCTAACAACAAACCTATGGGAACACATGCAACATACAGATAGCATGTTCATAATGTTTTTTTTCCTTTTCTGATTCCAGAAAGCAATCAAAAGAAGAATTCTTATAAGAAAGCCCAGTCTTATAACCATTCCATACATTTGCATAAAACAATGTCCCAAAAATATTTCCAATAATTATGTAAGACTTTCCTAGACCACTTATACCTGGAAATTAAATTATTTTACAACCTGTTAATTCTGGCTTTATGGCACTGATGGAACTACACTAAAAGTATGGGTAAACGTAAGTATGGAGCTCAAACAAACCACAACAGCAACGACAATGAAAACATCACCAAACAAAAACTATAATGAGCAGAACAGTGGTTGTGCATGTGCATTATAAAGCTTTGTATATTTTGTAGTTGTTCTCTGCAAAACAACAACATGAAATGGCCAAGTTCTGCATATTTTGGAGGATGTAGGAGTACTGAGTGGTGAACTGAGCAGATTCAGATAGTTATGAAATTCAAAGGTAAAATATTAATCTCTTTTTTACTAGGCGCCATCAGTGCCATCACCATCATTATTGCTCATTGCAGATTCAAAAGTTCTCCTGGAACTAGGAAAGTTCAACAGCAGGCTGATCAACATCAAAACTTCAGGCCTTCAACTTCTCCTTGGTTGTCCACCGTATTATACTCTACCCAGTCTCTTGCAATCGGAGCATTTAGCATTTCATCAGTGATGCCAAAAGCATCACAAAGGGCAAGAGCTTGTGGTGATACATCTCGACACAGATCAGCAGTTACTTTCCCTACTTTTGCACCAGTGGCTGTAGACATCAGCTCAGAGGTTGTGAAGTAGCCAAGATCTTTTTTGATGACTGTCATCTGATAGAGATGACGAAGTTTCTTTAGAACTGGCTGTAGACCAGGGTCAGCTTTATCAAGGGCTTTGCTAAAGGACTCACTGATAAGCCGCTCACCATATGCATGAGCAGCTGCCTGGACAAGATCCTGCTCCTGGTACATCCAGGTGTCAAACCTTCCCTCCTTCCCTGCTTTTTTCATCTTCATCCCTAGAGAAATGAAAAGTTTGTTTTCACGTGACTCCAACAAGGAATGGAGATACTCCTGGTTGTTCAGGTCTGCCCTGTCACCTCCTGGGACTTGACTTTCAGTAGGCTTGAAAACCATCAGCCTTTCCGTAGCTACCTTTTGCATGAGGACTGAGTTGTCACCTTCTGCTGTCATACAAGCGTGTGACAGGGCAGCATCAATGCCAAACTTGTTGCATGACAGATATCCCTGCCCACCACACCTCTCACGGCAAACAGTAGAAGTCTCTGAAACATGCCAGCCAGCAATGGCCTTGATAACGCAACACATTGTCACCACATCCGCATGATCAGACCCATCTGCAACCTATAAAGCAAAATCCTAATATGTTAACTACTGTCAAGTTTGAGTGGAAAGCTGTTCCAGGCAAAAGGCTTAGTTCTTAAATTCTTGTAATCAATACCTATGAAATTAGTCAGTATTCTTTCTGTCTGTAACATTCCAGTAACATCTACACACTGTGGCTACTGATCAGTGATCTTGTCAAAGTAACCCAGGTATGAAATAATAACCTGTGAAACTCTTGCCAAAAATGTCTAACTCTACTCAAGCATAAAAGACCAAGGGAGTGGTATATCACAATTCTTTATCAGTGGTAGTCTTGCAGCCATTCTCAGACTCACACTGAGAGTCTATGGATACCTTTCCCAGTGGTCTCCTTAGCAGCATTATTATTTGGGATACCTCAACCCATTCTAAATGTACCCCTAAAGTTACACAGTTTTCACAATCCAATACATGTCGATAATACTTAGCAGTTTCTACATTACCTGGAAAGCCCAGCGATCTTTGACATACTGCAGAGCAAAGTCAATAGCATAGGTAGTTGCTAGCAGGGGCATCAGTGCATTTTGCTGAAGTTGGTATTTAAGAATGGGCGTATCAGATTTCCCATCAGGCCCTACAGTCAGACGGGTTGCAGAGTAGCGAAGGGCAATGGCAAGGCAGGCTTTTGATGCACCTGAGTGTTTAAAAATGCATGTAAGGGAGACAAACACTTTCAATAACATAAAAAAAATTTCATCCACTCTATTATGAGAGGTATACAGAGTGCACTGGAGTCTACAACACTTGGTGTACTAAAGAGCTTTTGTGGTAACGCAGTAAAGTCACATAATTCTGTTGCATAAGGTGAGGAAAATTTCCGAACTTCACAAACCAGATCTTTAGTACCAAACATTTCATTACATGTAATTTGGTCAAAAATAATATTGTAGGTATGGTATAGTGTTTAATAATGGGGCACTCCCTTAACACTTCAAGGCAACCAAGCTCTGTCCTGCAAGTGATCACAACAAAGAAACAATACCTTGAGCCATGCTGGCTATACACAGCCGACCAGAGAGAAGTTGATCAGCCACTGCAAGAAAACGATTTCTAATGCCACCTTTAATTTTTGTACTGTAGGTCCCATCCTCAGCAACATCAGAATACAGGTTGAGCAGGTTTTCCGTAGGCACACGAACATTGTCAAAGAAAAACTTGGCATTGTCGACTCCGTTCAGACCCATCTTGTGTCCCATGTCATGAATCTGGACTCCTGGAATCACATTGAGATCCTTGTCTCGAATAGGAACCAAGACACCATGGATACCTGGAAAGAAAATGACCATTGATGTTTGGATAATTTCACAAAAGTGACAGGAGAGAGACGGAAATAAATCTCTGCATTTACCAAGAATGGATTGCCAAGATGCGTCAATTTATAAGCATAAAAGAGCCATTATAAAAATACAAAACTGGGCTAGCTTGTTCAGTGCACAATTGTAAAATATTAGTGTTGTTATTATTTTGCTTTGCATTTATGGACGTCCATAATTTCTCCAATACAGACCTCAGGCTACAAATCGGCAACAAAAGTAGTTGAGACACTTTTAAAAAATGATTCTTTTTCTATGTTTAAGCATCAATATTTAAGCACTTATTCAATTTCATTTGCGCTACTGTTATTTCTCTGATACCCCTGCGTCTGCCCTGCAACTTAATGTTGTGTAGGTGCTGTGGTCTGTACAGTCTAAAAAATAGAAAAATCAACTTACATTGTTTGGAGGAGAAAGAAGGAAGGAGACTCTTTTCAAGATGATCAAAACTCAAATTTTAGTGCCAAATGTCTCAACACTTCGGTTGCCCATTGTAGTTCAGTACGTAACATTATATGTATTTCAGATACTCATTTTAATACAAACCTACATTGCTCTATTTTGTACATGTGGTTAAATACAATTTAAGCTAAGTTAAATGCAAAACAATGCTGGTCAGCGGCCTCCCCTGTTGTGGACATACATGTATGCATGGTTCCACAGCTGGGCTTTTGAGGTAAGCTCATTCTCACGTGCACTCTTGTCTCTTTGACTGTGCTTGGTGACTTCGCTCCCTTTCTGGTAAGTATATGGTAGGTATCATGGTTCCACTGGTGGTGTTTGCTGCTCACAGGGTTGTCGTGTGCTTGGGGCTCCATACCTTTCCAGGCACCATCCCCAGGCTCATCTATTGTTGATGAGTTTAAAGAGAGGAGAAAGCAGGAAATCTTCTCTTCCTTCCTTACCTCACAACTTTGATTCACGCAAAATTTGAAATAGACTAAGTGAGGGAGAGAGGAACCAACAAGTGTTCTCACAAGACATGATGGGAGAAGAAGAAAATATTTAACAACTTCAATAATTACTAAACATCACATGTCAGCAACAAAAAACACTTAAGGTGTTGACGTGAAATAAAGTCACTACCTTGATTGACACCATCAATGTAAAGCTGAGAAAACACAATGATGTGGTGGGCATGACAAGCACCATTTGTGATCCAATATTTCTGTGCCAGCGGGGTTGGAGTATTTACAATAAACTCCTTGGTTTCCTTGTCATATGTCGCTGTTGTTTCCATCTGTACTGCATTGTTACCATAGCCAAGTTCTGTCAGACCAAAGCATCCCACATCCTCAAGTGAGTCAATACCCTAGGTGTGATTCAAAAGAAAATATTGGTTCAAAATCGTAAAATGGTAAGGAAAATATGATCTGATCAACTGGTAAATAATTGATCTCATCACAATAATTCAATAATAATCGCTGATTATCCTTGACATAGCTTTTCTTTAATGAATATAATTTATGACTTGTAATGGTGTCTTGGTAAATTTAGCCAAAAATAATCATGACAGGAGATATTTGACAATGAACTAAATGAGCTGAAGGTAACTGAAGCAGGTTTCTTTATTGCTATTAGAAATATGAAAGTGTCAGTTGATGTGTTGGTTTTAGAATTGAAGTGTCTTAGGGGTGAAACAAATTTTAGGCCACCCCCACAAAAAAGACCTTGGATCAACAATTCTAACAGGCACCCCATGCTTGATTGTTTTTTTTTTTTTCGGGGAGGGGGGTGGGTATTATTAGCAGGATTCTTCCATATGCTAGATTTTTTCACACAAAAATAAAATTTGTTATAACTATTATTATTATTTGGGAAATTAAGACAAACCAAAACCATAGTTTACCTTCAACAGTTTGTCATGGTGTCTCTCTGTTCCCAGTTTCAAGACAGTGCCACCAAACAAGTTGAACTGCACTGTCATCTTTGTAGTCATGGCAGCATCTACTACAGCTGCCAGTTCATGAGCAGCAAAGATCCACAGAGGATTGTTCTTGAAGTCCAACACGGAGATGAATCCTTGATCGCATAGTTTCTTCAGTCTCTTTAGTGCCAAGTCTCTCTCTTCATCAATAGAGATATTATACTTTGGGGTCATGAGGGGATCCTCAGATAAAATTTTCCGAAATTTTGCTCTCTTTTCGTGGTTGTCGTGATCTAGCAAGTACGTCATTTGGGCCACATTGAAGGAAGGTTTTCCCCACTCATCTCTCAGTTTCTGAGGATCTAACTGCGATAAGACTGCGCACCTTGAAAAATCACGAAAGGTCAAGGGTTTCGGCGACTGACTCCTCCAAATCCCACAGCTCGAACGTATTCCCTGAGAGAGAAAAGCTTTCTGAGCGTGAACTTTAGTAAAAGCTCGCTGAATTCCCCTTGCTGCTTGAACACTTGTGGAAAGCATCGTAAAAACGAACAAAATGCGAGATTTTTACTACTGTAACAATACAACTAGCATATGCTCCGTTCTCCTCCGTTCATAGTCCAGTCAACATTACCGCAGGCACTAGATTGTGTCAGCGGTTATTGACAGGTAGTGAGCTTGTGCCCAACCTTCTATTCGATTGTTTGTGCAGGGGCAATTAGTCGGGGAGGGGAAAAGTCTGAACGGGCGAAGATTTTTTTCCCCGACCCCCACTAACTACCCCTGGGTCTCCGAGGATGGTCACGGTTAATCCCCTCAGTTATAAGCCCTTCTTGTCCAATTTCTTAATTCAAATATCCATGAAAATTTTATTGACTTAACATAGAAGTAGACATCATAGAGCTACCTAGCCGTTCCGAAGCTGAATGATCCCAGGGTCAAATCAAAGGGATGCTAGAGAAGCTCTTTAGTTCACAGGTCTTGTTTTAACCTCAAATGCCAGCAAGGTCTATAAACTAGCTGATTCACGGTAGGGACCAGTGGGCGTATTTTTCACTCAGGCCGGGGGGGAGAACTCCCATAATAATGTCCACAGCAGCAGTTTTAGCGGTACATTTTAGGTTATTGGACCGAAAAAAAATGAGGAGATAATATGAAGAACTGGTCCTTTTAGAGAAGGTAAAACTTCCAAGCCACGCCCACAAAACAGAACCTTGGTACCTCTCAGGGCTCTTAGGGGTTCTTTTCAAAAATTTTGACAAACACCTCATCTTAAATATAAGCAAGTCGAGATTTTTTTACTGCCAGTACTTTCAGAGCAGACAAAAAAGAATAATAGCAGGTGTTTTCAACACTAGTGGCAGGATGCAGATTAAAAGAGCTCATTCAATGTTGATAGGGTGCCTTTAACTGATAAAAAAAACAATTATTTTTAAAAGATAAGGTTTCAGACAAGAAAAATTCAAGGATTCGTTTATTTAAAGTTTCTAAAGTGATCAAAGTGATCACAATAGATATAAATATTCACATGTATTGGTCACGACAATTAAACAAAAAAATGATCACTAAACAAAAATCTGTTGACACTAGAAAGGGTTCAAACTGTCTCTGGTAATAAGTGTTCATCACAGACTAATGAAACATAATTCTGTGACTGTTAAATTAAATAAATTTACCATACATTCACCTTGAATATAATATTTTACATTTTAAAAATGGATTACTTGAATCAACTTAATGCTTAACTGACATTCAATGCAAAAGGTTCAGCTCTGATGATGAGGCTTGATAGAGATCAGGGTGAATCTGATTTGTTGTTTCTAGCGCACCAAGATTCAGAATCGAGAAACAACCAATACTATTGGAGATCTCTGTAGAGCTATGTCATCAATATGGAACTTTTGGAGTTCAGTCTCTAAGAGACCTGAATACATAAAGGAAGTAATATGTTGTTTTGAAAATTCTTTCACTTTTTATACTTTCCTTCTTTCATAGTAAGATGAGTTAAGGTGTGTAAAGGTTGAACTGTGCTCAGTTCATCCTTAGCTTTGACAACATTTAATATGATTTTTAAACTACTTCTGATCATTGTACAACATCCCATGCAAGGTTGGCATTTATTGATAAATGCAAATGTTATACCAAATTGTTTGTTTGTTTGCAAATGGAAACACAAGTTTACAGATAGAAATTAAATTATGTCGGGTCCCAATTGACCTTTTTATGTAAGGAATAGAAAAGAAATACTTTAACAGAATCAAAACTAGAATAACTCCAGCATTTTTAAGCATTTTGATGATTCAAAAATAAGAATGTCCAAAAAACCCCACAGCCACTTGTAAACGAAGTAATTACAGAGATAACTCCAAATTGTCAAAATGTCATTCTATACGTTTTTGCATCCATACAGATTTGCATCACTGTAATTCAGACCTCCATTTTCTTCATTTCCCAAATTTTTGAAACCAATTTTTACTTTCCACCACTGTGGAAATGAGATTTACAGGCCTTTCACCTGATTAACAAGCAATGTTTCCTTTTCAAGATAACATCAGAAAATTCAATGGCAGTTTTAACAGACAGTTTGTGAGAACTGATCAAAACTTCAAACCCACAACTTCTCCTTTGTTATCAACAGTGTTATATTTGACCCAGTCTCTTGCAATCGGTGCATTTATCATTTCATCAGTGATACCAAAAGCATCACAAAGGGCAAGAGCATGGGGTGCCACATCTCGACACAGGTCAGCAGTCGCCTTTCCCACCTTTGCACCAGTGCCTGTGGACATTAGCCCCGAGGTAGTAAAATAGCCAAGATCCTTTTTAATGACTGTCAACTGATAGAGATGATGAAGTTTCTTTAGAACTGGCTGAAGACCAGGTTCAGCTTTATCAAGGGCTTTGCCAAAGGACTCACTAATGAGCCGCTCACCATATGCAAGAGCAGCTGCCTGGACAAGATCTTGTTCTTTGTACATCCACGTGTCAAACCTTCCCTCCTTCCCGGCTTTCATCATTTTCATTCCCAGAGCTATAAAGAGGTCTTTTTCACGTGACTCCAATAGGGTGTGCAGGTAATTCCGTTTGTTTAAGTCAGCCCAGTTGAACATGCGGTACACAAAATTTGGTACATAACTCGCTGCAACTTGAAGTATTGATGGCTTGAGTGCCATCAGTCTTTCTGAAGCGACTTTCTGCATAAGAACTGAGTTGTCACCTTCAGCTGTCATAGAGGAATGAGAACCAGCAATGCCACTACCAAACTTGTTGCATGACAGATAGCCTTGCCCACCACATCTCTCGCGACAAATGGCAGCTGTTTCACCCACATGCCAGCCAGAAATGGCCTTGATAACACAACACATTGTCACTATGTCTGCGTGCTCAGATCCATCTGCTGGCTGTAAAGCAATATTTATTTTAACAGTTGTCACCTTGGAGGAAAAGAATTCTCAGTCGACAAAAACAGCCCACTTCTACATACTGCAAGACAGAATAGACCGCATTCCCTGAATAGTAGAAAGCCAATGACATGTAAACCAGATAAGGAAACAAATGAGGTACTTTTAGCCATGCTAAATTGTGCAAGAATTTTCCAGACTCAAAGTAACACTGAATGAAAAAAAATAAACCATTTTGCATTCTCTCAGTATTAAAATAGAACTAGCTTGTAACTGAAGCAAATGCAAGGAATCTTTTCAAATACAAATGATATTAATCCCTTTTCAATTAATTTTCAGTTTACGAGCCTAGAGTGCAAGCTACACAGGTTCAATGTTGAGAATAAAATATGTCCTTTTGTTTGTTAACAGTTATGACCCATTCAGTCCATTATGTGACAGGAGCCTGTTTACATTGCTTCAAGACGTGTAACCACTAAGCAAAATCTACATATTTACCTGAAAGGCCCAGCAATCTTTGACATACTGTAGTGCAAAGTCAATAGCATAGGTGGCTGCTAGCAGTGGCATCAGAGCATTTTGCTGAAGCTGGTACTTAAGAATAGGAGTATCAGATTTCCCGTCAGGCCCTACAGTCAGACGAGTGGCAGAGTAACGAAGGGCAATGGCAAGACATGTTTTAGCTGCACCTGTTGATAAAAAGGAAGAAACATATTTTTGGTACTCTTTGGTCTTTGGTGTCTAGGAGTATTTCTCATCCCCCACAACCCATCATAGGCTTATCTGCAGCATTAAGTTCGCCAGTACCCATTTAATATACACCTGGGTGAAGAGAGACATTGTTAGAGTAAACTGTCTTGTCCCAACTGTCTTGATCACAAATGTACCTATTAACTGACACTGTCATAAGTTTTGATACCAATTACCATTGCTTGGAATACTTTCTTCTAGAAAAGTTTGTCAGCAACATCATACATGTAGATCTCTATCATGTTTTATAACTATGTCCCTGGACTACTCAGTCCTGGGTAAAGTGCACTAACCATGAGGTCACTGCACCTCCACTCAATATAATAATCATGTTACTTACCCTGGGACATGCTGGCTATGCACAGACGACCAGAGAGAAGTTGATCAGCCACCGTGAGAAAACGCTTTCTTATGCTTCCCTCAACATTTGTACTGTATGTCCCATCCTCAGCAACATCAGAATACAGGTTGAGCAGGTTTTCTCTAGGTACACGAACATTGTCAAAGAAAAACTTGGCATTGTCAACTCCATTCAGGCCCATTTTGTGTCCCATGTCATGAATCTTGACTCCTGGCATCACATTGAGATCCTTGTCTCGAATAGGAACCAAGACACCATGGATACCTGAAAAGAAAACAATCTTTCAGTTTATATGCAACATCAGTGGATGTAGGGGAGAAGAGGCCTGAGTATGGTTTGCAGGACTTGAAAAATACAAATGTACTTGAAATTCCAGCTTGCATTTCAGAGAAGTACTGCACCCCTTAACTTGTGCTTGCCCTGGACAAGTCTTGGTTTACTTTTGTTTTGAGTGAGTTGGCAGACAACTTTCCTGGGCCCTTGCTCAGCAATCAACTGAAAATGAAAAGTTGCTAGTACTTGCCCTGCAAGAAAATATTCTTGTAACGAACAACCAGACGGTACATAGTTTTTTTTCACCCTGGTTTTGAGCCATTTTTGTCCAAAATGTGCTATAAATTTGATTATTTTACTTTTAAATATGATATGGTATGACCAGTCTGGAAAATGGCCCAAAGAAAAAACTGTATGCATGCTGATTGGTTTCAAATTGAGTTTCTATAACTCAATAGAAACACAGAACAACTACAGTAAAATGACTTGTTTATGTGACATGAGCACAAGCAAAGAGAATTCACAACTTGATCATCAGAGTAAATATGTTGTTTTTCATTTTTTTTCGTGGTATTTTCTACAAGAAATAGCAAACATGTTCTCTGTGTTTTAATTAAGCAATTTGCAGCTATCATTAAGGGTACAATGCTACACTGCTCTGACACTATCTATCAAGGAATAAATAGTGAGTAACCAATCAGAGAACATCATTCCCGATAGAATGCTGGTAGATTTATACTAAAGAGTTAAGGAAACACTTCTGGAAGCTTCGGAGAACTCAAAAAAAAGTGTGGAAACACTAAACTAACAGCCCGTGCTCCCACAGCTTTTCTTGTTCTCCCTAAGTTTCCCTTGTGTTTCTATTAAATAATTAGATTACGAGCTCAAGATTTCCGTTGTGTGATAGTTGAGGAGGGCACAGCAACTTTTTTTAATCCTCTTCACAGACACTTCAAAAACGCACAGAAGCTGCTCCCAGTGCACAATAATGCTATGACTAGTGTAGCCAATCAGAGAATGGTATTCACCAATACCCTTTCTCTCTAATACACTGTACCACTACCAAGTCAATTATTAAACACAATGTGTAAGGAAAGTGACTGTACCCTGATTAACTCCGTCGATGTAAAGCTGAGAAAACACAATGATATGGTGGGCATGACAAGCACCATTTGTGATCCAATATTTCTGTGCCATGGGGTTTGGAGTATTGACAATAAACTCCTTGGTTTCCTTGTCATATGTCGCTGTTGTTTCCATCTGTACTGCATTGTTACCATAGCCAAGTTCCGTCAGACCAAAGCATCCCACATCCTCAAGTGAGTCAATACCCTAGGTTTGATTAATAAAGACACTTAAATCAAATCAATTACCGAACACAAAGCAGCCAAGCACATTTCATCAGCCTTCTCTCACTATCATCCCTATAAGGAAACCTGGAACAATTTAACATCACAAATTTTGAACATATACTTTAAATACCTGTAGCACAATGAACTTCTATCAAGTAAACACATATACATACAAACAGGATGGCTTTCATTTAAGTAATTGTCTCCACCACTATTTGCAAAACTTCATTGTTCCCGGAAATTTTATTTTCATTATGATGTAGGCAACAAAATCGATGGAAATTTTTAACTAAATAATGCAACTTCCTATCACTAGTGCCTACAAAATATTTTCATGGGTTTGCATTTGCCATGATAAAATGATCTACGAAGATGTTTTTTTTTTGTTTACAAATGTACGTGAAAAAATATGAAAACTGGTCGATATTGCGTGACTGATTCCAAGAATGTTTACTATGCATGTACAACTTTGCCGTACGTTCTTAATTTAACCTTAAATGAAAAAAAAATAAATGGAAATACCTGGGCATGGAAATCGTTGGGTAAAACAAAACTCCAACATTGCAATATTCTGACTGATAGTCTTACAATTAACTCGTAAAGGTTACCAAAGGTTACGTACCTTTAGTAGTTTGTCATGGTGTCTCTCGGTCCCCAGTTTCAAGACAGTGCCACCAAACAAGTTGAACTGCACTGTCATCTTTGTGGCCATCGCAGCATCTACTACAGCTGCCAGTTCATGAGCAGCAAAGATCCACAGAGGATTATTCTTGAAGTCCAACACGGAGATGAATCCTTGGTCGCAAAGTTTCTTCAGTCTCTTTAGTGCCAAGTCTCTTTCTTCATCAATAGAGATGTTATACTTTGGGGTCATGAGGGGATCCTCTGTGAAGATTTTTCGAAACTTCGCTCTCTTTTCCTGGTTGTCATGATCTAACAAGCGTGTCATCTGCACCACATCAAAGGATGGACTTCCCCATTCTTCTCGCAGTCTCTGTGGATCTAGTCGAGCCGCAGAACACGAAAAGGGTCGAGCATTCTTCAAAGCCCCACAGCTTGACCGAATGCTTTTGGCGTGAAAACCCTTATCAACGGCAACTTTAGAAAGTGTTCGTGGCAACCTCCTCACTGCGTGAACTCCTACAGAAATCATGTTTACAATGGACAAAAGGCAAGCTTTTAGAAAGGCAATGAGTCCATAGTCCACTCGAGTATTCCCTTCGTCATCGCAGTCTACAGTTTTTGTCAGCGGTTCTCTTGCTTCGTCACCAGTCTCTGTACCATCGTCCATGTCTGCAGAGCAAAGAACGTTGAGTTCGAGTGAGTATTTTCTTTCTTGGGGGGGGGGGGGGGGGGGGGGGGGGGAAGGGGAGGAGGAGCTTTTGAGAAAGGGAATGCATTGATCTGCATTGATTCATTGGTATGAAAGGGTAAAGGGATAATTCTTCCACCTTTCTCAGTGGACATTTTCTCCAGACGAGATGAGAACATATATAGTCACGAAATGCGTATCCTGACTCTGTACCTGTCCAAGTAACTTTTTCTCCAAGTTTGTTTGTATTATGTTAATAATATTCTGATGTTGGCAAGCCTAAAAGTGGAGCTCCTGGGCTGGGCTGTTCAAAGCCCAATTAAGCTAATCCAGGATATACGTCAACTTTGATTTGCGTTTTGCAACTTTTGGGTGACGCTTTCTGTTGATATTCAGTTTATCTATGGTTGCAATTTCTGGCAGTTTGAGCTCAAGTCATTGTCCAGTTAAGCCTTCCAAGTAAGCAACCTTCCTTCATTGTTCAGTTGATATCATTCAGCTTCCTGTTTTGAGTTTCAAAAATCTCAAACTACACAAAACAAAAGCAGTGAAAAACATTTTTATACCTTCCTGACATGAGCCTGCAATTCAATCAAAAACCAGTACTTGGTCAACAGTTAACTGTAAAATATCATATGACCTTGAGGAGCTTAAAACCTGAGCCTGTGATAAGGTCACATGACTGTTCAGCAGATACCTTCTCCTGACAGCTGTCAAATGACCTTAGCATGGATGGCCGATATCAAATACTGGGTATGTATGCTGTAAACCAAGGCTGCATGCATGCCCTGGTCAACATATTAGCCAAAGTGTGGCCACCATGTTGCTATGACATCGTCATTGGTTAATAGGTGGTCGTTGGTTAATAGGTGGTCACACTAGGGATAATTTGACTGTATATGGGATTTATGAGGATGTGCCACTCAACAGGGTCTACAGTTCACCTTTCTGACACTGGAACAGGATATAGAATTAACTCTTTCTCTCAGGATGAGAACTGTCTCTGAAACTGGAACAGAACTGAGTAATTTTCCCCCAGAGTCCCAGATGATTCATATATCAAATTACCGCTTGGAGGTAATTTGATTAACCTCATTTGTGTATCAAGCTTGATAATTGTTAACCAATCCATGGAGTGCTGACATTTAGATTCTGGTAGTGAATGATGGTGATTACTTAATTAAATAACTTGAGAATTGATCTTTCTTTAAAATCAGACGTCAGTGTTGACAGTATTGTACTTTTATTAGTGTTACAAATATAACCAATAAATAATTGAAAAAGGGGTAATAACTATAAGTTGATCTGTGGTGAGTTGGTGTTCTATTGAATAATTAGATTATGAGCTCAAGACTTCTATCATGTGATAGCTGACTCGGGCTGCGCCCTCATTCAAAGAAATTGAGAGCGAATAATGTAATTGTTTTGGTATAAATCTACTAGTCGTTTTTATCTAAATTCTCTTCACAAACACTTCAAAAATGGCAAGAAGCAGCCATCATTTTGTTAAAAAGGGTACACTGCTACACTCAACTCACTAATATCAGAACAAAAGTGAGTTAAGCAAAGCCAATCAGAGAATGACATTCATGACAGAATGCTGGTATATTTATACTAAAAATTATGAACATGCATAACTAGAAGTTAATGTACAAATAAATTTTTTTCAGCATTTCTTTTCAGTTTGTTGCATATAATCAATATTTATCAAACATACCCAAAAGAAAGTGAGCACATCTCATTTTCACAGCAAAATTAGCAAAAACATTCTAGCAAAGACACTGTTAGCACAAGCAGTTAATTTGCATTTCATGGGGAATTTCTTGACAAGTGAATCAATGAATTATCTCTCATTGTTTGATACTTTTCATTTGTAGCAGGATAAACCACAGGGCTGAGTAGCAAAGCAGAAAGGGTTAACTTTATTTACTACTTAAACTGTACAAAGATCAGACAGAAATACAATACAAATAAAATACAATCACAGTTCAACCTCTCAGCCTTTCAGCTGACAGAATTGACTGTATATACAGCTCAACCCATTTCGGAGGCCTTCCAAGGGGTTTGAGCGCCAAGCGACATTGCATCAAAATGTGGCGACAATTTCTTACCAAAGTCCCGACAGCCAACAGAAGTTGACATTAAAGGGGCGACAATTTGCGAAAACAACAATCTATTTTTCATTTTGACAAGGTGACAACTGCACTTTTTTTCTTTGATGGTGACATGACTGTTATGAATCGTCACACGTGTACTCGTCAAAATTAGTACGTTACAAACGACAGTGACAATTTCCTCCGCTGGTTAGGCGACAAAGATACACAGAAGGATGCGACAAGGCGACAAGACTACCCCCTTGGAAGGCCTCATTTAGATGGCCACCCTCAGGGAAATGGATAATAGCCACAAAGAGGGCTGGCTGTTTGATAGAGGTAAAATCAATAGAGAAGCCCTCATTGGTAATTTGATTACTGTCCAGCCTGTACTTTATAGGGTGACCATTTAATAGGCCTTGTAGTGGCAGCCATTTAATGGGTGGTCGCACTAGGGATTTGACTGTAAATGGACTTTTACAAGGATGTGCCACTCAACAGGGTCTACTGTTTACCTTTCCGACACTGGATGAACAGACTATCAAATTCACTCTTTCTCTCTGGATGACAACTGTTTTCTGAAACTCAGGAACAGAACTGAATAATTTTGCCAAAGAGTCCCAGATTATTTATGCTGATAATGTAGCCACCAAACTCTGCTTTCCATTTTTTGCATCGAAAGTCTCCATTTTTTTCATGTCTCGGACAGAATCCCTATTTTAGCAATCTTTGTCTGAAACATGGTCAATATATCTTTTGTAGTCCGAGTTATTTTGTGAGTGATATATCTATATTTTATATGAAGTAGCTGTTATTTCATTTTGAGTTAAACATTTGAGTTATTTATTTTGTCTTCAAAGGTTGTAAATTATTCCGAACTTTAACATAATTTTCTGTCGTAAAAGGACGCCAAATCATTTTGTAATTTAAAAACAAAAATATCTCACAAAGATGAGATTGCGTGACACAACTTTAACTCGGAATAATTTGTAGATTTCGCAAAAAGTTACAAATTTCCTCTGTCTTCATTTTTTTCATTTATATGTAGTACGTCTTTCACTTGAATTTAGTTTACATTTTATTCCTGGTCTGTTGAATTTGACGCGATTGTTTGACAAGCCGTGAGGGCGCGAACACACGTGAGCTCATGCATGCAGCTGAAAGCGCAAAGACTTCGACGAGCGTTGGCGCGTGTCGGAATATATTTAGTGGGCATAAGTATCGAAAACAAGAAAAAACTATACATGTGCAAATATTTAGTAGAATTACTTTCAATGTACACATTGTGCGCAGAATTCTCCGATAATAAAATTTAGACTTTCAGTTTTATAGTGCTGACTGAAACCTTTTATTTGGCGACAACTGGTGTTTACGCATGAATAGTATTAGTGCTGCACTGATTTTGACATTAGGTCAAAGATGTGTCGTCGAATTAACAGCTTATCTCGCAAGGTGAGAATATCTGTGCTCAGATTTCGCAAATTTTCGCCTAAATTCTGATTTGGCATCAGTTTCCACGCTTTGAAATTTTCATTTTTACCAGAGTTCCTATGCTTACCTTTCTTTTTCGACTTAACTCGCTTCTTGACGGTCGCAGTCTTGCCGTTCGCCTCCTCCATCTTGGGCTTGTCTATTTACGTAAAACACCAAACACTCCCTCATCTGTTATCTTTTGGGCAACATCGACCGACGACCTTGTTCCCAAGGGTCTCCCAGGTCCCCAACCTCGTTCCCAGGTTCTCTCATCTTCCAGCCCCTTAAAACGAGGTTGCCTGGTCCTTAGGGTCTTGTGGGCGTTTTCAACAGAGTCACAAAAGACGACTGAATGCTAGATTTAGCAAGTCCAAGCCACACAGACGATATCGGCGATAAGAGAAAGTCAAAGTTGATCGACCGAACAGTTGTATCTGGAAGAGTGAAAGCATGATCAGTGACTTTGTAACAGCCAACTGGCTTGATTATTGGGTTTCTCTCATTGACTTAGCGACTAGGCCACTCATTCAACGGCTGGATAACGCTATCCACCGGATAAATCACTATCCAATATATAGATTAGTATTAAGAAAACAAACTACGCTATCCGCTGGATAGTGATTTATCCGGCGGATAGCGTTAACCAACTTTCGAACAACCCTGGCCTGGATATAAGCTATTAAGTTGTTCAGCTAGATTTGCGGCCAATCCGATTTCGGATTCTAGAAATCAAATGATCAGGATTTTTCTCCTTGGATCATTTTTAATTTTTGTTTCCAGAAATCAGTAAGCTTGATTTTATTTCGGATTTTGGAAACGAAAAACAAGTAATTAAACGACCATGAATTCTGAAACCGAAATTTAGAAACATAAATTATTTAGTTACTTATTTAAACCTTTAATTTAGTTGTTAGTTCTATTCCTAACAACTAAATTAAAGGTTTAAGAAATTTGAAGATGTATGCTGAAACATACGAAACGTCAAGTAAGTGAACTTTCTTTTCCAACATGCGTTTTATGCCATGTTTATCACCACAGTCTGCGTTTTATTTTTTAAAAAGTTACGATGGCCAAAGAAAAATAGTATTTGCGATAAATAGGAAAACAGAAAAATTTGCTAATTTGAAAATATCCTCAAATTTGCTCAAAAGTTGCTTAAAATTGCAACAGTTGCTTAAAATTCTTTCATAGTTGCATGCTGAGATCGAAAAGCAGTAAGCCTGGTTCTGAACAATAACAGAACGTTAAAGTTAAGTTACAGTTTCTTAAAGACTCACGGATGTCTCAATATAATCTTCTTAGGCGCTTTCCTGCCGGATGAATATTGGAATATGGAATATGGAATATGGAATATCGGTATCAACACAAGATACCGATCAAAACGCACAGGAGTTTCTTAAGTAAAAAAAAGTAAAGCAACTATATTTATACACGGTTTGTGTTTAAAGCTACAAGCTTGTGGGGCCCTGTATATGAAACAAATACTAAATACAAATAGAACAGAAAAATTTGTTAAGAATCCCAACTGGTGGGAGGCTGACCAGCCGGCTATTTACAAAGCGTGGAGGAGTTGAATTCGGGACCACCGAAGACAAATCCATCTAGTGGCAGGGAGCAGGATTTGAGCCCGTGACGTCCGGATTACAAGTCCAGCGCCCTAACCACCAGGCCACGCTTACCTCCACGCTTGCCTCCTCCTTCTAGTGAAATTCTTGTGAATTTCCAGAGAAAACATGTAAAAATATCAATAACTTATGAATGTGATTTCGAAATAGTGAAAATATGCAAATAATATGCTAGCTTTTACAGCGGTTACCAATCACATGCGCCCTCAAACGAATTTTTTTCTCTTTTGAAAGTGAGTTTTTGGTGGACGTCAATCAAATGTTTCCATGACAATATTGAGGTTTCCTTTCCCGCCGTGGCTGGTGGAATACAAGTTTACGCGAAGATGTAGCGTTCGAACGCTTTTTGCAGGATTTTGCAGCAGGTTCAAGTACGCTTGATGTCGATTCCCAGGATAGCCAGGAGTACGAAATGTCGAGTGTTCACAGATTTATTTGTCATTTATTTGTTTTGCATTTTAGGTTTTCGTTCTGCGACGAAAACACGTTTCTATTCTTCTTGATTTAGCGTGTAGTCGCGTTCTGTACCTCAAAACACGGAAAAGTAAGGTGTTGTTAATTTGCTCACTCTCCGAAAAGTTGCCAGAATCGAAAAAGTGTCCCAAAAATCGTAAAAGTTGCTCAAAAGCTGTCTTCGCCTAACTGCAATCAACTGGAGCTATACCGAAACGACCAAGACGTCATTAATTGTGACCACCACTGATCGACAAATAAACAAACAGGTTTTCAGGTAATTTATATGTCTAAAATTTTGCAATTGCCAATTCCAGTTGTATCATACCAGTTTTTTTTGTTTTCGAATGGCCTTTAAATCGAGTGCAGCGCTTTGTCTGGGCTAAAGCTATGGCCTGGGACAAAGAGAGACGTTTGATTGTATTTCTTTTTAGTAGCCGTTTTTTTTTTCTACAATTTAGTCTTCTTTTTCACTTTTATTGTTTGATTGTTTGTTTTCATCAATCAATATGTGTGGTATAAAAGATTGGGTAGCTTGTGGGTTGACGCTATTCAAACATGGCAAAAATTGCCAGAATTATTTTGCTATTGTTAATCACTTTTTTCGTTGATTTCGTGAGATTTACCAAATTGTCGACCCTCATTTTCTTTAGGCTGTCGGATCAATTAACTTATCTCAGTGCTCAGTCAATACGGTATAATTGTTTTATGAATTTTCAGCTCAGTACTCAAAATCCTTCAATACAAAAGCAATTCGCAGCGATCATGCAAATATTGGCTTTGAATGTAACCACCAAAATTAAACAATTTTTATTATTCGTACCAAACCTGATGGGTCACAAGAAAAGTTTACAAATTAATGGCGGGACAGTGTGGTCGAGAGGTCGGACTTGCAACTCGCGGTTTTGGGCTCGAGTCCCGACCTGACCACTTCCTCGATTTCTTTCACGGTAGCTAGCCCAGAGTTAAAATCTCCATCGGCTAGTCAAATAGCCAACTGGTTTGTCGCCGGCTGGTTAGGATTCGTACGCTGTGTTCTATTTGAAGTATTCGTTCTGTTGTTTGATTGTTTGCTCTGCCCTACCGCTGGGCGAGAGTAAAGTTGATTATTACTGGTACTATTATACAAGTAATCTAACTGAACATGAAGAAAAAGAAAAACACATGTAAGTTGTTTTAAGCCCGATTTTGTCTCGGCCACAAAGCAAACGCTAAAAGTGAGGTACCATTAGCCACGAGTTGCGTCAGAACTTGGTGTGTTAATTGAGCATGATTTTGCGGAAAGTCACCAAACAAAATGGCACTTCTGACGACTGAGTGGCAACAAAGTAGTGGGAGATTAATTGTTCTGACGGCATGACGGAGAGGCCCGCAGGATGCGTGTAAACTATTTGTATCTTCAGTGGGAGATATACCCCACTCCAGGTCTTTCACTCTTCGTGTTCGTGCGGTTTCTTCACGATTAATTATCTTCGTTTTGCTCAGCTAAACAGCTTGTATAATTGATATTTTTAAAAGGTTTCAGCATATTTATTCTCTACCCTTTGTTCTGTTGCGGCATACTGTTGCATTAGATGACGAATACATTTCCACATATTTTTTAGCCACATCTAAATTAAAAGTGTTTCTTTTGTCTTGGTGCCTGTGTAGCAGCGGTTCTAGTTCTAAGATCCAACAGTGGTAATTTCGGAGACTGCAGATTTTGTTATTGTGGTATATTTGTATTAAATCAGCCACTCACCGAGGCATCCTCTGTAAACTTTTCACTTTGAATGTCCCGTGTGCTGAGTGAGTTAAATGACTGCTTATGCTTGTCCTTCAAAGTCTAGTTATAAATTGATGTTTTGTGTTTTCGTTTAGATGATCACTGGTCAGCTTCAGAAGGTCAAAGGAAGTTCTACAATAACTTAATGTTTATTTTACACGATTAAATTTTCAATGAATTAATTTGTAAACACAAATAAAACGCAAATTGATGCTTATTCAATGCAAATTAAAAAATTAAAAACTAATAAAACTTAGAAAAACTCATAAAAGTTTAGAGGAAAATTTTAGTGTCAATGTGCAAAATAGATTAGCAATTTTAATTTAAAGCAAACAACGCGTTTAATAAAATGAGCTGTTTCTTCTGTTCACCATTTACTTTGGTAACTTTAGAAGAGGAGCGGAGATCACAGAACAGCTAGAGGTGGGGAAACTTGTAACTTCTTTTTCGGCAATGTTAAGCGTCCAGTTTGCAGTTTTAAGAGCGTAAAAGGTTTGAAGGGACAGTCAAAGACAGGCGATCGCGTCTGTCTTTACTGAACTTTCGATCACCGTCCCATGGAAACTTAGTCACGGAAGCGGCAGATGGAAAATATCGACCATTTTTCTTGCCCTTGTTTTTGGCTCCGTCTTAATCGTCCTGATTCTGACCATCTTTGCATAACCTTTTTTCCTCTCTGGTGTTTCCTACCTTTTTCAAGTTGATAGTAATCTGGGAGTACTGCCGGAAAATTGGGTGGGTGTGCGCGGACCGCTTTCCAAAACCCTTTCCTTATTTATGACCAACTTCCGTGAAAAACCTTGTGTCGAATTTCGCGCAAATTTGAACTCGACCAAAGTGAACGCTTGCTAGTCGCTCTGCTTGCGAGTCCGTTTGGCCAGGACTTAAAAGAATTCTATCATGTTAAGAGTTGAATAAGTCATGCCTCTTTATTTTCTCTGCAGCTACTGCTGATTAATAATGGGGTATCTTGCTGTTCTCAGCATCGTATTGACCAGCATACTATGCTATGCGACTGCTTATCACCCGAGTGAATGTGATTACGGTGAAACATACTACAACGTATTTAAAATCGGTCAGCATGATTGTGGTTGCGAGGCCAAGAGTGCCGGCCAGTTGAAGTTCGATGAAGGGAAAGTCCTGGTTTGTGATGGGAATAAGTGGAATGCACTTCAGTATGAGTACGGGTCGAAAAATAACCCTGGTTTCTCATGTGAGGATATCAGGTCTAGCTCGGCAAAACAAGCGGCTAACGGTCTTTACTGGATCACATTGGGTGGTATGTTCTTCAAGAATTGATAACAACTGTAATATCCGTAGCACATAAGTGTGCTATTACCTAGTTTTGATTCATTTTTCTGACTTGTCTTTCTTGCTATTGTTGTTGTTTTTTTGTTTGTTTTTTTTTGGGCTTGTTGGTGTTTCTTCCTTGTATTGGTACGGTTTTCGTTGGTTGGGGGGAGGAGAAGGCGGGGGTGATTTCTAAAATCTGGAGTAGTGTCACTAGAAGCAGTTGCCTTATGATCATAAATCAGTATACGTACTAACTTTACTAGGTAAGATGAGAACTTTCTTGACAATTTTCGCAGACAGTGGAGAGGCCCACAAGGTCCGTCCTTCTCATCGTTCATTGTTAACTGTGATAATGAGTTATGAACCTCCAAATTCCACAAGGCAACGGTGTTAGCCGTTAGTTAGGAGAATCGAGATTTTGACCTTGAGATCAGAGAAGTGTAATATCTTGCAACATTGGGTAAAGCTGAGTGAATTCTGAAGACTTGAAAAAGTCAGAAACCCTTAACAAATTTAAACTTGACCGAAATGATTAGCGAAAATTGTAACAATTTTGTTTTTTATGCTTTGACTAACCTTGACTTGTACCAGAAAGAGTATATGATTGGAATTTTAATCATTTTTATAAGCGTAGGTTAACTCGTGAGCAAAACTGGTAAATAGATGTCTTTTATGCTACACTTAGAATTAATCCAGTTTTTAATATTGGAATTCTATAATTATTGTTAGTATAAGTGTCCCCGATTAGCTTACTGTTTTAAAGAGAGCTGGAACTTTGGCTTATTATTAGAGTTATTTGGTTATTTATTATATTTTATGTATATATTATGAAGAATTTTTTTTCGAGATTGTCAGTTCTTCTGTTTCACAGTGCATATCAGATTTGAATTCTTCCTTTTCTTTTTCTTTTCTCGACAGACAACAGAGAATCCTTTCCTGTTTATTGCGATATGGGTACTGGAGGTAAGAATCAGAAGGCAACTCTCATATCCCTCGTTCCTAGTGTCCTTTCTTTCCCGTTCCCTGGAGGGAGGGACAGAGAGCCGTGAAAGAGAGGGCCCTGAGAACGTCGACGTTGAAACTTGCTATTACTAAGTATGCGTGGCGCTACATATATAGACCCTTACTTCGCCGTATAACCAAATTTACAACTGGCCATTCAGAAGCCTTGTCTACTGTCCGGATATCCAGCCTCTGATCTGATATTGCAGGGCTTTCAGGCTTTAATTTAGCAATCTGTAATTTGTCTGTGAAAAACTGCACGACTTTAAACCTTGTATTTTTATTTTCTAAACCAAATCTTCTGTTCCTCTTTTTTTGTTCAAGCCAAGGTTCCAGACCCTATCGCGCACTATCCCTTGAACAGTAAGTACGCAACGCGGGAAATCAAAAATCGACAACCCCAGGGTATCCCTGCTGGTATTCGCCTGGAGGCTGGCCCGGATGGCAAAGCCGGTGGTTCGTACCAGTTTGAAGGAAAAGCCGACAGTTACATTGAGTTCCCAAACAACGGAGGGCTAGACGCAAAGTATTCAATGACAATGTTATGCTGGGTGTATCCTCAAAATTTAGAAGGACCTATCTTCAACTACAAAACGAGTGGTGAATGGGGCGTTCACATGTGGATGGTAGCGGGAAAGCTGTTCGCCCGTTTTACCCACAGGAACTACGTTCACACCCCACACCTCATTAGCAGTCAGCCTCTACCGCTAAACCAGTGGTATTATGTTGGTGCGTCCTATGATCACAATTCTGGTATTGCAAAGCTCTGGTTAAACGGACAGCAAGTGCTGCAGCTGAATATTGGAGCTCAAATAACTCTTGGTACTCAAGACAGCGTCCGAATGGGTGCAAAAGGAGGCGATCACCGGTATTTTAAGGGTCGCGTTACCGGCATGAAGATTTATGACGTCGCCTTGACCATGGAGCAAATAAATACGGTGAAACGCGCCAATCAAGGTAACTTAACGTTATGGAGCACGTTTAATTCCTCTTTAATCTATTGATTTTTTTGCAAAAAAAAAAGAACTTGTAATACTTGGCCGATCTTTCAGTGGAAAAAGGTACCAGATCTTTAATCAGCGATCATTGAGATTTTTATATTTATGGAAAAAAATTGTTCCCACACTAGTGGATCTCTTGTTTCAGTTACAGTCGAACATTTTGCATTGTGTAATTAACACGGAAAATATTTTTCTAGAAAAATCTAAAATAATTATTTTACGGAATTAATTAAGGTCAGCTATATACTAAAATATGAAACACAATTGAAAGTACGAGAAATCAAGATGAAATGGTAACTAAGTATGGGAAATCATGATTTTTACAATAACCTCATAAATTCTCGCGCCATTGGCAAATTTCTTCTTCATTCCTGCTCAGATTATTGCAAATTTGCTCTAGATTCTTTTCAAGGACCAGCGCTTAAGATTTAAATTCTAAGAAATTTTTCTCATGCCATTACTTTTCATATTTAATGACTAGGTTGGACCATGGTGTTTAAGGCTGTAACGGGAGTCGATAAACGGGTCTTTGACACTTACAATTCACCCCATACATTATCTGAAGATGTAATGGCCGCCCTTGACGTCACCAACAAGCACCCTGACCACTACAAGAACAGGATCGTTTTGAACTGGGGGGATTTTGGCCCGTCTGAGGTAAATAAATCCAGGCTTAAAAGGGTTGGGCTGTAATTCGGCCGGCATTATTCTGTTAATATCCCAAGCTAAAAAGCGACATATTTTAGTTTGAAGGCAGCGCAAGAATGCTGGAGAGTGGTGGGGTTAAGAAGGGGAGACGAGGCCCAGGGATATCCAGCTCCCCAACTAACCAAGTAGGCTAATTCTTTCTTGTATCCGAAAGAGGTTCAAATTACCTAATAATTAGCTTGCTAACACAAAAAAGGAAGACCGTTTTAGAGGATTGGTTTATTTCTGTTTACCTTTCTCCAAGTAGTAGGTCTGGTCAAAGCCAGCTGAAACGTGTTGAAGTATCCATAATATGTCAAACACAAGAGACTAAGCTTCATTACATTTCCAAGCGCTCGACGTTGATTTTGAGATGTGGTGAAACAACTGTGCTTGCATGAGCAGACCTAGGACTTTTCAGAGGGAAGGGGTGGTGGCTGGTAACTTGGGGTTGTAGAACTACCAAAATGCTGCACTTTGAAAAATGGAACCTAATTAAAACTGTTCCACGCTATAATATAAATAACAGCAACGCCACTAGGTAGAAGTTACAAAAAGCTTTCTGCTAAGAGTGTTTCCTTCTGACCTACTTTTGGGCACCAACATGGCGGATAGCAACCGTCGTCAAGGCAAAAGTCACGTGGGTGAAAACCAAGAATTAACAATATGCTTTTTTTATTTTTTGCTTCCCCAAAAAGGGGATTGGCTGGCTACCCAATCCATTTCCCCCTAAACCCGCCCCTGGTTTGATACCGAGTCTCCCTAATCTAAAACTGAGTAGAGTAAGGAGGATTAAAACTGCGAAAATTAAAGGCTGTTGTCATGGTTACGCTTCACGTGGTTTAAACTTGCTAAATCATAAACTGCAACGAGTTCGGGCTTTGAATTTACATGAGTTTACATGTCTGATTGAAATATTGGCTGCATGTCGAAATGACGAACTGTCACTACGGTTATCCCCAATAGCGTTTCGGTTAGCTTAAATAGGGCTTTGGTAGCCTAAATAACACTGACTTGAAGGTGGTTAGAACTCAATAATTGTATTGGCTAATCATATCACTCGTACCATTTCGTCATTTTAATTTTGTGTCTTAAATACGCCCCTACATCTCATTTATTACAGGCGAGGGTTGTCCTCTATACGGGAGGCAAACTGGTTAAGGAGCTCAAATTCGACGCCCTCGGATCAGACAAGTTGAACTGGTTTTCGAACCCAAGACTTACTTACAGTTCCTGGATTAACATCAAAACCGAACCAAACAATGTGTTCTCCATCGCAGGATTGAGTGAGCGTCACTTCTTCATTAACAAAAGTTACAGCGGATGTCCCAATGATTTTGGTTGGCTTGCAGTCACGGGCTGGCATTGCGACTGGGAGAAGCATTACTTACCTCGCAAAAATGTTGTGATTTACAGCAAATCGGCGAGTTACACCAACTGGCAAAATTACAGTAAGTAAAACACACATGTGCACGCAATGTTTAACTCGTTCTTGAATCCCTTTCTCCCCCGGCCAAGCGGAAGGGAGCTCTCGCCTTTCCACTTTTCAGACCCAAACGGAGTGGAATTCGAGTACGAGATTATTCAGCTTTAAACAGCGTGAGATCTGGGAACTACGCTCAATTCACTTTTTACAAACCCTTTGCCTAAATGGCGCCTAAATTTGACTTAAATTTGCGGCGGCCTCATAGTTAGTGCGCTCGTTCCCGGAGCGAGCGGTCCGGGTTCGAGCCCTGGCCGGAGACACTGTGTTGTGTTCTTGGCAAGACACTTAACTCTCACAATTCCTCTTTCCACCAGGAGTATAAATGGATACCGGTAAATTGTTGTTGGGGAAACCTAGCCGCTTCATGCTACAGAAGCCGGGGGATAAGCTAGGACCCAAGGCTTCGTTTTCATTTTTTTCAATAATACATCCTTAGCTCCGTACTCATGTTTCAAGACAAAGGATTTTTCATATGAATGTGAACCTAAAAGGTGTATTGGTATCGTTAATCAAATTCAGGCGCCATTTAAGCAAAGGTTCTATGGGAGAGTAGTTTCGATGCGGGGGAATTTACAGCAAATAATTTAAAACTGAAAATTAAAAAACTTTTTCCTGCAATTTACAGGTAATTTTGTATGCGGCTAAATGATATCTCAGAAACCCGTGACTGAGCTCCGTGTAATCTGATCATAAATAATATCTCACTCCTTGCTTATTTTGTTCCCTATCGCTTTCCTGTTGCAGACGAGGTCGGGGTAGCCGATACACTGGTTGTGTACTTACGATAAGGTAACGAGATCTACGGTAAACCGCCACGTATACTAGCCTACATTTTTCGACTAAGTCAACGTAAATATGTTCTTTTATAATAGGTGTTTAGAGGAACGTCAGGCTGTTTTAGGTTTCTATACAACAGCTTGGGCGTCTCCATATGAATAGTGCCAGGTAATACAGCTCAAAACATTTGCTGCAGAAAGCTTAAGACGAAATCCGAGAGTAAATGGACAAATATCAGTACCGGAATAATTGTAATTATTTTACAGTCTTTTTTAAATTTTCTTTAAGTTAAAGATATAGATAATTATTTGAAATAACCAAAAATAACACCGAAGCAATTTCCTATGAGAACGAGAGAAAGTAAATTTGAAGCTTAGAGAAATTGTGCAAACACAGCCTCAATTTTCATCATAAGTTTCATTTCAGTAAGCAGTAAGTTTTTCATACGAAGTACAACATTATTTGTTTTGGACGTTTGGTGTTGCTAGAAATGACTTTTTTTGTGAAGATATATATCATGGTAGCACAGAAGTTTGGAATACGATGAAAATAATCTTGGTGTTATGTTTTTGTCCATTTCTTACTCGAACTTCTGGTGGAGCCCGTCTTAATACGATTGAGTTAAGTTCAGTTTTGACTCAGTGAATGGACTTTTCCTTTATTTCCAGAAACTTAACAGGACCGTCAGTTGATTTAAACCAGTAACCGGAGCAAAGAAACCTGATGTAGAGTGATTTTGTTGCTGCAGTGACAGGGTATTAGTCGAGGGATCGCTTAGCTTATTTATCGAGAGAAGATCAATTTACAATTGTCTGTCTGTTAATGCTTCCTTCTTATGTAGTGCTGCGTTGATAAAAAGTAATTGAATAAAGCATTGGAAAAGCTGTGGTTAGATCGTGATTTTATGGGAGGGTTTTATGGATTGTTATGCGACGTACTCGTTGGGCGTGCGAAATTTGTTATTGCGTGCTGACCTCCTTGTCTGTAATATACCATTTTCAACGAGATATATTCCTTAAACAACGGGTGCGGTCATAGTGGTCAGTTGAGACTGCGCCTGGTATGCATGGCGACTAGAAGTGTTTTCGAGAGCCTGCATTAGTGGTATATTAGCCAGCATCTTTGAAGCGTACAACTTCAAAAAGAAGAAATTCAGATTCGTCAAATCTTCCGTGACAAAAGCGAGAGTTGACCTCTCTGATGATGAACATTTGGTTCCAAACATGCTGCGTTACGTACATGCCTAGTAATGTTAGCGAAAAACTCGATAATGTGATTCTTGGAGAACTTACTCATCTCAACAAAGAAGTTGAAGAGCTTCGTGGAACGGTAGAAGACAGGGACCAGCAAATTGAATAATTAAATGCGTACGTGGAAAGCACAGTCCGATACTAGTCCGCTTTTTACGCTGGGTTTGAATTAAAGGATACTGAGTGTATGATTTTGCAAGACTTTTCTCAGAATTCATAGAGATCAGGCGCAAAGAAATGCCCAAATTAAAGGAAGCTAAAAAAGAGGCCACAAAGTATCCTTTAGTTAGCCGGTGTCACAGTAGCCTCTTCCCGGAAAAAAAAAATCGGACAGATATTTTTCTGGGGAGAGGCGACTGTGAATCAGGCTATCGCGTAATATCAAATATGACAACTGCTCAAATTATGGTCAGCGGAATGAAATTAAGTGCGCAATTCTCTCTCCGATCTCCAGCTGCCTCACGTCATGAATATCTAGTCTCTTTACTATTAAGTTCATTTCAGCGTAGAGGTCATATTAATTGTAACTTTTATTCGATTTTTATTCGATAGGTTATTGTATAATATATTTTTAATCAAGCATCAAAAGCTCTCTCGGAGAAACGTCAAATTATTTGATCAAATCCATCCTCAACGGCACTTTAAGATTTGTTATTTTCAGTATTTCGTTGGAATGTAATTTTTTCGTTTTTGACTTTGTAAATGTTCTGCCTTGTTTGTACTATGTTTTTCAGTTATTTTGGCGTGCTAATGAGGATATATTCTTTAATGTGTGACGCATAGCTTTTCAGTTTCCCACCTAATCAAGTTGTGTTTTTATTTTTGGCAGAATGGGGCGTAGTAACGATGATTTTAGTCTTTTATCTCTAAATGCTCTAGGGATACTTTCTTTTGAAAAGCGAAAAGCGATTTTTACCTGGCTTTTAAGTTCTGGAGCCGGCATTTGTTTTCTCATTTGGAGAAAACAGTGGAAAGGAAGCATGTTCTCTTCGCACGGTAGCAGCCACAGTTGAGGATTACTTGTGATGGTAAGAGATAACTTTAACTTTCAACTACGATCTATCAAGGTAATTTGGTTGTATCAATTAAGTTGAAAATGTAAATTGGCCACCGTAACGAGTTATAAAGCTGACGTTTCGAGCGTTAGCCCTTCGTCAGAGCAAATGACGAAGGGCTAACGCTCGAAACGTCAGCTTTATAACTCGTTACGGTGGCCAATTTACATTTTCAACTTAATTGATATAACCGAATTACCTTGTTACCCCCACCGACGCAGCACCACAGTTTCTTTAGTAACTTTCACCCTTTATTACGATCTATCAAGGTTGGTTTATTCATGAAGTCGCTATATGTTCTCCTAGAATTTTACATTCAGGACTCACAGTACTTTATTTTAAACATTTACGTTCCAAACAAGTGTAGTGAACAGCATAGCAAATTTTGAAAGCCGTTAGAGAAATTACCCAGTTATCATCGGAGGTGATTTTAACGTCATACATGATCCTGACTGAGATGGACGGGGCGGAAACAACAAAAAGAAAGACTCCGCAAAATTATTTGAAGACATGCACCTTGATTTCGATCTGGTTGATATCTGCCGCATAAGGAACCCCACTGTATCACTATTTGACTTGGCGTCAAAAAACTCCTGTTTTGCAGAGGCGTATAGATTATCGGTTTATAAGCGACAGTTTGCAAGATGCGATAATATTAGCGGAGATTTAAACATCAAGAAATACAGACTATTTCGCAATAACCCTCTCAATTAAAGGTTTAGATCAAACTGAGAGGACCGAATTTGTGGAAATTCAATTCGAACTTAGTAAATAATTAGGACTACTGGGAACTAACTACTGAATATGTGAATTGTTTAGAGGAATTTGAAGAGGTTCAGGATAATCGTGTCTTATGGGATTTAATTAAATACAAGATAAGACATACAGTAAAGGTAGAGCGCTTGAAAGAATAGCAAAACTACAAAAGGTGGAAGGTCAGCTAAAAAAGAATGTTCGGAAGACTGTGATATCGATCCAAATAAGTAGTCATCTCGAGGAACTGGAGTGTCTTCAAGGAGAATAGGATTAATTGTACTATTCTTTTACACAAGGGGCAATCATTCTCTCTAGGGAAACCTGGTATGAATTGGGTGAGAAAAACAACAAATATTTTTTTGAATTTAGAAAACTCAAATAAATCGAAAAGCAGTGTGTGCAAAATCGTAACTAGGAATAGAGCATTAACTAGCGAGATTATTAATGATTTGGAATTCTATTCTATTCTATTCTAATCTCTATGATAATAAAAAGTGACCAGACAAGCAGAATATTTCTTCGTGTGTAAATGATCTCACTAATGTTCCATATTTAGCGGAGGAGAGGAGCCACGTTTGCGAGGGTATCCTTAGATATAATGAAGGCTATGTATTTATTGACTCAGTGGCAGGGCTGGACTGAAAATATTTGGCTCGAGGTCAGAACGTACAGTCAATAATCATTTTATCATATGACCACTTTGGTGTTGAAAATTCTATTTGAACGTAAATATGACGCAAACGCATAATATCAGAAGGCCGCGCTCGGGAAAACGACAAAAAGGTTTCCACAATGAAAGCTTGTAACTTATGTCTTCGCTTGGAATCTGAGAATCATGGCGTAACTATCATACATTGTTAAAAAGCAAAAAACCGCATGAAAAGAAACATATTAGAAGAGAAATAGCACGTTTTCCAATAGTGTCAAGAATGACCGATTTTTTGGAAGGCTGAAAAATAAGAAATACAAGTCGCACAGAATCCTAATTAATATGGATTGAAAGCGTAACTATCATAGATTGTGCCAATGCAAAAAACCGCATGAAAAAACACATATTAGAAGAGAAA
>OMLO01000259.1_pt1 | contig 31477 bp, 20 predicted proteins | sample 1674811 | NCBI WGS metagenome assembly OMLO01 (sample SAMN06265003, study PRJEB25207) | coral metagenome | isolation source: Coral host | place: Mexico:La Bocana,Puerto Morelos, Mexico | collected 2008-11-13
AAAATGAAATCCAGAACGCCAAGTGTAATCATCAATTCATATAGCCAGCACTCACTTTCATTATGAAATTCCTAGTACCAGGATTATTTACATCGTATTGCAATCTTCTATCCGACTGTTTTGATATTCTTTCGGAAGAAATAAGTTCTAACAACACCAGATGTCGAAAACAACTTTGTGTAAAACACTTGAAAGTACAGTGGTCTCTCTCGCTATCTATTCTGTTAAGGCTGGTTCACCCTAGCGACGGAAGCGACGTAAGCGGAGTCGGAATCGGAAGAAAGCTCTGATCTAGTGTGAATCGGCACGACGGAAGCGACGGAAGCGGAATCGGAAGAAAAAGAAACTCTTCTGATCCTTCTGGCTCCAATTCCGTCGATCTTCCGACTGGGCTTACGATTCCGCTTTTTGATTTACACTGGGTCGTAACGCTCCTTGCGCTTCTGATTCCGACTCCGCTTCCGATTCTGTTGCTAGTGTGAACCAGCCCTTTTAGATAGCGAGTGGCGTAGCAGTGTGCGCTTGTTAACAAAATCAAGGCCGCTTCTTGGCAATTATGAAGTGTCTGTGGAGAGGATTTGGAAATAGTTTTTGAAATAGTATTTGGTCACGATTTTTATGCGTGGGCGCAACCCGAGTCAACTATCACGCATAGAAATCTTGAGCTCATAATCTAATTGCTTATTAAAGTACTTTGGTGTTTGATCGTCTACGAAAAGGCGACTTTTTTCGTTTTCCTGAATATTTGAAGAAATATTTAGATGGAAATGAATTGCTGAGAAGAGAAGGTCTTTTACGGTGATTTGAAATTATTGAACAAACTAGTAAACACTTACTCGTAAACAACTGCAAATTTCCAATTCAGTCCGTGCGATTTAGTTGTGAGGTGTGAATAACACGTAGAGTTGGAGTTAGAATTATACTAAATTAGATTATTCGCTCTCTAGTTCCATGAGGTAATAGTTGATTTGGCCTTTGGTTTCATCAACTACTACCTCATTGAAATTTCGATCTCATAATCTATTTGTTAATTTGATGTGGTCAACAAAGTGGCAGCGTTTTCTTGTTTCTCCGATGTTTTGAAGGAACACTTAGAAACAACTGGATAGATCAAATTCCTGAGAAGACTGAAAGGAGATACTCACACTTTCTTGAATTTAACATCCCGAAATTGTGGAAAACTACTGAACGCGCATAAACAACCGCCAATTTCAAATTTAAATTCCGTCTAAAGCGTGAAATTTAAACTAAGACGGGAAATAAATGAACACTGTGGTTTGGAGCAAACTTCAGTGAGAATTCTATTAACGCAATTACTTTCTCGATTTCTATGAGGTCAGTAATAGTTGATTCAGCTCTCGGCCTCAGCAGTTGTTACCTCGTAGAATTCGAGAGCAATTTTACCCAAGAGGTAAATAATTTTAGTAAATTATTTTTTAGGAATTTGACAAATTTGTCCTAAAAACCCTCTGACTGAAGGATTAAGGGTTACTCTAGCAGTGATGTTTAAATAATTTTAGGTACTTTTTTTATTAGAAATGACACGAAGATGGCAAGAGTCACGACCTCGGTCATCTCAGTAAAGCTGCCTAGACTTAAGGTTATCATGCCTTACTATGAACTAACCATGCTTTTAACCAGCTTCCAAATGGTATTTGATTTCAGTAAATCGAGTGAAAAATAATTGCCGATGACGAAGTAGTGTTTTGTAAAAACAAGTATTAATTATTTCCCTAAGAATTTGTTGCTCTAGAAGGCAGGACGTTTTGTGCACATTGCATGTTTGACTCAATTGGGGGAGATTGGGAGGAAGGGGGAAATTTATGTATTAGAATTTAAAAGTAATTTGTTACTTATTGTATTATGACAACATTTTATTGTCAGATTGACAAATTATATCGTGTTGATATTTCTTGTGAAAGGAAAAAAAACAAATTAATAGAAACATTAAAGAATTAATAATATTTACTTTTTGAGAAATTTGTCACAAGTTATTTATGTACAGTCGTGATTTCGGCTTTTGCAGAAGAGTAGGGATGAAGAACTATTAAATCAAGGTTTGAATTTTTCAGCAATGATGGTATTTCAGTCCTGAAATCAAAATGGAGCAAAATGGAGCTAAAAAACGTCCTGAAGCCGAAAGAAACGGCCACTGTCCATGCTAGAAAGCACTTTTCTTGAGGATTGGGACGAAATTGAGACGAAAATGGCCAAAAAGGCCATTTGCTGCCTAAAAGTTGCATTAATTCGGAGCTTGTCAGTATTCAAAGGGTTAAGAAAACTTGTTTCCAAAAGCGATCGAACAAGTAGCAACATTATACGCTCCCCATCCAATCATGAAAGAACCAATAGCCTCCATTTGGCGCAAAAATATGCTCGGATGTATGTCCTTGAACGTTATTTGTTCCTCGAAGCTCGGGAAACCATAGTGGAATTCCAAAGGGAAAAACAGTGCTTTCGCCATGAACCACTCCCATCCACTCAGCGGAAAGCAAACTCGAACATGTACACTGGAGCATATTTGCTGTGAATATCTGCGACCTCGTGACTTGGTGCGAAGAAAATTTCATCATCGATGAGGTCCACTTTTCAGTGCGTATTTTTCACTTTTATCAGGCCACGGCGTGTACGTGAGCTTCAACGCGTCCGCGACCAGGTCGGCGGTTTTATCCCTAAAACAGTAAACGAGACAATTGTTGTTAATTGTTCACCTCGGAGGAAAAATATGGAAGTGGTCACAATAGTAATACTTCTATCTAGAATTTTCTTGCAGTATTAGGAAGCCGTCATGCTTTAGTGTCTTGATCCGTGTGTTTTGCTAGACTGGATCCTGATACCTTCTGAGAGTTCTTAGCAGACGCTTTCAAGGCGTGCAACAAAGAATTACAATTACAATCGGCATCAATTAAAGCGAGGCCTGAAGGGGCAAGCCAACCTAGGAGTCCCGGGGGCAGCCCCCTTTCCCTTGAAAAGTTTGAAATAGTAAGTTGCCAAAGATGGGATTAAATGCACTTTGGAGGGAAAAGTGTTGCGGAAAATAAGTTTTTTATGATGATAACATTAGACGTAGCAAGTAGCGCTGTTTCACCTTCTTAAATACTATTTTCTTCTTAAAACGTGTCAGTATGTAAGTGTTAATTTATATGAGTGAAAATTTTAACAACATTCGATTTTACATCGGGTGGAATTCCGCCGTTCTACAAAGAACCCTGTGACTGATGTCAGTTGACACACTTGCAATCTAGCCATCCAAGTGGTTGGAAACTGAAAACGTTAAAGAGCCAAATAGCCATCAAATAGCCGGCTGTATGGGCATGTGACACTAAGCGGTCCACCTTTTGGGCTCTCAGTTATGATTGATCCTTTTTCTGTCATGCTAAAAAACAGATCACCCCCAACAAGAAAAAATCGACAGGCAACAAATAATGACCTCTCGTAACCGACTCAGTTATCGTTGATGCTCAGAAAATATGCATAAAATAGCCGGTAGTTTTATCAACCCCAACACAAGTGTAAAAAAAATGTCTCGAAAAACTAGGAGGTTCGGAAGATCAAGTCAAATTCCTCCCCACCTTTCAAGTCAGAGAGCCTGTACCTTTTCTTTCCATATACCAACACGCCTGCCTATCAATTTATCATCACCGCCTCTTCCTTTATGGCCATCCCTCACACGAATGTTTCCCAAGTCTACCTAAATAAACAGAGTTGGCAGATCGGTTTGATCCTCCAAAACGTTCAAAGAAAAACTCTCTTCTCACCGTCTCGCACAGTCTCTCATTTACCATTTACCACCCTTAATTGTAATTTCAATACATCTATTAAAATGGGTTCGCACATTTTCGGAATTTTGGGGAAATAAAATTCTGGTAAGTAGGGATTTAAAAATGCGAAGATTCGTGGTGAAAACGTTTTTGCCAGTCACCTTATTTTCAATCATGGCATTCTGAATAGGTTCATTTAATATATTCCTCATCGCTGACAAACTGTACCTCAATTAAGTCTTGACTACCACGTCAAAAAAAATGCCCGGACGTAGTGGTTACTATCGGTACAAATATGTACAAGGAAAAATACTGAAACACTGGTTAATGACAGCCTAAGCAAGCCTAATTGGACGACTAATTGTAGCATATTCCAGGCTACCGGTCGAGTCAGGACGATCGAAAACGACAGCTTCTCCTTTTCTCTCCCGGACGCTGATTCCGCTCGTCGCCCGAGCGCCTGCTTTTTCGATCGTCAACTGTAGAGCATTGCCGTGCATTGAGCAGTCTAACTAATTGGGGTCGGGTATCAGCCCTCATAAGGTCTTACATAAATGACTTGATACCCATTGAGAGTAAAATAAAGTAAACAACAGAAACAATGGCAATAATAACATAACATATACTTAGTTTTTATTCTTTTCCAAGCGGGCACGGTAACAAACCCTGCAATCTGATTGGTTCTTAGCGCGGTCCGGATTTTCCTATCTCTGACCACGGTCACCGTAACGCTTGCGTGAGTTTTTTTCCGTGAGTTTTTTTTTTCGTTTGAGAGCTTGGAAAAAACAAATAAGTTATTTACCGGCTTAGGGTCGGTCCGTATAGTGAAAAACTGTGACCTCGGACTTGAAAATGCTGCCCTCCGGTTTTTCACTATACGGACTCCTCCAGCAAATATATTTCTTTTCATTTCTTTTTAATTGGTTCTGAGTATCCGCTGACCCGAACCGAACTCATCATTTTCCCGCGTGTTTCAGTTTTGACTTGTTTGTCTTACTGTCAGCTGCAAATCTTCAACGTTTAGTCGCCTGCTTCCTTCTGTGTTGTGTTTTCCAAGCTTTCCAGTGTTGCCGTAGTACAAGTCTTGAAGATTAGGGCAATCATAACTACAGCTTACTTTCGGAAATTTACGCATTACATTACTAAACACAAACACGGAGGAATGATCCCGGCTGCGAATGGAGTCGATGTTGATGGTTTGGAGGGAGATAAAAAGAACAGCAAAGTTTACAAAGTGGTCCTGACAGGAGGTTTGTTCAATTGACTCATTAAAATTTAGAGAGAAGAAAATAAATTGCAAGGTTTAAAAAGCCTCAGCTTCCTCGTCACATGATCGAAGGTCATAGTAAAGAGCTAAATTTAGCGTTCGAAGCCAAAGCGCTTGTTTGTTTACTTCAGTATTTGCCCCAAGGTAGTCTCCTAAACACCTAAGTGTTTATCTTCTACAATTTTTTTTGATGCATTGCTTCGATAGTGCACAATGCTTACGTATACTGCTAATCGAATAAATATTCATGCTGGATTTTGAGCCATATTAAGCACCTGCACCGTACCCCTCGCATTATTATGTGTTGCCGGTGGGATTCTTGAGGTTTAAGGTGGCTCAAAATAGTCTCCGGCAGTTAGATTTTGTTGGGTCATTCTAACCATTCTTTACCAGTTGATTCTTAAACTATAGTATCAAAAACCTCCCTAAAAAAGTATTGGTGAAGATAATGCTGTCAATTTTGTGACACAGTAGGTTACCATAAAAACAATAGAACCTGCTAAAAACACGCTTAAAGGTCATTCTATTGAAATGGAACCTGCACTTGGATTTTTGTCAAACTTTGCCTATTGATTGTTTATATTATAGGAACTTAAATTTGAAATAAATGAAGGGTCCCCATGTTCATTTAGGAGTAACAGCATGTTGTTTGTGCCCTATAAATCCTTATAATAGCACCATGATTATAGTCACGATTGCTTGCTTAATTCACATTTCCCATGTCTCATGGAGCCATATTTATTTTACATAGAAAAATTTATTACTCAATTCAAAACAACAGAAAACAATTATAGGTCACCACACTCGTTTTCGAAGAAATGACGATTTACCTCTATGGCAAGGTCGAGCCGTAAAGAAAAAGCCGGCATTTCTAAATTATGCGTACATGTCAATCATGCATGTAATTATGCACAGTGGGATGTGCAGTGCAATACTGAGGAATGACCTTAAGTTTAACTTTGAGTCTTTGAAGTCAATAGGACTAGACAGGTTCCAGTCTTTCAGTGCATGCTAAATAAATGTTTGTTTACCCCAGTTAGTGCCAGAAAGAGGCAAACAAAGATCATTGGAACATCTTGTCTTATAAGAATGGACAGCTTGATTTCTGATAAGACTAAAGTTAAAATTAGTTTTTCCAAGTTGACATAGGAATATTCTATTTACAAGCACTTGTCTAACCTAATTTGCATAATATATCACCTGTAAGAAGTCTACAATGTTCTGCGCTTTGTGGTTGATTTATATCAGATTTTCAGCCTAACTATTTATAAGTCCAAATTCAACAATTATCATTGATATTACAAGATGCAACTTTTTTCAAGTTTTAAATAGCTCTGTGAAGGGGGTTTGGAGACACCTTAAATTTTCAAACATTTATGGTGCCTTTGATATGGAATACTCCAAGCACCTCCCCTCCCTTCAAATTTCATTTCCAAGAACTAGTACAAGAGAAATTTAAAACAGTTCATAACGAGAATGAACATTTTCAGAGCTTTCCTTAAGGCCCAGTCAAATTGACCAGCTATAAGCATGTTTTTGACAACCTGGTCTGACCGTCCAAGGGAAAGTTTTTATATAGAAAAGAGGTTCAGTTCAACATGTTTTGCCTGACTGTGAAAACAATTATTTACCTTCGGCTGAAATTGTTAACGAGACCCTTGCATTTTGATCTTGGGAATGAATATTTAGTAAGGAGCTGGTTCTATTTTCAAAGGTCCCTGTGCAGGGAAGACAACAGTGCAAGCAATGATGTCCACTTTCTTTGAGAATCTTGGTTGGAAGGTGAGCATTGGTTTTATGGCTTTGTGTTAATTGCTGTTTATAGTTTTCACATTTCTCGTTTGTGTTGAGTTAAGTCTATGTTCTTGAAATTCCATAGGTTTAATTGTGTAGAAATATTTCACCTTTCAACAAATGAGGGAAGAGATATTTTGCTTCTATTTGCAGGTTTTCAGAGTGCCTGAAGCAGCCACAGTTTTACTGAGGTAATGTTCAGTTTTCAGAACTTTTTTCCAATACAGTCAGTGAACTGACCTCATGCGAATGACTGTTCATCCTACTAATGGCCAGCTCTATGTTTGGCCAGGAATTTTCTTCCCATCGAGCACAGAAACATTGTTACTTTTATTAAAAACATGCTATAACTCTGTCCTCTCTAAAACATACAGTATTTTCTTTAGTGGGTCCAGCAAGACCATTGTACATGTAGGGAGTCTCTTTTAAAAATGTCAATGATTAAAGGTATGCTGTTTGTGTTTTATCCTGGCAGTGGTGGTGTCAAGTTCACAGATCTTGATGACCAAGAAGGTATAGTGCAAACTGAAAAGTCTTAAATTAATTGTTGACTTATATTGACAATTCTTCTCATGCATATTTTCTATTTCCAGTTTATACATTTCAGGAAAATCTTATAAGGACATTGCTGCAGCTAGAGCAGACTTTTTTTGACTTAGCTGCAACATGCAAGACAGACACAATAGTGATCAGTGACAGGGGTGCCATGGACCCATCATCATGTAAGTCACATGAACTATCACCTGTATCACCTTCACAGATAACACGCACATAAAAAAACAATCATTTGTTGATTTGTTTTTGAATAAATTTTCAGATATGAGCACAGCTCAGTGGGAAGAACTTCTTAAAAATAACAACTGGAACAATGTGTCATTGCGAGATGCACGCTATGATCAAGTGATACATTTGGTAAGTGAAAAGAGTTTCATTGATCAGTTTTCCTTTGCGTAGTCTGTGTGGCTATTTACTTGTAAATTTGAGTTAACAACCTCGGGCTCCACTAGTATGTTGTTCTATTCATCTGATAATTGCAGCTCACATGAGGGGCTGCCTTCAAGTAGTTTTTTTTTGGTGTTTTCAGCTTGTATTTCACATGTGTGTTCACAATTAGTCCTAGTCTACTGTATTTGCTTTCCCACCTCACCTGTCCCCATATTCATTAAAGCTGGACTACAGGTATGGGTGTACACCTGCCACTTACTGTTGCATGCACTTGTTGGAAAAAAAATCCAGTTTGCAGTAGACAAGATTCTAAAATTCACTTCCTTCTACCAGTCCCCTGAAGAAAATACCAGATTTCTGAATTTCAATTCAATTCAGACTGTTGCTTTAGTAAACTTGCATCTGTCTTAGCTTCATGTTGTATATCAAGAGACATTTGATATTGACTTAAGATATTCCTTAGTGGTGATGATCTATTGTAATAGCATCTGTTACTATGGAATAGCTTCTGATTAGTCTTAGTTTTCATGGAGTGGTAGCAACAAGTTCATGAGACTGTTCAGTCAGAACTTGTTAGAGAATAGTAGAATGGTATAATGGAATAGTAGAGACTAGTAGAATGGACCTTTTTAGCCTAACCAGGTTGATTCTCTGTCCTGAGCTTACTTCTCAATTTTCAGCCATTTTAATGCCCTCTATTTGTCAGAAAGTCCAGTTAGTATGATGGCTTAAAATTGAGTGGAAGGAGTTTAAATTAGAGACATTTTTTTCACTGACAAACCTGGCTTATGTGGGAAAATAAATTATAACTCTAGGTATCAGCTGCTGAAGGAGCAGAAGAGTTTTATACAACAGCAAACAACATAGCACGGAAAGAACCAATAGAACTGGCCATAGAGCTAGACAGAAAAACACAGCAGGTCAGTCACACTTGCTAAATTAAGCTGTTTTCATAACCTATTCATTTGAACTAACATTGAAGAGGTGTATGGAAAAAAGACCCTGAGTGACATCTGATAGACTGCAAGATTTTTCTTGCAAATTGCTTTTTGCATCCATCTGCAAAATTAAGGAGGAGAATTTTACATGAGATCACATTCATTTAGTGATTTTTTTCGCTCACCCCTTCATTTTTGGTGGGTATTTAGCCACTTATAAGTAATTGGTTCAAGTCAACCTATTTAACATATAACTTTTTTTATAGCTATAATATAACTTTGTTGACAAGTGATATTTAGTTCATTCTTATGTAGCTTAATAAATTCTAGCTTTGTTAAGTAATGCAAGTTATCTCAATTCAACATCAGTTGATTTTCTAGTGTCTCAGGCTGAATGAGCTTTCAGTGCACGTCAAAACTAACCTAACTATGCAATTAAGCTGCAAATTAGGTCTTATCTGAGTTAACAAAGTTATTTTTCCTTGGCAGGCATGGGTAGGACACCCATATGTAGACGTGATTGACAACTCTACAGACTTTCATAACAAAGTTCGACGTGCCATTGATGTAAGAACTTAAATAAAATTCACACCTATTAACATCTTAATAATCATATGTAGAGATATTTGCTATAAAATTAATGTTTTCAAATCTATCATGCTGCAATAGCTGTGAAAGATTCCATTGGCTGCACGCAAGATTAGAAATTCCTGCCACCTCAACTACATAATAGATGTGCTTCACTTACCCACTCACACTTTGAGAAAAAAAGTACAGTTTTTCATATTTTTGTTTGTTCAGGCTGTTTGTAACAAAATGGGTCTTAACACTGGAGATCGTCTATCACCAGAGAGTATCAAGCGCAAATTCCTAATTTCATCTCTTCCAGATATAAAGGTAAATATTTCCTTACTTATTACAGTGAAGTGAAATGTCACCTGAAAATTTCAAGGGATTGACATTGGTAGCCACATTTTTCCTCACTTTTTACAAATTTGATACGTTTTTAATATTTTCCTTGATGTAATATAAAGGTATTTGTTCTCCTTTTGCCTTTAGAAACTAAATTTCCTTTTTTTTGTTGTTCTGTTTTTTAATTTCTCTGCAGTTGTTTCCTACATATCAAGACTTTGATGTGGTGCATGATTACCTAGCAACTTCAAATCCCAAGATACAAGCACGTCTGAGAAGGAGAGGACAAAATGGCAAGTTCAATTCTAATTCTTAATGATCATTTCATTTCTTTTTCTGTCACATGAAAGTGTAAGTAATGGACCTCAGATACAGATGGGCAGGGTTCCAAGGGTTTCATTTATGTTTTGAGCAGGAGGGCAACTGGTTTTACAGGCCGACAAAATGTTCTGAATTGAACTTCGTAATAAGAACATGTTTCTTCTAGATGCAGATCACACAGTGAAAATCATCCTCAAGGTCAATTTGCCTGGTGCATGGCCCTTAATGAGACTCTCTGCGGTTAACCTTGGTCAGTGTTTCTCCACTTGAGAGAGTGAGGAAAATATGTAGAAGAATAGGTACAACCCACTGCAAAGGTTCAAATGGGAGTATACTCCTGTCTGACAGGTTATGCTTCACAAACTGGAGTTGAACAATTCGCTGCAAAAGAAGCTTTAATTCTTCCAGAGTCTACTTCAATTACTGGTTTCCAGGAAACTAATACAGTTGATTTGCAGATGTGGTGGAAGTCATGATAACAGTGTTTTCACTTCTTTTAGGTCGCTATACCTACATGCGTACTTTACGAGAAGAGACCAAGGTCAATGGCCAAGTTGTGGAAGTCAGAACTAATTTGTTGGAGAAAGATTATGAGGTAAATATTCCTTATCCGAACATTTTTGTCTTCTTATTTATTTTAAGTTATCTCTATTTCTAGTTGCTTTTAACGCATGAGTTGAATTTCTCTGTAGATGCTGTATTCAACTCAGCGAGATCACAGTCGTCAACCGGTGTACAAGACCAGAAGATGCTTCTTGTGGAAAAACCAGTACTTCCAACTTGATATCTACAATGAACCTTGTCATCCAAGGTATGTTAATTGCATTACACTGGATAGTTCTTATTTTAGTTTACAATGTGATGTTCAGACTGTAAAATGTTTGTAGATTACATGAATCATGTTTACTGTGGGTAATCTCAACCATCAGTCAAGAATTGGTCAAAAGCTGACCCATATATCTGTCCACACCCAGTTGATAGTCCATCGACAATCAATTGACAACCAGGTAATAGTCAGTCAATATAGAAACCAACTATTGGCTAAGCGATATATCAGACTGACATTTTTCAAGAAACCACATCTAAACTCCACTTACCTTCACTCTGAAGGTTTTAAAACTTAACATCTTAACTGGGTAAACAAGTATCAAAATTCTGTGTTTTATCGAAATGTGCTGAACCCTATATATCACAAAGTAGCTTCTCCCAACAGGTACTATAAGAAATGGATGTTGTTGTACTAATTACTCTCTGATTAATGTCACTCAGGTGTAAAGGTCTCTTAATTCTTGAAACCTACACTACAAAATTTGGAGATGACCTGGAGCTTCCAGATTTCCTGGACATTGCTAAAGAAGTTACAGGAGATCCATTTTACTCCATGTTTCACTTATCACTCAAACAATAATGGGTTTCTATGTAGTAGAGGTTGTAAGAAATGTGGTTAAACAACCCAGTGTGTGATCATTATGATATGTATATTTTGAGAATAATGGATAACTCTCATTTTGTAAAGTTTTGATAATAAGGCATGTGTTTTTGTTCAGAAGACTTCTAGGTGTACATAAGACCTCTCTACAATCACCAAATGAAATGTCAAAAGTCTGTAAACATGCTGTAATGATGTGAGATACAGCCCTAACTGTAGGGGGATTTTGATTGGTAATTGAAAGAATTTTTTTTATTTATTGCCATAAAAGCCAAAATTAAACACAAGCTAATGAACTCATGGATGGCTTATTGCTGGAATTTTACAGTGTGGCAGTCAACCTTCTGTCATCCTCTTCTTCTCCTCCCCCCCCCCCCCTCCCCTGGAGCAAGAGAGGGGTTAAGTGGAAGAGATCCTAGGAACAAGGTTGTGTGAATGTTAGAAGTAGTGTGTGAACTGTGTTGTACTAAATGTGTAAATCATTCTGCAGTGAAGTAGGTTTTAAAATGATTTTTTCTGCTGAACATTTGAGCAACAATAGGGAAAAATAAAGTTACTAAAAACTCACAGCATGGCAATATTTGAATACAGTTAAGAAGAACTTATTAAGACTTAAGCTCTCACACTGAACCTGCAAGAAAAAAAATTAATTTGAAGTTATCCATATTTTGATAAAAACAGACATTTCACATCAGTTCAAAATGCAATAATGCACACTTAAAGCATTTTTTCAAGGTTTCATTCTAACTTTCTTAGAAAAAAAAATGAATGCTTCAGAATTTAATTGCAGTATCACTTAGAGAAATGAATTAAAGTGAGAAATTTCAAATAGCATTTAAAAAGTTACTGTGCTATGTGCAGATTTTTAGAAAATAATTTTTGCACTGATTGCTCAAACTCTATGTGGAATCTGTCTTAACTACAATCCGTCTAAAAATTTTGATGCTGAAAGAAACTCCCTTCTAGGTGCTATTCAGCCTTTTCTTGTTAGTGACTATTGCAAGTAGCATAACAGTAGTGAAATGCTTTGTGGACAGTGCCAGATTTGTTATAAGTTCTTTTAGTCTTCTTGCACTGCCGAGTTAAAACTTGTTTTACCCTCTTTTGCTCTCCCTGATAAGTTTATAAAATGTATCCTTTGGTCAAGTGAAAACCCGACTTAATTTATTCCCTTAGTCATATCAAGATCATGAATTCCTTCCATGTTTTAAAAAATTTTATTCAATGGCATGCCAGTAATTTTCAGCAGACTATTATTTATAAAGACTACAAAAAATTAAACTCTTTTTATAGAATTTTAAATCTATTTATAGGTAGTCTCTTTATATATTAATTTTGTACGTTTTCACATCTTTAAAATTGTACAAATTCAGCATTAATTTATTGGTATGTGACTAATGTATCACTAGATATAAAAACAGTCAAGTTGAACATATTTTCTGGAAAGGTTCTTTTGCAAAAGTACATTGGAGAGGAAAATAGTATATCTGCAAACATTGATTTCCAAGGAATCTAGTTGGTAAAATGCTACTGCAGTGGTGATTTCCTAGTCTTGAGGCCATTTGTAAAATCATAAAATATGAATATGCATCGTAATTCCTTTTCCAACATATTGTAATGTTCTGCTGCAAGAATTGTTATAAGTGGTTTTGAAATGAAACAATACAAATGGTGGCAACAATCCCAGACCTACAACGATGATTATTATAGCACAGACTGATAAATCAGCTCTTAAAAGTGATATGTAATAAACAGTGTTATAAAATTGCTTATAGTGGCTATCTTCTCACCAACCCTAACTGTACAATTTACATACAAAATTTTTATATGAAATTAAAATGTTCACAGTGGATGGAATATTAGACAAAGTAAGGAAATAGTAGGAGGCAAAAAAATTTGAAAAATAAAAATTATTTAATAAAAATGCCATTAAAAATATTGAATAACTGAAATCTGCCAAAAGTTGGCAAAGGCCAAAACTTTGCAGAGAACGGAACCACATGCATTCACAGAAAGAGAAAACCATGCATGGCAGCCCTACTCCAGCTAATACTAAGTCATGCAGCCTTGGTTTGCAGTGTTCGTCTTTGACATTGGACATCCATGTAATGGTCAGCTAACACCTGTCAAAACAAGGTGTCCACCGACCAGTATCACATGACCATATGATGGGCAATGTTTTTTTTTAAACTGAGCACTGACCAAGTATTGGTTTTGATTGGATCACAGGATAAAGCCAGGTGAATTTATTTTAATTAGGAGCTTTGCTTTTTGTCTTGACTAATTCTATATTTAAGAAATAGAAAACATGCACCATGTTTCTATTGAGTTATGCTAACACAAGTGGAAGTTTGGGAGAATGAGAAATGCATTTCACTCTTGGGAGTTCTCCACAAGTGTTTCTATAACTTGATAGAAACACAGAGAACATGTTTTCTATTTCTTTTAGAAAAGACTACAGCAAACAAAAGAATTTGTTAACTTTGATTATCAAAGTGTAAATTATATTTGCTTGTGCTATCATTATATCAACAGCTTGTGCTAGTTCTGTGGTTCTATAGAGTTATGGAAACAAGATTCTTAACTAATCAGTGCTCATATTTTCTTACGACTGTTTTCTAAATTACATTAATGTTTGGCAGAGGCCAAATGAAAGCCAGTTCTTGGAAAATCAATCCTAGCAAGTGGTTAAAGTCTTGAAAATTCAATGTTTGGGAAAGGCCAGTTCTTAATAAGGGGCATGACTTTAAAATTTGATGTTTGGCAAAAACCAAATCTTGAACTGAGGCCAAAGATACAAAATTTGGCATATGGCAAAAAGGGTGTTTTCAAAAAGGCAATTTTCATTACAGATAATTGTGGATTTATGGTGGATAGTAGGCCTAACTGCAGAAAAAAGCTCTATTTTCAAATTTCTCTGGCACAGTGTTGAGGGACGCTATGTCAGAGTGTGGATAGCATACGTATTCATCTAGTCCTTCCAAGGGCTCAATGAAATTGGGAGTCTGGAACTAATGTCAAATAATTATCACCGTGTGCAATGTACTGAGAACCAAACAGTTTTATGTCCTAAAGGATACAGTGCTAAAGGGTTTAGTTTATGAAGTAGGAAATCTAGCTTTCTATCATAATAATATTATCACAAACAAAACTTTTGTATAGAAAATTTATTTCTAACTGCAAAATTCACAAATTACACTGTTTTTTATCTTTACAAGTTGGCACTTTTCCAGCATGAACCTTCAAAACCTGAAAGATAATCAGAACATAAATTTGAAACTTTGAAATTTCATTTTTTTAATACATGTTATGTTTCAGTGTACACCAATAGCATAGCTCCAACTTTCTGTATATACACCACACACAACCCACAAATCCTCGATTTCCTCCAAGGAAGACGTAATGCTCGAAACGTCAGCTTTCAAATCTCTATGGTGGCCAATTCACATTATCAACCCAGTTGATAAAACCAAATTATCTCGTAATAGATTATACTCCCCACCAATGCAGCATCACAGTCATTTTAGAAACTTACCTCTTTAAACAAGATTTTACCGGTACTTACTTATTTGACCACTATCTCTATCACTAGCATTTCATCATCTAAAGCTAATGAAATGATTCAAAAAGCTATCCTTTGGGAGATGACCACTTTGAACAAGGATGAATGAGGATGAACAAGGATGAACAAGGATGTTGAATGATCGGTTTTTTCTGCTTTCACCCAATATCAAATGTCATCACATTATGTTCGGTGGAAATACAGTGTAGGGATCAAGTGTACTCCAAAGACAGACCTTTTGACAGTGCTACTGTCCTGGTGCTGACAGACTTTTGTCCATGAACCTTCTTTTAACAAAACACATCCACCACTGAAAGAGATTCAGAATAGTGTTACAATCTACCCCACTGTAAGGTTGAGATATCCCCAGAAAAAACAGTGCTCTCTTGCTGGTCCTTACTGAATTTCACGTTTTTTGTAACCCAACTCTCATTTTACAGTGGACACATTTGCAAAGCTGACAGCCTTACAGTGAAGTAACTGTCATTTGGTAAAGTGTTACCCTATTAGAATGCTGAGAATTTTCTCCATTCTATTTTAATATATACCATGTCACATACCTTCTCGTAACAGTTCTGTATTCTCTTAAATATCTATAGTTCTAAATATCAACAGTAACTGTAAACTAACCAGAACACTTTTGGGTTATCTCGGTCTCCAGACTCAAATTGTAGATTTAATTTGTTTAAAATTAATATATTGTTATAAAACTGCAATTGTACCAGTGAATGAATAAAGATGTTGAACATGAGGATTGGAGGGACTGAATTGGAACATTGCAGTCATCAAGGAATAGTGACTAGACATTTGCTACCCCACCCCAAATGTTTCCAGACCACTCATTCCACCATACAATCCAGTAACAATCATTAGGCTAGACTGTCTGATTTGCAATAAATTTCAAATGTTGCAAGGAAAATCATAGTTACAAGTACTGCTTGGTACCTTGGATGGCTTGTCTGTTTGTGGATCAAACACAGCTTCAACAATTCTCAGGCCAAGTTCTTGTCTTAACTGAGTCAGGTATGCTCTCATGGTGTCTATTAAATCAAAAAGCATGCATGGAATGTTTAACACTATAACATGCATTTCTGACCCATGATTGTCCTCAGGTAGCAAATTTCAAAACCCCAAAAAGCTCTTTGAACCTTCAGGTCAGTATAATGCTGTAAAGTGCTGCTTGTAAGCCTTATACAACTTCATAAAGGTTTCTAGGTTGGCTTACATCCAAAGGGATTGACCAGAATGTTCTTCAAAATAGATTTTTCATTTACTGATAATCTACTGACCTATAACTTGGGGGGGGGGGGGCTTATAAGTAGCAGTTAAAGGTATTACACTCATGTTTATTATATGACTAGCTCCGTGAGCGGGCAAGATGAACCAAATCGTGTGCTGTGATTGGCTACCTGAGTGGGCAAGATGGAGCTATCTTGCCCGCTCGGGATAGGGCATTGTCCGGCAAGGAAAATTACCATGTTTTGGTCTTTTATCCCATACAATAAATCCTTTATTGACCAAGCTAATTCCGTCAAGATGGCTTGATATTATCCAGCCATCTTGACCACATGCTCACCCCACCCCAAGTATGTTGCATACTACCATGTGAAGTAAAAAAAACATAACTCATATACCGGTAGCTACAGCCTTTAAATGCTGACAAAGAAATGTTAACAAGTGATTACATTAGATCACCTGCTTCTGACTTAGTAGCTGGTTTTGCATACATGGCATTAAGTGGAAAGCCACTGTCTCCTGGTAGGGAAAAGTTGGCAATTGCTAATGTTGCCATCTCTTTTTTACCATCCACTTTTGATTGACACTGAAACAAAATGGAAAAAATTTGTTAAATAAAGGCCTGGGAATCTGACTGAAGTTGAAAAAATTGTTCCTGTGATATCTTTAACCTATCTTGAGCACAACTTCAATTGTAACACTACAATTTTTCCACTATATTATGCAACAAAATAAGATTCAGTATAATTATGCTTATGCCTGACAATTTCCATGATTTGTCAGCCAGGCTTTTCTAATCCTTAATTTCTAGTAACCACATATGCAAGTCTTGGGTTGATAATCGTTTTTTAATGTGGAATGTCACTGAATAGACTTTTCTTCCTTTATCATTGAAAATATAGTACAATACACTGTACATCACAACAAATTTCTTAATGATGTTTAATTATTACAAAATACTTGTCCCTTTTCCATTCAACACATCTTGTTACATTATTATTATATTAAGGCTAAGAGAGGTATCAGCTCACCTTCTGAAGCTTCTTCAAACATTCTGAGATATAAAGTGTCAGGTAAATCAAGACACGATCTGCTTCAGACTATGAAATATAACCAACATTAATAATAATAATATTAGGTCTTACTTTCCTAACTGCTGTAAACTAATGTGAATAATTAACTGAAAAAAGCGACCCTTCAAAAAGAATCATCCTCCCACCAGGCAACCAAGAACGTTTATTTACAAAAAGCACTTGTGAAAACTACAACTCTGAAAACTAGCTTAATAAGCTATTCAGATGCACTGGTAATAAATTAATAAACACAAAAAAATTCATTATTTTTCACAGAGTTGTGTGCAATGTCCTCCATTTACTTGCAATTGCTGATTTAAGACATGAACAGGTTGCCAATCACAGACATTACAGCATGGAATTTTGCTGGGCAATACAAGACTTCTCTCAAGTGGGAATGAGAAGACTATGACACAGAGGGACAAGTTGCAGACATTTCATCTGAAAGCCAGTTTGCTCAGACTGATTGTCAGTTTGCCCAGTCTGTCACATCAATGGTCATATGGATTAACAAACAAGAAATAAACATGTTTTGTGTCATTTGTATTATTTTGCTCATAATGTTGTGTACGTCCCTTTGTTGCCCCTTTAAAAGAAAGAGAAATTTAAACTACATCTCACTTTGAAGTTGCAGTCCAGACAGACTGACATATATAAGGGAACTGGGTGTCAGTGAAAACAAATGGTTACCAGAGGAAGACATCCTTTTGTATTTAAGAAACTGATGTCAGTTTTGCATGAATCTATCCTGTTATTGATCATGAATTTTGTTACAACATTGTCAAAGCCATGGATGACACAAGGCAATAGCCAAGTGGATCTGCAGACCAGTTTGACAATGTTATGACAAAATTCATGGTCAATAACAGGACAGATGCATGAAAACTTGATTTCTGTTTTGTTTTGTTTTTCACAAATAACAAATTGTCAAATAGTTTGCTCTCCCTTGTTGCATCGTAAATTCACGTGTCTGCCTGCTCGTTGACAACAATAATTAGCCAATGAAAGTGCAAAAACATCTGCACTTATTGTGAAAAATGCTTTTGGTTGTCTTGATAATAATTAACAACTCAGCACTGCTCAATGCAGGACCACTAGTCCAAAAGGAATTGTGCTATCCTAGATCATGAAGTCTTGAACTCTGTCCCTTTGGCACTTTATACAAGTTAGTTGTTATTAGTTTTAACTTTACATCTTAATTCTTAAGTAGTCAGCCCAAGTTTGTATCACAGAAAGGGAAATATGCATGGTGAGAGTTCTGTACACTAGTTGTGTCACATCTTCTTTCATTATTTGAACCAGGCATTGAAACCATAATTCTGCAGCTTAAAATAGAAGTACCTTGATTTCATAGCTTTTGAAAAACACATTGGCTTTGAAAAAGTAGATCGCTTCGTCGATGATATCGTTACTTCCAGCTGAAATTTACAAGAAGTTTACCATTAGCTTGGTATATTTTTAAGATAACCAAACTAACTATACCATGATCTGAGCCAAAACGAGAAAATTGGTCTATGCAGAACATCGACAAACACGCCATGCTTAGTATTTTACAGATTATTCAGCAATAACTTAGCGTTTTACTTCCAGGCGGAGCTGGGCCTTTGAATTTCGTGTTGATGGGAAGAAGAGCCATCTTGCACAAGGAATTAGGCGCCGACAAGGTCGAATGATACGCCTGTAAATGATACACGATGAACATTAAATACCGCAGCAATTTCTTTTCTTTGCAAACATGCATTTTACAGTAAAAAAGGGCACCTACCGGCATTGTAAAGCTACAAGTAAACTGAAATAATTCTCTCCAAGATAGTCAAACCAAGAGGAAGTGAACCCTCCTTATTCCTCATCCATATATGGAAATTGTAGTTTTGTTGTACCCAGACTACTCCGGTTTGGATTGGCCGTGTTCTGGCAAGTTCTGGCATGGTACGCTGTTTCTTTTAACTGGCACAGATTCTGGCACAGCAAAATATAATGGGTATTTGCAGAAACTATTTTTAAGACAGTTTCAATCTCGGCAGAGTTTTTTTTTCAAATATTTAACTTAATTTGTTGGCCAAAGTTTGGACTGGAACAAGCCGTTTTCTTGTAATATCCAGGCTTTTGAAGGTCCCCGATCTCGCAATTGTTCCCGCCAAAATTGTAAAAGCGCGCGTTTCAAAATAGCAAAATGCAGACGAACCAAAAAATGCTGTCTTTAATTACTTGTCTCCAAAGCTTTCTAGACAACAGTTAAGGGCACAGAATGTATAAAAGCCGAATTTTTGGCACTCCACCTGAACCTGTCTTCAACATGAAGTCGGCTTGCTTACCACCAGATTTGTTAGAAGAAGCATTGTATGTTCTTGCTGCAGAAAACGAGAAAAGCATGAACGATGCCAATGGAATGCAAGGCTTTTTCAAAGGAGGAAAATCAGCAGGTAACTTGATTTACAAATGAGCTTTTTATTGCAGTTTGCTGTAAATGAGAAAAGCAAATTTACTATCTTATTTTTTCAGAATATGTTTTTCTCCTGTGTGAAGAAATGGGCCTCCCAGCACAAACACGCTTTCTGGCAATTGAAATTTTTGACAGGCAAGTAAAAATTAGACTTGTTCTAGGGGTACCGAAAGCCGTAAACTTTTCAACATGTACCATCAATTCTTCCCGTAGGTTTATGGCAAAGCACATCTGTGATCTTTATGAACTAATACGTTCAAATTCGGAGACAAACCTGCAGAGGAACTGGAAAGAGGTGGAAAACAGAGTCAAAACACAGCTACCCCTTAGAGTCATGTCCTGTGTACAACTTGCAAGCAAGCTAACTTCACATTATAAGGTAAAATCTAGTGAGCTTATATACTAGAAACAGCTATAAAAAAATTCTAAATGAACTTTTCCTATGTCCTTTTGGAGTTCAGATGTGATGTCGAAATAGAAACCTTTTTCGAGTGGTAGACATTATCATATTAAACAGCGTCTTTTTCAGTACATGGGTCTGCAATAATTAGTAGCAATATATTAAGTAATAAAACCTTCCCCCTTCCAGCAAATTTGGACAACCAGGACCAAGTGGAGTCCAATTTGGTCTGTAATCATACAAGTAATTAACAAAATCGGATGACTGCGGAGTCCGATTTGTTAAAGTATGATTACTGGTAGTCAGAATTGGACAACACAAAGTCCTGTGTTTAATGGCAACTGACAAAATTCGAGAAGTAAACTAGACATCGGTAATACGTTTTCATAAAAAAACAACTGTTAACTTGGCAAAATGTTCGACAAAAGCACACACACGACATGTTCTGTCCACATACACGTGTTAAATGTCCAATATTTTACACTGTCCAGTTTAAAGCATGACGTGTACACTGTCCTATTAGTGCTCAAATAAGGGTGGTGATAACCAATCATGTTCAAGGTTAGAAACGTTTGTTATCTCATATCGTTCAGAGGAATCTCCCTGCCACATGAAAAAACCCTTTGAACCTCTGAGGGGGAGAGACATGCGACTAGTTTCAAAATGGCTTGATTTGCTAAAGCTTAATTTTGTTGGTCACCTGCAGGCAATAACTCCAAGTAAAGGTCAAAGGTTCCTAAACTCCATCAGCCATTGTTATACACTTGGAAGTATAGTTAAGTCGGAGCTAAGAATCTTACAAACCTTAGACTACCACATCTTAATCACAACACCCTTAACATTTCTGGAAACAATTCTTGAGATACTTGGTAAGTGAAATTCAATACTACAAGTTTAATTCTTGGTTACCAGAGTACCGTTGAAAGTGGAAGGAAGCTAAGGCCTAGATACCCCCTTGATTTCATATTTTTCCCTTCCCTTGGATATGTATTATCTTGTAAAATATATCTTATCTTAAACTTATCTTACTTATATTGCATTGTTCATTGAGGACACAACGACCCACAAGCTCAAGTGAAGCTACTCCATGATGCCAGCGTGAAAGTCCTGGACATAGTCTACCTCAAGTTTGAGGAAATATACACCAAGTTATGCATGGTTGCAACAGGAGAAAATTATTGCACAAAGGAAGGGAGGCAAAGCCTGTCTGTCCTAACCAGTGATCTCATGTTGCTTGCCGTGTCAGTCATTGGAGCAGCATCCTATATTGTGAATAAGGCAACTAGTGACATGGTAACTGATGACATTATAGTGACAATCCAAACCATCATAACACAAGAAGCTCAAATGTTATTTTCTGTTATATAGTGATCATGTTAAGTTGGTGTGGTTAGTAGGTGACAGGCTTTGGCCAACTCTGTATTCAGGATTTTGAAAATGTTGAAATAAAGTAGCAGGGGTATTTTGTAAAGTAGGCAGAGCACTATTCTGTTAACCTGAGCATAGCATTATTATGGGGAGAGTTTTGGAGTGGGTTACTCCCGCCTGCATGGAGTACAAAGTGCAGGCCATGAAAAAAATTGAAAATCTGCTTGTGCTGAGGTGCACAATTAAGTGTCACGAACAAATAAAGCATTGTTGTTGTTGCTGTTGTTGCAGACTGGTGCATTTGTAGCACCCATAAGTGATTTTCTTCTAAGTAACCCATGCAAACGCTGACTTGCATTGGGTGCCAGTTTGTTTTGAAAATCCTCTGTATTGTGTTCTTTGCAGTCAACCTCTTTCGTAACCTAATGATGAATGTTCTCTTTGTTCTTTAGGTAGTTGAACAACTTGGTCTCATCACTCAGATTCCAGTGGATGATGTTCTAGATTTTGCCACAATTATTATAGAGAATACACTGTAATCTCTTTAATTTCCTGAAACAAGGAAATCATTGTCCACAAATTTGCAAAACAGAAAGCTAAGAATACAAAATTACCTCTTGCTGCATTAATGGCAGATACCAAATAAGTAACTGATGTAGCCCAGATTATTATATATGTAGGTCAGTAAAACGAACAAGCAAATGTCAAAAATTATAAAATTTTATTTTATGTACACACATTCTTTTTATTAGTATTTAACATAAAACACTCAATTAGTAAGTTGCATGAAATAACCACAAAGAATATGGTTAGTAATTTCAAGCTAGATATGGATTTTTGGGTTTAACAATTTGCCACAAAAGGAAACAAAATGTTTATAATATTATTTATTATTCTATGGTTCTCTTTTAGTTTCAGTTGTACAAATGCATACAACTGAATACACTTACACTGTACTTGTAGGTTCTAGAATCTCACCAGTTTGTTTTCGTTGGTAAAAAGAAACAAATTGCAATACTTACTGGTAAACTTTGTTAGTGGACAGTAAACTCACATATTAGCCATGAACTATTTCGTGATCAGAATTCAATGTCAAACATGTTATGAACTATTCAGATCTAATGAAAATGCAGGACTATAAATAAAACAGTTAATTATACTGACTTATGAGACCAAGAAATGACGTTTGTCCATAACTCATCTTTGAAGAAAAGAAAGCAGATTCATGTATTTATGGCTTATGATAAATTATAAACAGTGCTAATTGAAGCTAGATTCAAGAATGAAGAGGAACATGAAGTTATGATGTTTGTTCTTAAACCATGCCTTGATGAAAACTACATGTACTTTTCTTAAGCTTTACATCATTCAATTAGTTCTGCAATAAATAGTAATCTATTTGGTTTATTGCTCTACTTACCTTATAAATATCACTTTAATATTTTTCTAAAGTTGAAAATAAAATAATCTAATCTTTTTAAAGCACTACTGTTCTTGCTTGTCATTGGGAGATTCAGCTCGAGGTCTTTTCAGAGGTGGACATACAGTGGCCTGCAAACAACAATTTATCATTTCAAATTAAAAGAATGTTATCTAATTAAAATAGTTCAAATTCACAAGCTGTTGATGGTCAGTCTGCTATCCTTGACAAATAGTGCTCTAAGATTGCAGACACAATTAAAGATGTTCAACTATTTTCACCAGAAAACATTTTTTAAAAATTTTAAATTTTAAGTCTTATCCTGGTTACTCGTCCATTTTTAAACAATAATGATATTAAAAATCTGTAATAACATGCCACAAGACACATAATGCGCATAAAAGTTATGCAGATTGTTACAATGATTATTTAATTATTTTACCTCTTGGTTACTGTCCTGTTCCAGCATACTAGAGATATCTGTTGTTGTTTGAGATGGTATTCCCTCTTCATCATTAGAGGGCTCACCCACACCCGTCAAATCGGTCACTGGCTGTAAGGAACTATCATTGGTGTCATCATAGTCTCTTGTGTCTTCGTCATCTGGTATCATACCTATTCCAAGTCTGTATGAAATGGTAGCACTCTCCTCACTAAATACAATCAACATCAATAAATCAGACTCGATATCTAATCAAAATGTTGATTATTATTAAAAAGTTAAGCATGCGTGTGATCTCAACTACGAAAGAAACTACAGTAACCATTACCGGTACATACCAGTAGTTAATAATGATAAAATCAATGACATTTTTTTCATTTATGTTAACTTCTAACCAATATATGAAACTGTTACCAAAGTTGTGATGAACCAACTTTAAATTTCATGATTTAATCAAATCATTTGGACGGAACAGTGTGCATTCTGAATGCACATGTATGCTACACATATTAAAGTTGTTGTTGCAGTGGTACACAACAGCTCAACATTTTTTTACTCTGAAACAATGTAACATTAATCAGTCAATCCTTTATCTAAGGCCCCTTCCTATAAAACCATCTGGTTAACATGACCATATTTTCATGATTCCTTGATGATCAGACTAATCAGGTTCCACTGAGGTAGAGAAGCAAGATCAAAGGCCTTCAACTATTTTACATGATGAAGTACATGTATCAGTATAAGCAGAAAAGATGAAAATATTTTAATTGGCTTTCTTGCAAAAATAAATTTCTTTCTTCTGTCCCTTATTTAAACCTCTTAAAATCACACTTTAATCACTGCCCTGACTCCGCAATACAATAATGCATAATGCTCTAGACACATACATGCTTTGCGGACCTATGAGTTAAGTTTAGCTCAATGTATACTGTATTGGAAAGCGTGAAGGGTGAGAGTTCAAGACTCGGGCAGGTAAATGCACAAATTATTTCTTCTTTTCCTTTTTCCCTCCAACGTGTTTTTTCTTTCTTTTTCCCCAAGAAGCTAATAAGTGCTTCCCATTTACAATAATTTATTATTTTGCTCCTTATTCATGCACTGCATGCATCATGTTATCAAACCCCATGCTTGCCAGGAGCCCATGTTCATTTGTAACTAGGACAACAAATGCTCTCTAGGTTTTTTTAAAAACAATTCAAATAATAGCATGCTCACACCACATGCAGTTGACATAGCAGTAATTATCTCATCACTCATTGCTTCACTATGTTTCACATTTGCCAAACCATTCGACGACATTTTTCTCTTCGTCAAGTCAAGTTGTGCATTGGTCAGTGGAAATACAAACAAAAGTTTACGATGACCAACCGATCAACCAAGTGAGTGAATTTGCGCTCACACACTAAACTCCTATTTCGCATTCTGCAAAATAGTCGTAAAAAGTAGTACAGAAACTCATTATCAACATCTTTGATATTCAGCTGTACGTGAATTTAGATTACAACAATCTATCTTACCTGGCAAGTGAAGGCACAAGGTTGCTTTCATCTCCTTCAAATGCATTTTGTACAGATTCATTGCCACCATCCTCCTCATTATCATCATTGTCATTTTCATCATCATCAAGTTCATTATCATCATTATCATCATCTTCATTGCTCGCATAGCTATTGTCAACTTCATTGTCATCATTGTTGCCATCATTCATACTTAAATTACTATCTTCATTAATATCAAAGGCACTGCAAGAGTTGTCATCAAGACCAAGGCTTCCTTTATCACTTTCATCAAAGTTAACTGCAAAATGAATTTTTATTCAGTGTTAAGCAACTTGGAAACATTTTAGCACTTCTAGATCAGAATGAAATTTTATTTTTGCTTCTGCCTTTAGAGTTCAGTTATCAGCACTATTTGTAGTTACTGTAGTCCCTAAGCTGCACAGAATTGTGTTATCTTTAACAGCAGGAAGTGTGGGTTGATTCAAAATTATCTTTCTTCAGGTTGTCACTGGACAAAACTCTTCAATTCATTTAAAAATTATTTGTTTAAAATTATTATCTCTTATTTATTGTTGGTTTCTAATGCACTAAGTTAAATTATGTTTGTTGTTCCTCATCATGCTGTTGAAGTAAATGAAATTGAACCTTATTTAGCAACCAACCAGAACTTCAGTTCCAATGGCCAACAATCATGCAGAAAAAAATTCCACAGCATAAATAGTGAGATTACAAGCAAACTGTGATTCTTTGAAATATTGCAGTGATTGGTTCAAAACTAACAGGTGGCCATGGTTGAATTGGTTGCTCTATAACAAAGACTTTCATTCTTTATTCAGAATTCAAGTGGTTATGATCTGTATGTACCTCCTGCATCTTCGGCTTTCAAGAGCTCCTCAGCTTGGCTTGCTCGTCGCTTGATTGGACTTGTGTTTGTTGCATGGCCACTGCTGTCCCCTTGGGGTGCTCCACTTTTATTTAGTTGGAGAGGACGTACCGTTTGAAACTTGTCAGATCCAGTAGTACCTGTTGCTGACAATTCAATGGACTGTTGCTGTGATGAGCTCGGAGATGATGCACCACTGTCATTGGTTTCACCAACACTGGAGCTGACTGACTGGTTGTCTCTATCACCATCATCTGTTCAAAAAGTGCAAAACCAAAATATATGGACATTTTCACAAATTTTAAAATGTGCACAATGTGAGTTTATGTCTCATGGTCTTTGTTTATGAATTTAAATTTTTCGTTTTGCATTTGCTTGAAGAGCACACACTGCTTATTACGAGAGCTTATTCATTTACACCCCTACTTTTTGAACAGACATCAGTTGCAGACAAAAAGGAGCAATAAACACAAAATGATATACAATTACGAAAAAAAACAGTTTGATTAGGAGAAAAAAGACTCTTCTTTCTTTTTAGCGAGCAGAATAAAGCAAGTTTACACTAAGGTGATTATTCACGCAACTTATATATCTCTATCTTACTGGACAGTTTAGAGACCAAAACATCAACTATGACAAAATAACAGCATGACATAAATTACTAAAATGAACTTATAAACATCATGTACATTGACATGAAAAGCAAGCAACTTACCAGTTCCATTACTTGTAGTGACATGTCTCTTTCCCTTACTCTTCTCCTGCATACATGTAACAAAACCATATAAATTGTTTCACGTGCACACAACTTTTAATAAGGAAAATCATAAAAGTAGAGTTAGGAATTGATATCAGCAATGCACATCTAAAATTGTGTTTGACACTTAAGATGATCTATATAACAACACGTACATAGCAAACGAATATATGAAATATGTACATGTTTTTTCCCGGCGGGGAGGTCCGTGTTGGGAAAAACTGTGCCCAAGGTCTTGAGTATGGCCGAGACCTAGGGCACAGTTTTTTTCCCAATACAGACCTACCTAGGCTGGCAAATAACGTGTTTATTTTTTCTCTCTGGAAAATTACTTTATACGAAATATTTGTGTTGGTTTTTTACTTAAGCAGTTTCACACCGTGCGCGTGCATTAGACGTTTCGGTCAAGCAAACCCGTGTTGTTTACAGAAGTATTTAAAATAAGAGACTCAGTTTTCACTGATTTTAGTACTGAGCAATGAAGGATTTACATTTCATGGAGATTTTTAGTGTAACAAAAAGCTGCTGAAATAGCTGCAATGTTGGAAAACTCGGAGCGGTCCGGACCGCTAAGATGCTTCAGAAAAAAATAAATATATATATGAACTGCAGAGAAAGTTTTTAGGACAGTTGATCACCACAGTTACCGGTATATACAACAATTAAGCAGCTGTGAAATTAAAGCCTGAAAAAACTATAGATAGCCGGTCATTCAATAGGCTTTTCACGTTTTCTATGTTTCTATCAAATTAATTATTATTGAATCACAAGTTGAATTCTGTGAGGGCAACAAAATGTTGAGGGAACATCAGGCACCAACAGGCACTTCCACAGCCTTTTGAGATCTCTACCAAAAAAAAAAAAAACATAAAGAACTCTTTACCTCCTTTTTGTTCTGGTCTTGGCTGACTGCAAGAAATTGAACATCTTTAATATCTTGAGATTTAAAAAATTAGTCATTTGGTAACGAAGTAGGAATTCCTCTTTAAGATTGTGATACATTTTCAAAGTTAGGTTTTGAGAGTTAACTGATATGTCTAGACAGTATAGGACACATCACATAATTTTATGATAAATATTTGAAATGCCTGGAATAGAGGCTCTGTTGTAACCACAGGTGTCATCATAGCATGCGAGCAGGCTTACCTTTGAGTCACAAGCACAAGCGGAGAAATTTAAGTCTGGGAAAAATTGAGGCCCGAATGGGATTTGAACCCATCAAAATTCCAGTCTACTTCTAGTTAAAAATTTAAACTAAAAAGGGAGCACGAAATAGAAGTTGAAAGCATATAATGAATCAAAACATACTATTACTTGTTGTGTGGCTGACTGCATATATGGGAAGAAACGAATGTGATTGCAAGTGTGTAAGGAAACAGCACAAAGGTGTTTGTCCTTTTACCAGCATAATCAATGACCAGACTGCCAAAGCAATCTCACTTGTAATCAAGTCTATGTCCTTGCTTGACATAACCTATGATGGTTTGTATTTGGCATAACTTTATCAACAATTGATATCCCATCAAGAGGTTGCTACATGATTTACAATATTACTTTCCCGAGAAATCTGAGCTGCCAAAGTTGTACTTTAGTGAAAATAAGTTGGGTTCCAGGGTGGAAATGAAAAATTTTGCAGAGATCAGTGCAGGCTCACTTTCTCACTTTGCAGTTTGACCAGTCAATTTCGGGCTTGAGGCTATGCACACTATTTGCCGTACACACTTTAGCTCCAACATCAGCCTACTTGCAGGCTAGTTGTCAAAAATTCTGTTTTCCTGTTTGCACTACATTCATGAGTGATTTGGACACAACTACATGTACAGTACTATTCATACCTAACATATGCAACACAGGAAAATATGTGTTATGTCCCTATATTTATTTATTTTTTTTTTCCTATTTTTTGGCAAGGTACTAAAATGAAACTCTGGCTACTGGAAGCATTTTTTTAATGCCTTGAAACTAAACCATCCTGGTGGCTGGTGAAGATATCTTAGATTATCGAAATCTGATCATTTTTGAGCGGTTCCCCTAGCCAATCAGGAGGGTTGATTTATTCATATTATGACAGCACAGAACCGGCAAATTACGTAACACTTGCACGGTTGGTCTGCAATTTAAGCCACGATATCCAAATTCAAAACATTTCAATATAATCGGCAAGAAGTGGGCACGTGTACTTGAAAACAGTCTGACAGAACACACATTTAAAATTTAGTCTAGCTTAGCTTACCTGGCACCCACTTGAAAACTTTCAAAGTACAACTGCTCGGACCCACGTTAACCCATTTCTTTTCCCTGCAAAACACCAAAAATAATGGGTGAAGTCCACCAATATGCGAGAATACGAGACTTCAAGAAACAGACTTTCTTTAACGCGCGATATTTGCGAATCTTTTGTGTAACGATTGAATGAATTCGAAAAATGAACAAAATGACAAAATTGCAACCGATGCCCATGTTCCGGGTCCAATTAGATACAATTTTGTTAATTACCATTTTCTTACGCGCTCCACTGACAGCATAACCCGTTTGACATCGTCTTTAGCTCGGCTTCGAGTTTCCAAGCGCATTATGCCGCTCCTGTTCATCATGGCGGCGATAGCTGTGAACAGAAGTTCCCGGATGACCTATTTTTGGATCAGGCGCGGGACGGGATCGTCGAGACCTTACCCGAAATCGCGGGATTATTTAGCCGTTTCTGATGCATATGGAGCTACAAAAATATGAGTCCTGAATATTGAAGGTCATGCCATGATTCACTGTCCCAAGGAATTTAAACCCGATGCATTTTGAAATTTTGCAGTTTAATACCTCCTTCGATATTACTCCCAAAGAGCTCAAACGTAAACCAGGTGCCAAGCTTTGTTTACTTCAGGAGTTATCCTTACTCTATGCAAAGTCGCACGCTAATAAGGCAAAATGTAAACAAGAGCCTGGAAATAATAATAACGTCAGTAAAGATGGTCCAACATAGCCTGTGAACAAAGCGAAGAGAAGAAGGGAAAGGGGAGAATACAAGAGAGAGGAGAGAAAAGCCGGAACTAGAGAGGAGGGGAAGCCGATCCGGATCGCTGGACAACGCGGGCGGGCGACGAGCGGGATAAGGGACACAGCTCGTCGCCCACTCGTTTTTCGATCGTTCCCACTGACCGAGAGCCTGGAACAGACTAGGAACTTTCTCACACTTCAGTCGCCAAGAAATTTCACCACCCTGCTAAGACTGCTAACAACTCCTGTTTTCACCCACTGTGTACGATCAGTGACCCTGAACCCTGCGAGTGGAGTCTCCTTTGATCTTCCACTTTCTAGTATGCACGCAAACTAGGCAAAAGCAGCAGTAGTATTTTCAGTCTTTTTAGAATTGCGTCTTGAACCTACTTGTGAATTGTGAAATGTATTCTGGGGTTTCGCAAATATTGGTTATGTGGTTGAACTCTGCTCATCTCACGTGCTCGCCATTCAGTGACGGGCCACAAGGCACTGTACTGTTCCCCTGTTACACGCCCCCACAGTCGCCCCTTGCATGCGCCATCTTGTGACGTCATTCGGAAACCAGGAGAATATTTAAAAACATGGCGTCACGACTTTGTAGAATGGGATTGCAAAGTAACTGCAGACTTTGTATCATTCATTTTCCGCTTCCTAGAAGAGCTACAGTATTTTCCCAATTGTTTTGTACAAGCGTTATGTCAAAGAGCATGAAACGCGTCAACGGAGTGGAGTCAAATGGGGAAACAATTTCTAACTCCTTCCTCAATGCCCAAGAAACGAAACTTGTAGAAAGTGAGTGGAAACGAAAGTTTATGGACACGAAATATCGATGTGATGCGGTTTTCGTCCTTGGCCCTATGGGAGCAGGAAAAACTACTGTCATTAACCACGAATTTAAGACCCATCCAGTGTTCGGGAATTATGCGTACGTCGACACAGACGAGATTATGGGGATGTTGAAAGGTTTTGAATCAAACAAAGTGGAAGAATACTATCCACTTGCACGTAATATTGCTATCGATCTTACCGATTGGATCTTGGAACAGAAAATTAGCTTTGTGGCTGAGGGAACATGTGTCAAGTTTCTTGAGCTCATAGACTATATGCATCGCTTAAAATCAGTTGGTTATCATGTTCGAGTGAAACGCCTTCCTCGAGTTCCTCTTGACACAGTTCTTGAAAGAGCCAAACTACGAAAAAATCGAGTCGTTCCAGATCACGTTGTTGAATCCATTTTGGAAGGATCGAATCGTGGATTGGAGAAGTTGTACGAGTTCAACAAGAGCGAGTCTCTTTTTGAAGACATGGATAATCACGATAGCAATCACGAACTGAGAGTATCTGCAGCAGCGTCATTAGAAATTCCATCGCCAACTGGCTGACGTTACCTCGTGGTCTTCATGGTATGTGTGTTTAAATCTTGCTGAGTATATTGAATATGTTGGCCGGTAAAAACTAGGTGAAATAGCAAACAAGATGGACTATGAAAATAGATGTTGATGCCATCGACAAATGACAGAGCAAGATATGAACAACTGAGTTACTTGTTTACATCTGTTTGTTAATTAACAATCACCATTAGCCAGATTCAAACACGGTGTATTTTGCAGACCACAGACGGCAGATTTTTAAACCAATATTGTATTTCCATTGCTGTTATCAACAGCCAACCTTCAGCTAACAAACCGGGATTTCTATTAACTAACCTGGGTGATATTCGGGCTAATGGTATCTATATCGTGATTGGTCCTCTGCACATCTATTTGTCATGTAATTGTCACACGATCATTTAGTTGTCTAATTAGTAATGGTAATAGGACTGAGTGGAGTACAATTCAGGGAGTAATCGGGCGAGGATTTCAAATCGGCTGAGCGCATAGTGCAAGGCCAATTTGAAATTACGAGCACGATTACTCCTGAATTGTACAACACGAAGTCCTATTACCAATTAATTGCGTCAATAACAAAATGCGAGAAACTGAGAAATGAAATATTTAATGCATCAGCCTAAAGCTCAACTTTCTAAAGCTGTC
>OMLO01000260.1_pt1:0-10000 | contig 31448 bp, 15 predicted proteins | sample 1674811 | NCBI WGS metagenome assembly OMLO01 (sample SAMN06265003, study PRJEB25207) | coral metagenome | isolation source: Coral host | place: Mexico:La Bocana,Puerto Morelos, Mexico | collected 2008-11-13
CTGTCTTTTCATCTGTGGCTGGGACGTTCGTTTTGGAGAAAGTGGCAAGTTGTAAAGCTTCTTACGGATTTACCGCGAGAAAACGCAAATGGTTTCCGCTCGTCATTGAATGCTGTTGAAGGGCCACTGAGTTAATAAGTTACAATTGTTGTGCTGCAAATATTTTATCTTTTACTTTGCCCAGTAGTAATTGTCATTTAATTGGAGCTGAAATTTGAGTCCTTAATCTACAACATCAACTCCTACTATGAAATACCAAAAGTACCCGGCGCAAACGATCAAAGTAGCAGGTGACTTGCGTCGGGCGCCGGCTACTTTTGAAAACCCTGAAAAGTATGTGAATCAAAGTTGCTTTGCAGCTGATACTCAATTCATGTTTTATAACTTACCGGTATTAGTCATGTTTGCCTTGGGCAGCAATGTATGAATATCAGCCCTGACTCAGTTCAGTATGGACCTCACTGAGATTGATCCATGTGGTATTACGGAAGAAGTTAAAAAATAAGTCAGATCAGCTTGACAGCCAAACAGATGCACTCCAGAACTGACCTTGTCTCATACATTATTGTGTCTGTTTGGATCTCATTTAGTTGTTCAATGAAGACATAAAATACCTGTTATCAATGGACAAGCTTTGGAGAAAGAGGAAACCTCCTGTGCCACTTGACTGGGACAGTATTCAAAAAGGTGAAAAGAAATGCCTGCCTATCATTTAAAAAAATCAAACACAACTGGTTCACTAGCATTGATAGCATTTCTTCTGGATGAGATAATGCCTTAACTGTTACACCATATTCTAGCTAATAAACTGTTACATTTTCTTTCCATTTTTTCAATGTGCTTTTGTGAACATGCAAGCTTCTTGCTCCTAAGAATTTAGGTGACCTGAGCAACAGAATACTGTTAAGTTTCAAAAATAATTAAATTACTTCACTGCCACTCCACCTTCCCACCAAAAGAAAGGCTTCTCGTTTTAAGAAGTGTTGCCAGTTGCAATAATTTGTCTTCAGGTGCATGCCCACCTTAATGTACTACTGGTATATAATAGTACATGGAAAAAAGCCGGTATCAGTGACATCTAGTGTGATCATTGGTCAGATTTATAATGCGTAGGTCACAGATTTTCTGTCAGTTGTAGATTGGCATTTTTATTTTGCAGCATGTGATAATGTAGAAAAGGTGGCAGATAACGGGTTACAGGACCAAAGAGTTTGGAGCCCAGAAGAATGCACAGCCATCTTTAGCCAAAGGTTGGCTCTGTCATGTGTTTTTACGCGTGTTTTTAATGTGTAAACAGTACCAGGTATACCAAGTAGCGCTTTACTTGACAGATTGTACATTTACAACGCAGCTTAATAGAAGAAATATGAATAATTTCATTGGTTTAAACACCCTCCTTGCTTTTGGAAACTTAGGATGTCATTAGTTTTAATGTTTGGTTCTGGTATCTTAAAAGCTTACAAGGTGTTTTGAGAGAACATTAGTTTTTCCAGTGAAGTGTCATTCAAATTAGTCATAATGTGTTTTTATAGTCCAGGGGTACTTTTATACAATGCAAAATTTTGCGTTGTTGTTTCAGCATTGATATTCTAAAGCAACAGCTACTAGCAAGAGGAGAAAACCTAGTGTGGGATAAGGTCAGTGTTTGGTGATCTGTAACATCACATTCAACAGGAATTGTGACTATGTTTGTCGCCACAACAGAACTTTTTTGAAAAAAATGGGCTTGCCACACAAGATAAATGCTGCAACATGTCTCCTAATGTATACGCCTTCCTTGAAAGGCTGATGATGATAGTACATGCTTGTTGTAATGGTTGAATGTGAAAGTTGATACAAATGAATTAAGTATTAATAAAAAAAAAAAATGTGTGTTCACTTGGTTGCTCTGACAATCCACAGGATGACCCAGCTTCAATGGACTTTGTTACAAGCGCGGCAAATATCAGAGCGCACCTTTTTAGTATAACCATGAAGAGTCGCTTTGATGTTAAAGGTTTGTAGCAAAAACCTTGTCCAGTATTTTATGTATAAATCTATTAATATTTTTAATGTAACTGTGGAATAATACTGCTTCTAAACTACAGATGTACAAAGTCATGTTCACTACAAATAGTGCCTACCATGCTTGCATGAACAAGTCTTATAATTTTTAAAATGTAGTCTGTAGAGTTCAAATAATGCACAAAACAAGTACAAATCCCAAAGTAGCTGTACTTCAATCAACTTCATTGAACAGTTAGTTATGGTATTTGTGGTCTTAGTACTCTTGGGCAATACAAAACTGTGTCTTTCATTGCTTCATTTTTCGGAAAGAAAAGCGTTGTAGAATAAATCTCTCATCAGACAGTTAAGTAAGTAGCATTTCTCAACTCCACATTTTATTTTTACTTGATCTACAGACTTACCAGAATATTGCAAGACTCGCAAAAATATATAACGATACTAGGGGTAATCAAAAAGCATGGATTTCTAGACGACTCTCTTAGAGAATTCAACTATAACTATACAAGAGCTGCACCAAGTTAGGTTTTTTTATAATTATTACTTCTTAAGGTGGTGATATGGTGACTTTGATGCTTTTCGTTTCTTATTTTTATAGCCATGGCAGGCAATATAATTCCAGCCATCGCCACAACAAATGCGATAATTTCAGGGGTGATCGTCATGCAGGCTTTAAACATCCTGAATGGAAAGCTGGACAAATGTAAAACGGTTAGTACGTTCAAATATATCAACAGAGTATTACCCACTTTGAATAAAGGGTGAAAGTTTCATTTTGCTCTGACGAAGGGCTAACGCTCGAAACGTCAGCTTTATAACTCATTACGGTGGCCAATTTACATTTTCAACTTAGTTGATATAACGAAATTACCTTATTACCCACTTTGGTTTACATTGTGCATAATAATAACTCTTTTCTCGCCTCAGACAAAAGCCATTTTGGATTTACGCATTTTGACTAGTTTTGACAATTACAAAATACATGTAGTTTTAATTGGTCTGACGTTTAAGAACAAATTGAATGACAGTTGAAGTGCAAGTGAGGGTCTTTGGTTGGCTTTTTTCTTTACACGTTTTCATTGTATTCTCACTTGCAGATCTATCTTAATCGACAACCGAATCCAAGGAAAAGATTATTAGTGCCTTGCAGCCTGGTTCCTCCAAACCCTAAATGCTACGTTTGTGCTACCAAACCCGAAGTAAGGAAAGAAAAACAAACATGAATTTTCAAGGCCATGTTCCTTGTTGAATTGATTAAAATGTTATTAGTTTATGTTACTTTGATTGAATTAAACATTGAAACGAGCTACACTTACATTTCTTGTACGATTATCTTGAATTTTCAAGTTCAATGTTTGTAATCAATGGTAATCAGCATTCCCAATCTTTTCCAACCTTTGACATTTTCTTCTTAAGTCAGGTGTTTCTCAAAAACGACTCTGTGTCCGGGACATTTGAAGGGGAACTATCGTTGACATATCTTCGTAAAAGTTTCTTAAAAAGAAACATTTTAATTGATGGAAACCTAAAAAGAGTGTCACAGATTTCTTAAAAATACTTAATAAGTAATGATTCATTTGTAAACGATGACTAGTGGGCACAAAAAATGTTCTGTTCGGACATGCGCGCGCAATATTTGGATTAGTTAAACAAAATAGTAGTCAAGTGTTCCCTGTCTGGAAGATTGATTTGTGATGTTCCGGATTTCTTTACCTCTAGGTGACTGTTTTCGTAAACACAGAAACTCTCACAGTCAAGACATTAGAAGAAAAGGTGAGCTGCAATGTTCTTTCTTCTCTTTTGCATTTAGTTCATAGACATAGGCTTTTAGCCAACTCGGGATCCTATTTTGCCGTTGTGAAGAAACAACGCTTAAACACTTTTCCAGCGCTACTGACAAATACAAGTTGAAACAACCTATCAGCTTGGCAGCATGCAGTTTGATTGTTTTCCAGTGTGTTGTGTTCATTGAGGAATGCCTTTTTTAACCTTCTGTGACGTTTCTTCTTGCTTCTTGTGTTAAATGTACGTCAGTCTTATCGTTAGAGCGTTTTTCTCATCCTGTCGTTAAACCAAGCCCAAATCCACTCAAATTACATTTAGCAAATGAAAACAGACGCAAATGATCAGACAAATCAGAAATGTGCATAAACAACTTGCAGTGTTTCATCCGATTCGTCCTAAGAGCTTGTCAAACAAGATTAATTTTCCCCCCGTTGCCAAGCTCAGCAAATACAGAATTAAGAATTATGCTCGGTAACCAAGGAAAATGGCTTATGTAAAAGGGGAAAAAATAAAAAATAGAGATTACTCCATGGAAAATGCGCGCGTACGATTTTTGTTCACGAGTTGAGTTTTCTGATACAACTCAACGAGTGAATAAAACATCGTACAAAGCATTTTCCATGGTGTAATATGTTTATTTTATAGATACTGAGATTGTTGAAAGCCAATTTTTGTCAACCTTGCGCGCGTGTTTAGGGAACCCATTCCACTGCAATGTATGCACGTAAAACTAGAATAACTAAAACATCAGTTTCTCTTTCAAAATCAAATATTTAATGAAGTAACACAAGAAATAAAACGTCAGTTTATACCTTCACGACTTTTATAAACATTTTTCAGTTGAAAAAAAACCTGACTGAGGCTTATAAGTCAATCGAAATCGCGATGCGATGTTGTTCACTAGTGAGTTTTCATCGTTCGCGTTTCCTATCGGCTAATGCATTTTAAGTATCATTTTTACATAATGCAAATGAATATATGAAGATCATATATTTGAACTGCGGAGAAAGATATGAATTTATGATTGATCATCGCAGTTACACACAACTTAAGCAGTTGTGAAATGAAAGCCTTGAAAGAAAAAACATTCAGGCCTGAACGGGATTTGAACCCATGACCTCTGCGATGCCGGTGCAGTGCTCTACCGACTGACCTATCAAGCCATCTGGAAGCTAGTCACTTTGTGAGTTCGCTTAAGTTGTGTGTAACTGCAATGATCAATCATAAATTCATATTTTTACGTAATCTTTTTTTCGTGAGGAAATCCGGGTATCTATGATATGAAAAACGTTTCTGTCGTTTATTAAATGCAGATACTTAAAGAAAGATTTGGAATGGTGGCCCCGGATGTCGAAATAGAAGATGGCAAAGGTTAGTTCTCATTAACATGTAGCGCTTATTTATAAGGAGAGAAACTTCGGGCACAAACAGTGCCTCCTCTTAGGAGGACCGAAACGACAACAGAAAACCTCATTGCAAAGTTTTTCCTGGGTTAGATTAATCGGGCTTTGAAGGACCCGGCCTAGAGCTCCGCTTTTAGGCTTGGCTAAATCTATATATTGCAATATTAAGGAACGTCCGAAAACCGGCTGACAGAAAAGTGCATCTGCTAACTTGAAACGATTTCTTTTTGCTTTCAGGCAGCATATTAATATCAAGTGAAGCAGGAGAAACAGACGGTAGGCTAAGCATAAATTGTTAATTTTTCAACTGACCATTTTCAACTCTTCTAATCTCTCGTAAGTTCTGACACATAATTATTCAAACAAATCGTGACCGAGCTTTCAGTAAGTTAACTTCTCTCTCTCTCCTATTTTTTGGTAGAAAATTTACCAAAGACGTTAAGCGAGTTCCACGTTGGTAACAGCGCGAGATTGCAAGCGGATGATTTCCTTCAAAACTACCAGCTTGTTCTCAATATTCAACACAGGTATGCTGGCAAAACAACATTTGTTATATGTTAGCATGTTAGGAAACAGTTGCTTGCAAAATGTAGAAATCCTCGCAAACTCTTCGTTTAGTCCATTGTCCGTAGGGAAAAATTGAATTACACAACAAAGGTGAATTCAGAAAATATGTAACTTTTGTTAAGTTGTTTATGGCTTTTTGCGGTCCGTTAATGACCTGATTAACGAGGTTTCACTGTAAAAAATAAAGCCACTGAAGCTATTCTAACCAATCAAAGCAGAGATGCTGTTATTTTAAACCAATTAGGAGCAAATTAAAACCGCATCAGATTAAAATTAAGGCCAATTAGGGCCCTGACATACGCGTGTTTCTCGCGCTTGGCGTCTGTGGCATGTTTTGGTTGTTTCATTGCCTTAGTTTCGTTCATCATGACACACTGCTCAGTGTAAATAGTGTTGTAGGTCAGTCACCAGAAGCCTGGCCTGCCCCATCTTTCTAATCAGGTAACTGTACACATTTATTTTATAACAGAGATACTTTAGAGAGCGATTTAGAGTTTGAAGTGGAAGGTGATATACCGGCCCCAAGACCTGCTAGTCCTAAGCCCGGTCCGTCGACGGAACCAGAGGAGAGAGAGAACCAAGCTGCGACAGGTAATATAGAATATTAGCCCACAATACAATACATTCTAAGGTTGCTATTTCGTCACGCAATTACCTTTGTGACAGTGACTAGCGTTGCGTGACAACTCAGATTCTGTCTAAAGTTACTTTAACTTTTTACTAGTAACACCGAGGCAGTTTATGTTTTTCCAAGTTATCATGCGCCTCTCGTGCTCTAGGATAGTAAACAAATGTTAAAAAATGACATTTCTGACAATGCTGCATCGACGGTCCAGAGGACTGGGAAAATGTCAAATGAATTATGGTTTGTTTATTAGAATTTCAATCAGTCTGTGTCAAAACTTTCCTCGATCATCCGGAAAAAACTTAAGATATTTGCTTTTCCGAACATCGCAGCTGATTTCAGCATGCGGGGGTTGTTAGGTAAGTCAAAAACGATAGGAATAGTGATGTATTGGCCACACATCACCCATATGAGGGGAAGTGGTTGAAAATTAGACAAGAGAGTATCAGTTTTGAGTTGGACTAAATCTCGTGCGTTTCTTAGGCGAGAACGAAGAGGATTTGATGGTGGTTCATGAACCAGCGCCGTCTCGAAAGAGAAAAGCTGACGAATCCGAACTGGAAGCGGAAGAACAACAAGATAAGAAGAACGCGAAACGAGCAAGAGTGTCTGACACTCCCCTGGACGAAGACGATGACGATGTTATTGTTCTTTGAGAATGGAGACTTCTTTAGCAAGATAAAGACTTGAGAGATTCGTAACGAAGACGACACTGGGAGGACGGAAGCCCGCGAAGTTGTAAGCGTCGATACAAAATAAGAATTTGTATGCCAAAGATCCGGGGGTTTTTTGTCACTGCCACTGTGCTTTGGTAAATTCTTTGGCCACTCTGCCACAGTGTCCGTATTTCCGGCACTCGATGAAGGAAAAAGAGAAAGTGCGCTCTCTGGGATTGAAATAAAGAACAAAGAATATCAGTCAAGCCAGACATTTCCGGCATTATTTCGTTGAGCCTAAGAAAAAATCTAGTCGACATTCTTAACATTTCTTTTTAGTCGTAGGTGAATTCTGGCGCTGTGCTGTGACGGATAGTTGTTTTATTATTGCAGTGTAGTGGAACTCTCTTTCTTTTGATTATCTATCTCGCACTACTCTTCATTTTAGCCGAATTCTTTCAAACGTTACATTTTCAGCGTTTTAAGATTTCCTTGAGTGACCAAAGCTGGCGCTTTAAGGCTGCTTACTAGAAGTGTGCCCCTCTTCTAAGACAAGTCACTCATGGTACGACTGAATTATGGCGTACCGTCGAGTTCGTATGGCAAGCTCACTACTCTGTGCCCAGCGCGAAGCCTTTACAATGTATAATTACTGCGCGGAAAGCTACATTTTGCAACAACGGCAATAGTCAAGAGAAAGTTAGCCAAAAAGTCCGCGGACAGCGAAAACCATGATCACCGCAAAATGACCGTGCAAACACTGAAAGACTGGGGCCACTCGCCGTGGAGATGACACCACGACGTATTTTAAAAGTGCTCTTCGTAATTCTGGCTTTACTTTAATTTTTTTGCGCCAATGGTAGCGTAAAGTTTTATTTTTGCTCTTTAAGACATATTTTGTTCCGAAGAGATTACTATAACGCAGCATTGGACTGCTGAAGATCTCTATCAGAAATAAAAGTTCCTGTTTTGTAGTAACGTTGCTGTGAGTCGATTTTTATTCGCGAATTGCGATAGCAAGTTAGGGGCTGTGAGGAACAGATTTTGCAAATTAGCGGTTTGTTTATAATCGGTTGACTTTTTTTCGCAATTCCACCTTGTTGGTGAAGAATACCCGAGGAATGTTTCTTCCCTTTGATGAACGCAAAAACTGTGTTATGAATACAGATCGTCGATTTATTGCAGCATTCAGGACTTCAGAAAACAAAATGGCAACAAACAGTAATGAAGTTGAATTTGATTTTTTTAAAGTGGTACTATGACGGAAATCGCATCTTTCCGATCTAGGCCATTTTAAAGCATAAAGTAGTCTGTATAAGAAGAAAAATGCTGTTTACTATTTTCAAATACTCTTTTCATTCCAGAGATATTCAAGTTTTTAAAATATGCAAATTAGCCAATTGATGACTCATACACTCATCCAAATTTTGATCAAATACGATGAAGAAAGATATCTCAGTCAGTTTGTATCAGAAATGTTTGATTCTTTGCAGTAAGATTCTACTAAATGTGCTCGACAGTACGTACTCAACAGTTTTGTTACCATGGCAACATATTGGGTTCCAGACCTACCCAATATTAAAGGCTTTTCTGGGCACCTTTGGCGTTCCATTTTGATATTTGCTAATGGTGCCTCGTATGTATGATCCATCAAGCATATGAATATGTTAGCTCGAGTTTGTGGCACCATTTAATGTTTTGTGCTGAAAATCACCAACAGATTGAAATAAAGTAGGTGGGGACTGGAAAAGAGTGAGTTGCCATGAGAACATAATTTTTATAGTTGTTGGTGTATTTCCTTTAAAACTATTAGCCTACCAAGTTTCAATGGTCTGTGATGCAAATTGGCCAAGATAGCTCTATTAATAACCTCATAATGTTGGGTTGAGTATATGACGTCATCAGTCATCTCATTTGCATATTTTCGTATTTTTCAAACACAAACATGATCTCCAGAACTAAAGCAGATATTTGCAAACGGTAAACGGCGTTTTTATTCTTTCATGGAATTCTATGTGATGCAACTAAAAAATCAAGGGGTAAAATTTTGATCGTAGTACCACTTTAAAGACTATTAGAGCTACGATCGATGAAATGACCACAAAGCCGTCGGCAAAATAAACATTCAAATTGATCACCTCTCTACAACAGACACTCTTGCTTTAATCTCGTAACAACGTCCATCTGTACACATGGGCAACAGCCACTAAAGCATGGCCCAACTGCCGAAATAGCTGCTCCAGACGAGAGTCCCCCCCGGGAAAACGATATTCTTTAGCCCAGCAGAACAGAACCTCGATCTCTTGTCAAACAAAGCACTGGCATTCTATCTGCGCAAGGTCTTGTGTCTGATCTGACGCCACCAGAGTATCAAAACTAACACAAAATGCTGTGTTTAGAAATCAGAGCAGAGAATTTAAAGTTTAACTACTTAGACCCCGTTCAAACGGCTTTTTCCCTTCTGAAAATGCATCAAATGTTTTCCATCCACACTACGCCGGGGAAATTTGGAAACACAGCAATCCGGACATTGTAGTTTTTGTTCGAGACAAACTCGGTCAGGCTAATCACATGGTTATCGTGATGTATATCGTACCATTTAAGCTAGCTAGTAAACTACAAATATTACAAGTAAAGAACGCTGATACAAAAGAAGATAACAATAACGGAGCTGAGCAATCGCAACAATAGAAGTGTGAGAAGAACGGAGGCCAGAAAAACCTGATGATGCACCGGCCTGAAGCCCTGGACGCGTTGTGTCCCGTGCCGGCAAAATAGTCATTCGTTTTTCTTCGCAAGATTTTTCGTCAGCAATAACATTATAAATTATTTTAATCCTGAACTGCTCTTAACCTGTCATCAGGAGTACCGTTTTTTCATTGCCTTTTCCGGAAAAGAAAGAGCGCATGAGCGAAAATTACTAACAGTCAGCAGTACAAAAGAATAGCGGAGCTTGTCAA
>OMLO01000260.1_pt1:12500-31448 | contig 31448 bp, 15 predicted proteins | sample 1674811 | NCBI WGS metagenome assembly OMLO01 (sample SAMN06265003, study PRJEB25207) | coral metagenome | isolation source: Coral host | place: Mexico:La Bocana,Puerto Morelos, Mexico | collected 2008-11-13
TTAGCTGACCTCTACTAGAGATTGTAGGCATTTTACAAAAGTTTTAAGTATTATTAAAAATGGATCGAGGTATCGCAATGTATGCTACGAAACGGTTGCTTAAACGAATGTTATCCGAGTCATCGTTTCCTTTCAAATGCAAAGCTATTGGTTAATACTCATAAATTAATGTATTCCCTTTTTCCGGGAATTTACCGATAATACATGCAAGATCATGCTAACCAATTACTGCGTTGCGTGAGCAAAGAACTCAGTAATAACTCAGTATAATCAATCCTGTAATTTCTAACCCGGAAATGATCCATATTAAGACCGATCAGGAGAAGGGCATCTATTGAAAGCTTAATCAGTTAACCTTCCCGTCGAAATGAAGGGGAACGCAGTGTGTTTGTCTTAGATCAGTGAACTTCTCAACTACCTCGGTGTTTTTATCGAACATTCCAAGAAAAACGATGCCGTTTTCTGGGAATTTACATCAATTACCGGTATTTACTATAGATAGTTTATATGTGGGGTCGAATGGCCGGATATTGGCCAAGCTCTTCTTTGTGTGTTTATGGACCGACTGAGACACAGTCTCGGTCTTTAACTCGCAATAAAACGAGGCCAATATCCAGCCATCTTGACCAAACAGGGTCGGTCAATAAAGGATTTACTATAAAGGGACATTTTTATTCTAGGGAAATTCGGCATACATCGCGTGATCTCGAGCGGGAAGATAGCCTCATTAGGCCAATCACAAAAATGGGTTGGCCCTGGTCTGACAACTCACATATATAGCAAAAGATTGGTAACTACGATATTTTGCTAGATATATGTGGCTCCTGTGTTTTTTAAAGACCCGTCTTCAAGCGTTCGAAGTGGAAGGATTTACTTATCTTTAAGACTAACTGTGCCTGATGTTGGCGAAATGGTTATTCGCCACCCTGTATTTTTCGCCGTAAAGATTACTAAAGCTCCGTCCACGCTATGCTGGAAAATTTTAAAAATGTCGCTGTAATTTCACTCCGAAAACGTATCAAATGTTTTCTGTTCCCAATACACCAGAGAAATACGAAAAAGCAACAATCAATGACGGTAGAAAAGCTTGAGAAAATCCTTGATAGTTAGGATTAAGCGGCTAATCAGATCAAGACATCATCATTTTCGTAAACCTCAGTTTACAAAATGTTTTTCGTTAACACTGAACCGCATAGCCGGCGCAAATTTCTCCGGTTTCAGGAGCGTGTTCGAAAAGCTGCGTTTTCAATCTGGATGAGTGTGGAAGGTAGGTCTAACTATAGAAACGTGAAAGCTGCATCCTCACATTTCACCGAGGTAACTTCCACAGGGCCTAAGGTTACGTCAAACTTTTCATTCGGTTGTATTTAACAACGAAACATACGCTTCAAGCGAGGTTGGTTTATTTTTATTATTTATGTTTTATAATTTTTTACGCTTAAGAATAGAATCGTTTTCCCATACAAGTCTTTATGTTTCGACTGTTGCGTCACGTCAGTGCTAGTGTATACATTAAAGGACGCTCAGTATATGAGCTTGGTGTTTTTGTGTTTAATAGTGAACAAGATTTGGTATTTGACGCTTAAACGTGGTAACTTGTATTATGTTTGTTGGTTGTTTAATTCATTCGGTTTAATTTGGTAAAATTCTTTTTGGTAAATTTCTTTAAACGTTATTGTTTTGAGTAAATGATTTTACACACGTTTCACATGATACATAACAGGATTACTTAATTCACTTTTGTATTCACGAGTTTGCCAATAGAACACTTTCATCACTTTCACGCAATAAAAAAGTAAATCAAGAACCATCCTGTGGATAAACCCAAGTTTTAAGTCTGTGCTTTTTCCCGAACTTTGGATATTGGTCGAAATGTTTCGTATAAATTTAGAGAGCCCAGTATGGATGGAAACACCATGTTACCTCCTTGGTAAACCAATATGGCGGCCGGAAAAGAGTGTTAACATCTGGAACTTACTTTAGCTATTTGGGAGGCTGGTTATCTGTACTGAACAAAGAAGCATTTACATTAACATTTACATTACATTTAACTTCTAAAAAGGTCATAAATCATGAGATAATAGTTTTTCGATAAACGCGATCGTAGCTCTGTGTCACGGACCGCCATAACTTCTGAAATTCAGAATGCGTCGGTTTCCAAACGAAGCACACTAACGAACAGAGAAATTGCAAACAGAAAAAATATACTGTCTCATATATATACCTGATGAGATGGCCTTTTAGTTATGGATTTTAGAAAATGATGACGTCACGTGAAAACGATCTTTAAGGAAATATTACACGCTAACGATATTTCACACGATTACTCGTTCGATTCCTATCAACTTCTTTGCTAAGCCTGACCAGTGACCAGTGTATATCACTTTATCATTTCAATTCTGCCGGTAAGTATCGTTGATCGTGGTGTTTAGTGGCTGGGTAACACCTTTCAATTCCTTGGTCACATTCCTAAGGTTTTTTTCGTTAATAAATAAGTGTTCTTATCGAATACACATCAGTCTTTGTAACAGCTTTGTTTAGAACTGTGTATAATAACATTAAGACGTTGAATGAAGCCGACGAGTAATGTAGGCCGGTTGTTCTTGAAATGGCCTCATTCTTGAAGCAATATTAAATCTGTCCTGCGAAAGTTGTTTCCCTTGGGCCCTGCCACTTAGATTATTCAGTAGATCTAAAATACACTGAGCTAAATAACCTCGTAGCGTATAATTAAGCGTTACAAAAGGAGTTTCGGCGGTTTTCAAAAACACTTGCAATAGTTGCGGTACAGAGTAATAAGTCATTTCAATTCACACACTCTCCAGCCACATTGAAACAAGTCAGACTGACTGTTATTCTTGTTTACATACTCTTCTTGAGTAAGCTATGATACAATAACTGCCATGTCCCGAAGCATTCCTCCTTGAGTAAGGCGCCCGTCAGAATGAGTACTGTGTTACCCATGTAGTAGTGGTCCTGTTGAACTCGAAAATCAGTACGCAACCCAACGATTAATCCACATAGCAAGCGAGTGCGAACGAGTAAAGTTTTGTTCTGAGAAAATTGGGGCGAGTGCAAAAACTACGACGCAGTTGGAGGTAGTGTTGTCAATATTTTTTTCTCGCCCCACTTTTCGCGCGGCAAGAATGTAGGCGAGGTTTCACACGAGAACGCTTGATGCGCAAGTTACCTTACCATCGAGTATCACTCTCCTTGTTTTAAATTCTTCGCCGACGAAACGCAACAAGGCATGGAAACGAAACAGGTCCAAATATTCAATTCATTTCAGTTCTAGAATTTCAACTGGCTGATCTACATAAATAAGAATGGAAACAGGCAAAAGTACTTATATTCAGAAGTAGACTCTAAGGGCTTTATGATTCTCTTCGGGCGCACCGGATTAACGATGATAACTCACGACCCGTGAGCAACTGCGAATAGCTCTTTATGTAATTATGTTTTGCAGTTAATAAAATGAGTCCAAGAGAAAAGTCGACGCTCATTGTCGGAGCGTCTTCGCAAATGAATACTTCGCAAAATCGAGTTCGGCGAAATTAAAGAATGAACTCTCATTAGGCCTGGAACTCGAGATGAGATCGATGGGTTATGATTACTGAAACAAACTAAATATATCCTGTGCAAATCAGTTATACTAATTATTACAGTATGTCAGCTCAGAAGCTGTTTATATCGCAAATTGAAAGCACCTTCACCCTATAAGTGCTGTTTGTAGCGTAAGGGAATAAAAATAATCAATAAGTATCGATCTTTTGTCTTACAACGCGGAAAATAGGCCGAATAAAGCAGACATCGCAACCTTATCATCACTTATCGGCCCTCTCACTACGAGCAAGAAAAGCTGCTTTTTGTTTTATATAACACATCGCGCGCAACTCAACAAGTCCAACGACTAGTGGGTTACTGAAATATGTATAACTGTAGTTGTATTGCGATTGAAAACCTGACTTCACTGGGGCTGGCTTTACATAACAAAAGCGAACTGAACTGAGTTTCGTGGAGAAGAAAGTGAAAAGATGCCGGATTTCGCTACGCTACGCCGCCATTTTCCCGGCGGGAAAATGTCGGGGCGAACACTAGCTGTAGAATACCAGCGAGCGCGCGGCTTTGTACTTTCATTGCCTCCGGCGTTTTTGGCTTCTCGAAAGAAGTAGACTACAGGCAGTAGAATGATATTTCACTTTGATGACGTATCATAGAACTGTAAAAATAGCAACTGGATAGTCTGTGACAACATCTGCCTTTAGAAAAGCTTTAGCTAAGCTTTAGTGCCAGGGTAGAAATGATTTCAGTTGCTCATCAGTCTGAACTGTTACGTTTGGGCCTCGCTCAGTCAGGGCGTACAGAGGGTAAATATTAACCGTACAGTGGAGACTTTGTTGCAGTGAGTTTGAACTTGACAAGTGATTGTTTACAACCGACATCCAGACGAGTCCTGATTCCATTAAAGATGAATCCCCCTGCCCGTAATCAACAGAAAATGTATACATCCAGGTTAGGTTAGTTCAAATAATCATAACGTTACTGCCTTGCTGGATTAATTTCGGTGGAGGTATTAGGATAAGCGTGATTTCCGAGTTCATTTGTAACTTTTCAGAGAGATTTTCTATTTATATTTTCTACATCTGAGTATTTGTTGACTTCCAAATTCCACAATTTATTATCTCTGCTCATTTTATTTTATGTTTTATGTTCTATAGGTGGTCTGTATTATTTTGTACCTCAGTGTCATTATTGCAAATAAATAAATAAAAAAAAATTATCAATGAAGAAGTAAGAGGCTGAATAAACCTGGATCATCGGCTTGCAAATATATTCAGTTGGCTGCCAACTGATAATTCCTAGGCTTATTGAGCCTACTTTTTTCCTTTCTAAAGCATTGCAACTTATCTCTCGCAGTCTCACTGTCAGTTATCACTATGATAGAAGCCTAGAACACATTCTGACAGTCCCTTTGCATACGTTGCAATCTTAAATATGCAACTGAATTCCACAGACGTTAAAAGCAACAGATGTCAGGGTGGCTAAACTAATACGAAGATTGGTTTTCAAAAATCCTTTATGGGCGCTTTTGACATTTATAAATGTTCCACCGACCGTATTCAGGGGCCGAGTTAACAGACTCGAGGATTGCTACATGCGAAGTTAATTTAAGTAAGGTATAACTTCGAATTACTGGGTCTTTTTTACAGGTCACACTTGTATTAGACGATACGGCATTTGTATTGTATCCGACTGCGAAATTCTATTGAATGGTTGACAGCAATGAAGAGGTCAATGAAGAGGCAATCTAAAACAATTAATATACTACATGTTTTCTTATGATTGTTATTTTATTTTTTCTCCCATTGCGAAATTCTAAAGAAATTGGACGCAATAAAGAGGTCCTCTGAACTGAAGGAATCAATACAAGAAAATCTATTTTACATATCTTTTTCTATCGATGTTTATTTTATCATTGATCGTTTTCAAAGAGCGATTTATCGTCAGTACACAATAAAATATAATCTGAATAAAACGAAAAAGAGTGTATTTTTGAAGAGACAATAAGAAGAATAGTAGAAAACGGTAAAACTGAAGCCGCTTGGCGGTTTCTTTGGCCTGAAAAATGCATTCCTCTCTCTCTAGCTATCTCTACGAATCCGTCCGACACGCGCCGGTATTTCAAAGTGTTTGAAATTCCCGCCGTTTTCGTTTATTCAACAATATAAGGAAACTGAAAAACAAATAAGCCGACAAACTTTAAGGTAAATACTGTGAAAGGGCCCGGTTGGCGGTAACCTTGAAAATAAGCGCGGCACTTTCAAAAATAGGAAAATGAAGCTTTTCTTTAAAACTCTAGTGTATCGAGAATCTCAGTTATAGCCCCGTTGTCCTGTGTCAGATGTGCCAGCGTATCGAAACTGTATGACATTCATTTTAAGAGAAAAAATTTAAATCTTTGCTGACAGTAGGCAGTCTTTGTAGGCGGGTGTCATTCCGAGATTTGAACTCAGTCGCGCTTTATATCTTCAAGCAAGTAACATTTTGATTTAAAACATTAACATCATAATTGTTCCCAAATAGAATGAGGTCAGAAACCGTTTATGATTGAATACTCATGGCATGCTTCTGAACTAACTTTTTAAAAGTCGCACGTGGGTAGGCGAGCGAGGGTCGCATTTGTCAGCAAAAACAGACTATAGTCTTTCCCTTGGTTTGAAAGTGACCGCGCGACCTCGCCGACAATGAGGATAGTCTTTTTGCATTGTTCTGAATGAAAAGAAAACGCAAACCGTAACAAAAAGATTCGATTAGCGGCTATCGCCTAAAAGTGTCGTTTAAGTACATCTTTTTGTGGCGGTGCGCGCCATTTTTCTTTGCGGGGTCCCGACCGCCAATTAATAGTTTCAATACAAGGAAGCTCGCGATTGGTCTTTCTCGTCGGCACGTATAGACCGAACATTTCCATTGGCTGAATCTTCTGCGAACGCTTTCTTTTCATATGCGCGCAAGATATATAAGAGGAAAATGGCTGCCGTGTTAATTTTATACTGAGTTTATATCTCGATCGAAATAATCTCTCGACAACTTGCAACCTCGTGACTCTCTGGTGTTATTCTTAGTTAGCTCGATTTCACTGTCTTGTTATTAATTTACGATGGCGAAAAGGAGTTCTGGAAATAGAAACCTCGCGTCGACCATCATGTCATCACAAATCTCAGGAAGATGCCTCAGAACGAACTTGGTAAGATTGAGTGTTACAAACTACACAGCAGGGTTGAGCTCGAAGGGTGCATCAGTGCTGACATCAACTCGTTGTTCTTGCTTATAGCTCCCTCAAGAGTTCATCGAAAATGTCGATCGTCGTTTGCAGTTCAAGGAAATACCTCTACTTATTGCCAAATTGCAACGAAACAGCAGCGCCCAGAGATTTAACGTCGTAAAGTGTTCCCGATATGTGAAGGTAAACTTAACCAAGCTTTTATGGTAGACTAACTACCAGTTCATTTCCCCGTTTAATATTTGTCGAATTTTTCAACTAAATTGAACTGTAATCTACTATCGGTCAAATTGCTCGATTATAATGTTTGTTTCATCACGTTAGTTCGATCTGAGTCAATTGTGGAATTTTACAAGCTTAACTGTTTTATAGAGAATAGCTTTAGACATCAAAAGTATTGCATATCTTCAGTCATCGAAGGATTTTCGTTATTTCTCTCGTTAATCTCTCTTTTTGTTCTAGGACCTGACAAATTTCTTCAACTCTGACACGACCACGACGATGACCAGTGTGCTGTACGAAAACGATCTTCCATCCTTTGCCAAGGAGAGGCTTCGAGTCGGTCAAGTTTTAAATTTATTCGGTGGAGTCGAGGTGAACGAACTTATCAATTTCTTGTAATTCCAGCTAGAACCACTCAATTAGTTTATGCCATGATTTCTGTGCTTCTGTGCTTTTGTGGTTTACGTTTCAAGACTCCTTCGGAAGCCGAGTTTTCGAAAGGTTTTCAACACCGTTCTAAAATGTTTGCATTCGACAGATCTGAGGTGCGAAAACGCAATGTTTTAGAGTTTGTCTTCGTAAGTCGTAATGCGAAAGTGGTATTATATTTTACCAGCAAACAACTAATCTACGATTCTCTTACTTCAGACATAACTGTGGTGGTATTTTAAGCTTATAAAGCGTATTGACGAATTGGCCAACGTTGTCGATTTCAGTTACAACTATGGCGAACCTGATTATTCCTTCGATCTCTCACTGCATAATTTATTTAGCCAGGGTTGCAACTTTTTTTGTCAATTCAGGGATTTTTGGTTATACTCTGTCATCCGTATATCAGTTAAAAATGTTTCCTGGTTTACTATGGTGTTAGTGTCAACGGGTCAGACAAGACGTCTTGGTGTCACTTCCGGTTGGTTCTGCTTATCCGTGCGAGTGACTTTCACGTATATTTACCTTCAGTGTGTCGATACTTTCTCAGCCCTAATTTATAACAGCCAAATTTGTGTTTGATTCACTAATATGCTGTAGTAATCTTTGGTGCAAATAGTTTTGTCATTGACCATGCTGAGAAACTTGTCTGCAGCCTTGATGTTAACAAGTCTTTATTTAACTGTAGTTCAAGGTTTATTTATATTTAATGGATGTTTCCATTTCATGGCAGACTGTTATTCAAGTCCTATTTTATCCTGTCATTTATGGCTTCAAGTCTTGCAAGATCAGGCCAGCAAGTAAGTACTATATGGTATAATTATGTTAACACATAACAATTTTTAATAACTATGCAGAAATGACAATTATCTGACAATCGCATTACTTGTATGATATTTCTAGAACGGCAGAGATCCAGATATTAGAAAATTGCTATTACACTTTTTGTGTGACTTGCATATTGTCAAATTACAAAAAAAGTAAGAGCTATATTTATGTATGTTTCAAAGTAGATTGGCATTTTATATGCAATTTGAATCTTGGAGAATAACTTTTCATAGGAATTTCAAAAAATGTATTTTCAGCATCTCTAGAAATTCTTATACTGTCTTATATTTCAAGTTTTGTGACAAGCTAGTCTAAGCCATGAAGAGTTTTAAAATGGATCAAATGTTATCACCACTCTGGTGCATATTTTTTATTGATAATATGTCATTAATATTATGTTGTTTACTTTGCAGAGATGCAGCAATATAATTTGTGGTCATTGTGTCTCGAATTTATTCATAATATTTGTCTTGTGGTAAGTAGGCATTCTATAAAGTGAATTTGCCTTCAATTGTATACACAGTCAATCTATCAGCAACTTCATGCACGTGTGATAAGTACTGTTGGAGCTAGGTGATTATCCCTGTAGGAAGCCTACTGATTGGGGACATACAAAATCAAAATATATGTTGCAATAGAAAGCAGGCTATTGTTTTGATTTTTGAGCTTGCATTGAAAGAAACAAGTGCAATTGATAAAGAAAGTTTTCCCAGTAATATTGGCCCAGATCTAATGATACAAATAATTTTTCATGTACCTTTTATGATAATGTTTCTTGGTTGACTTATATTTGGCAGGGTGATGGAGTTGCTACTAATTTAGCGAAGAGGAACGAATTGATTAGTCATTTATTCACCCTTCTAGAGCAGAAAAAAACCTTTACGTAAGTCTGACACCTTTGGTATGGTCTTGATTAAGTTTAAAACAATTTTACAGCAATAATACCAGATAGTGTATGTACATACAGTCAAACCAGGATTGATTGATGAAAAATGGAATGATAATTTCATACTGGTTTTAAGCTTCCCATTATTGATATCTACATACCTCATTTCTAAGTAGCACAGTCGTTTGACTAGCCAGATGCATTTACTATATCCTGTACATTATTTCTATGATTTCATTCATTCTTTATTAACTTGTCTGTTTAACTCTCTGCCTGTGTTGGTTTTTACATTATTTGATTACCTACAGGCTACTGCATCTTCTTACATTTATTTATGGGAGCTAATTAATTTTTTTGTGTATCCAAATAGTTATGCTTCTGTGGTGTTAGAGGATCTTTTTGGCTCAAGAAAAGAACTTATTGACCTGGACAGTATTGGTAAGTTGCTACCCTTTTTCTTGATTTATTTTTAATTTAAGGTACTCAGGAATGATATGCCTTCAGATATAATCTCAATACCTTAATAATCAGTTTTTGTAGTCAAATGAGTTAAATTACTGTAATTTATTGAAATTTTACACTTATAATTATTGTTTCCCCATTGTTAACATTGGGTTGTATTAATTTATTTCAGCAAATATGAGAAAATTGTTGAACATCTTGGACCAGAATCAGTTGGCAAACCTTTGTCGTGTCTTGTCGTTTTCCTTGTCTGACTTGGAATCTGTTGAGGAGAGAAGCACTTGTAAGTATCACATCTTATCTTTCATGTTATCTTTTATTTTTCTAACCTTTGGTGAGAAATGGAAAATCAATTATCATTATTTACATTGTAAGTAGAAATGAATCTAAATCATCATTATTGGTCAAGACCTGTTCCACAATTGGATATTAAATATTCAGATTTTATTTAAATATAATTTTGCTTGGTAGCTCTTGATAAATGAATGATGTTTATTGTTTAACATTTTTTTCTTTCCATAGTACTTGCCCAAGATGAAGTGGATAAGAAAGGATTGTCCCAGAAGGAGGTAGCAGATAACAATCAAGGTATTTTCTTAGTGGCCAGTTTTTAATTTAGCTTTTAACTGTCACCATAAGAAATTTCTATGAATGTCTAGTCTAAGAGCTCTACAAAATTTAAAAACATTATGTCAAAGATACTGATTCATTCACATTTCGTTTTTTTTGCAGCAACACTTATAGGCTTAAAAGAGTTCCTTCCGAGGATTGTTAGGTTGGCCTGTCAACCAATGGGTAAGATTAGGTTCCTACCTTGCTGTTACTATAATGTCATGTGTATATGGTACTACACAATGTGCATGTACATCGGTATGTAACCCTGACCTCAGTGTCATAAATATGTAGTAAAAATGATTGCTTTGAATTTTCTATTGGTTTGTGATTAATACTAATCAATTTGATTTTTCCTTTTGTTTTACAGTGGAGAGATCTTCCCATTTTCCAGATATGTTTGACTTCCAAACCTTTTTACAGAATGTGCTCATGTCAGAAGGCCTTGATATGGGTATGTGATATTTGATCTTTCTACAAATGTAGTGTCTTCTGGATAGTTATGGCACTGTGACTATTAAACTTACCTATTTTAAATCAAATCAATGGTAGTTTGCTTAATTGTAAATAAAATGTTCTTTCTGCTGCAGATCTAGATTTAGATGAACCTGATTCAGTCGCACCAAGACTGCAGTCTTCATTCAAGCTCATACACGAGGTTTGTACATTTGATTTCTGGCTGACTTCACCTTTCAATAGCATGAAAATTCTGAAGTTTAGTTCATATGATACTAAAGTGTAATTTACATTGTGTGTTTTATTTCCAGGTCATGCACAAAGTAGAGGTCTTCTATGTTCTTTGTTTATTCCTGACGGGAAAGCATAAATTACTTGTAAGTCAAGTGAAAAAAAACCACTTTTCACTGAATTTGCATTATAATGGATAACTGTTCAACTAGAAACAATAATAGTACAATTCACTATTTTATGGTCATAATGCATTCATTCCTGACTAATTTTGTAACTCTTAGATCGGTGTTAGGTACTCTTTTTGAAAGTTGCTTGATTACATGACGATATCAGGATTTATTATTCTCTTATAGCAATCTTTATAATTTACTGTTTTGATTTTATTGTCTTCCGGCAATATTTATTTACTGTTTTCATTTTTGTACAGGTTCAGAAGAAGCTCTCAGAGTTAAAATTGATTCCTGGAATGAGCCAGTTATTTGACAAGATGTCATGGCTAAATGAAACAGAAAGAATGTAAGTGTTGTAGGTAAAGTTGTTTCAAACCAGCATTATTAGGTTGAACTGATCCCATATCTGATAACTCTTAAGATCACAAAGGACAATTTTTAAAAATTACTCCAGAACAACTACAGTCTAATGTTCCTTTTTATCTAGAGAAAAGCTTGTCTTTTCAACTTTTCCATTGTATTTCTTGCATGATATCAGTCAATCACTTAAAATAATTAGACAGTATTAATATTTCCTTACCATTAATTAAATGAATCTTGTTATCCTTTAGGAATCCAGATCTGATGGACATAGAGATTGGAGATCATGAATGCACACCAGTAAGATATTGACAGCTCTCCTTTTAACAGAGATTTGAAATTATATCAATGATAAAGAAATGTTGTTTAGTAAACCCACAATCTGTGCATTTTTATCTCTTTTGAGTCTAACCCATCATTTTCTTTTTCAGCAAACTGCATTAAAGATCCAGTTTCTACGACTAGTTCACAGCTTTTGTGACCGCCATGAGTAAGTTGTTATTAATCCCTAAAATTTCAATTTGATTAGTGTTTTGATTTAACCATGTAATTAATTAATTAATTAATTAATCAACTCTATTTTTAGGAATAAGCATCTCCTTTTAACCCCCAGCGAAGTTGATGAACTCCAGGAACTTTATGGTGAGTAGAATTTAAAGTTTATTTTTATATATTCAGGTTTAAGTACATACACACGTAGATTTTTAAGACATCAACAATATCATGTCCAAGAATCATCGAAAGAAGCAATCGTTAGTGGCAACCTTGTAACTTATTTTATTCTTTTTTTCAGTTCAAAATGACCTTGAGCTTCCTGAAAGTCTGTCAAACACCAACAGGTTTGTTTATTGAATCAGATATTTCATTTATATCTTATTTAGAAATGGTTCGATTTCACTGCTACCATTCTGATAATAACTGTTGCTTTTGTTTGTCACTCACTGATATTGTTTCGTTTCTTTGTAGAAAACTCTGTTGTGTTGGAGAAAAGGGACTTCTTACAAAAATTCTTGAGACTCTCATAAGATGCCCCACAACAGCACCACTAAGGTAATTTTATCATCTCTGTTATATATATATTTCCTTGCCCTTGTGCAAAGAGGTTAGAATTGTACAAGAAAGAGGTTTAATGTTCAACTAATTTGAATTTGTCTTTCTCTTTTAAAGGTTTTGGCTTTCAAGGGCAATTGAAGGTTTTCTCCGGGGTAGAGCATCTGTTGGAGACCAGTTGTTTCTTATCAAGAGGGGACTGCTTGAGGTATTTTGATTACTTAAATTTTTATTTTGAAAAAGTTTTCATATTAAATTTATTTAACAGACTTATTCAAATTCTAAACTTCATTTCAAAGTTTATTGCATCTTATTTAAAAGTTATTGCACGTCTTAACCTGAATTTTTCATTTCTGCTGCAGCACCTTGTTGATCACATTACTAGTGACGAACTGAAGCCCAAGGAAATTCTGCAAAGTAGCTTTGATCTCCTTGGGGAGCTGATGAAGTTTAATCCATTCGCTTTCAAGAGATTTGACCAGGTCATCAGTGATAAACAGGTAAGCAAGCATAATTTAGTAGTTTTCGGAGTAAATTTTGTTGTGATGCTTGTTTGGAGATCATGATGTATGTTGCCTTTATTGATTAAATGATTAATTTCAACTTATTTGATTTATAGTTTGAGAAGTTTGTGTCCATCCTGACTTCAAATGTAGTGGACTCTAACATGCTGATTCGCTGTCTGGTGTTATCTCAAGAACACTTCATGTCAAGCCGATTCTTCACTGGTAAGACTGTGTTTCCTGTTGTCATCTCTCTCATAAAATTGCCAAGCTCTCTTAAGTTTGCATTTTTTTCACAGGATCAATCAAAGTCAATCTATTAGCTCCCTGCATGCAATGTATGTCTGTAATACTAGTTAGATTATATATTTGTTTTAATTGCTATAATTGTTATTCATTTGAGTTAATGATTTTTTGTATATTTAATAGATTTTTCCACTGAGGCTTGTAAGCTTGGCACTCTTATCAATAATTGGGAGCAGATGATTTTCCTTCTGTACAAGCTGATCAACTCAATCACAGTTGGAACTCTTACACAAGTAAGTACTGCTTATTACTGAAGCTATACCTTTTTTGAGTTTCGATGGTGAAATATTAATTGAGCGGTATATTGTCTGAATTTGGGTCTTTTAGCTGTCTCATGAACTGCCTAACACTATTCCTGAAGAAAACAGAGTCAGTTTGCACACAGCTGGTGGTTGCCATGCCTTTTCCAACCACTAGAAAATGGAAACTTGACTAGTCAATGCTAGAGTATTTTTGTGAATAAAAATTTATTTTTTAATACTAATCATCCATTGACTTTCTTTTTCAGGAGAATGTTAGCTGTCTGAACACCACTCTTGTTTTCCTGATGTTTGCACACCGGCATGGACGTCTTCCAGCATACCTTATGGTAAGTAAATGTTGTTTTATTATCAGCAGATTCCTGGTGATTGATAGTCAATTGGCACTTATCCAAGTTGATATGTTAGCCTCAGTTTTTCAGGCTTCAGTTGTTAAAGCCAATTATAGCCAAGGCAATTTTGTAGGACCACAAAAACTGAAAACAAAGGAAACAAATAAATGAACCCAAAACAGAAATTGCAGTTAATATGTAATGTTTATAACACAGTTCTTTTTAAGTTGGCTTGGTACGGCATAATTTGAGGACCCAATCTTTTTTTGCTGGTTTTGTACATATGATATCTACAGTATGAATGAAAACAGAAGTTTCACAACAAAGTATTGTAACTTTAGGATTTGTCTACAATTTTTGGCTCTCTTATCTTGTAGGCTTTTGTCAGAGAAGAGAACATTCAGAAGAATCCAGGATTTATCCTGACAAACCTGAGGTGAGAAAACAGTGATCAATCTTCAAAGATATCATTTCTCTCTGCTCTGTTTGAGGCGTTTCTGTTAATTATGCTCTGAAACATTTTGTGGTACATCAACATATTTTCAGTGTCAGTGAAATTTAAGTGCATCAAACATATCATTTCATTGAATAAGTAAGATTTATGTTTATCATTTCTTTGCGATTTAGACTTCTGCTGGAATTTTGGAAGACACATTACTTGAAGAGAGGAAAGGATTGCTCTGCTCTTGAACAGGTGGGAATATTTTTTTATTATATATTAGAGATGAGAGATGAGAGATAGTTGGTACCAATTTCCTCCCTTGCAGCCAGAGGCTGAATTGCAGAGGAACCAGAGAGGTGAGATCAGACATCAGCATATGAAGGCCCACTTTGCAGCCACTTCAGTCCATGTATGATCTCACCTTACCCACCCCAGACCAATGACCGGCACAAGTCAGATAGACCATGACACTGGGTTCTACGTCCCCTACTCTTTTCGAACAGTGTCATGCGTTCTTTAACGTCCCACAAGAACCAGATCAGTGAAGTGCTGTGAGACGGGGCCTACCATTTGTAGTCCAGCGCTCTCCCAATTGAGCTAACCAAGCTAACTATATTATAACTATATTATAGTATAGTTTGGTTACTGTCCAAGCTATAAAGTACTTGCCTCATTGTTTTTCTTCATTTCTCTGGTGTTGATGATTCTCAAATGTTTTTCATGTATTGGATTGTTCAGTTTTATATGTATATATGCAAGTACACATGTGACACTGTGATATTTCTGAATTTCAATAATTAGTTTGTTTCTCATACTCATCTACATTTTAACAATTAAATTACAGAGTTCCTGCATCAGCTTTGATCACTGGAAACAAGTTGTAGATGTCCTCTTATCAGATTCAACATCCAGTACATCTGTTCTCCATTACCTGCCTTCATCTTGTGCAAGAGACTGTTAAACAGACAGCTGTCAATCGATCGTATGAGGGCAGCAAACTCTGCCACACTCAGTCATATCAAGCTGGTCTTGATAAATACAGCTTCATGCCAAAATGTATATTAGCATTGCTGCATTGTTGTCTTATGGATTAAGAGTTGAAACATAATTAGGGCCACAAAGCAATGACCATGGCAGTTAGCATGAAAATCTTTCATAGACCAAAAATTACTCTTACGATATATCAATTAAATGTTAATATAAAATTAGGTTTGTAGTAAAAGTTAGGTAGATCATATGTGTTCTTTGTCCAAGTCGTATTCCTGGATAAATTATTGTCGACGACAGAAGATTTAGAGCATTATTTTATTAATGCAGAAAAAAAATATTTTAATGCACTTAGCAAATGAGTGTTTTAATGATGCTATACTTGGCGTTGAAAAAATAATATTCAATAATTATTATAGCCAAATCATGCCAATGTTGACATGTAAAGAAATATCTTTGTAAACTCATAGGTGATGGTTAGTTCCAAAAAGGTTACATACTTCTCGTCTGCAGTTGGTAAACAGTTTTAAAGAGCATTTAGCAATGTTGCACATGATGGTGTTTTGAGTAGTTATGTTTTTTCTGTCATTAAAATATTGCTGCATATATTTGCTGCAATTTAACCCAGCTGTAATTCAAGGCTTTTATGGACATTTTAGGTATTCAAAGCAAAACAATATTTTGCAGTATATTTGCCTTAAGAGATTGCAGGATAGGGTCTTATTTCCAATGCCAGAGAAGTTGGCGTTGGTGTTGATTGTCTACATGGTGTGCGCCAATCTAGCTAAAAGGCATTCTGAGTATTTATTGCCACATAGCTGCAATGTGTTATATAAACAATCTTAGTCTTGTAAAGTATTAAATTATTTTTATGAATTATTTTTTGTATGGACTTGTATAATAAGCCAGCTGTTTTAATAAACATGTAGATCATTTGATTCAATGCACTGGTGCTGTGATTTATGTTGTAAGGTACACTAACGGTTGCAAGTAAGATTATCTTGTCTCTTACAAGACCCTCATCCCTTTAACCGATTGTAACTCCCCCTGAAAAAAATAGCCCCTTCCCTCCTATCCCATCCACCTCCTCTAGGTTAAAATCCTCCGGCTATCCGCTTCCAAATTTCAGACTTTTTGCCATTAATTACCTTGCTGCTCAACGGCTAAACTTGATGTTCTAGCACATCTTTGTACTTTAAATGGATATTAGCTAATTAATGAGTAGGCTTTCATGCTATGCCACAACTGAGAATCAGGCATTTAATCAGATTCAGGCACCTTTTTAACTGCGCCATCTTCTTGCACTGCCAGGTTTTCTCTGACAATGAACAAGAAATAGCACAATACTGACTTAAAAAGTATGTAGTCTGCTGTCTGTATTTTACCCTCAATCTGCATTAAACATACCCCTGCAGCCCGCAGTCTTCTTTTTACACTGACCGCTCTGGTGTGTCCTCTGTCATCTAAATTTCGCGCACGTGAATTCGAGGCTTCGTGCACTCTTATCATACTCAAATCATTTAATCGCAGAAACTGATAACGTCGGAAACCTTTTCCAGTCGCATTTGATAACAGCCGAAATCCTTGTGTTATTTTCAAACAGGATTTATCTGGACAAGACGTAGAAACAGTTTATTTGTCAAGAACTTAGCGATTATCTCTGCTATGATCAGATGACAATACGACTCGATAAGCGATGAAGTTTACAACGTTCAGCACATTAAGTTACTACACTTTGGGCTGTGACTGTCAGGTAAAAACTTATCCTGGTAAGATTTGTTGGTTTATTTCAAAGATGTTTTGCTGCGTTCAGCACTTTTTTAGTGACGTACGTACAAATGAATCTCAAACTGTAATTGCAAAGTCTCCTTTCAAGAAATTCCGATGGTGATTGCTGTATTTAATATTCGATTGCTGTTGTATCGTTACAGAAATGTGCGTTCAAGCAAGAAACAATCTTTACTGGCATTAATCAGAAATTAGAAGTATACAGCGTTTGAAAGTATCCAGTTTTAACTTAAGGCAAATAGAAACAATGTTTTTTCCAAGTCAACTCAATTTAACCAGGGAGGTGGGAGTGTTTTTCTTAGCTATAGGCTACAAAACTTGCAGTGGATATATATGTTTTTTGAATTACTGAATATTTCTGAACTTGGGACCACTATGAACATTGTTTTTAGCTGCTTAACTGGAGTGAGTGGTTTTCATTAAAATTCACTTAATTAGTACTTTCAGTGAAGGTACCACTAACGCGTTGACGTTCTGTCACATTTCGAAGGGTAGAGTCAGCTGTTGAGTCAAAAAAATAATGTTTGTCGATTTTGACTGAAGTGGCGAAAATATTTTTTGACCAATCAGCGGGACGAATTCGAACATTTCTGGAACTTGTTCAAAAAGAATAAGTTGTCGGCTCCTGCATGCTTGAAGTAAACTTTCGCCTGAAAATATCTCTTGCCTAAAATATCGCATCGTCCCGGCTTGCAGCCCCTAGGTCTCCGAGGATGCACACAGGTAAATACACCTTTGAACTGCTCCAGTTCTATACTAAGCTCTCAATGTATATTTATTTAACCAGTGCATTTTAAGTATCACCCTGATTTCACTTCCAGCCGGTCCATGTACTAAGAAACTGTTTCGCTTTTTCATGTTGCCTAAATTAACTCACGGCACAAAGTATATAAAACAATGTTTTATTCTATCATTTTGCAAAATATAATTTTTGACTATGGCAAGAAACTGTGTTCAAACATCTCTCTAAATATTTTTAAAAACACAACAGCGCTTTTCAGTTTTCGGAACATGTTTCGATGTTTCAAACATCAGCCATAATGAATATATAAGGTTTAAAGAATGATCGTCGTTATATATGTAAGAGTCTATACAGTGAGCCTTTATAAATTTAAATTAACGTAAAATGCAAACTTATTTAAACTAACCAATAAAAATCTTGAAAAGAACAATAGTGAAAAACCACTAAGCTAAAATAGCTACATTTAAAAGTGCAACGATAAATTGACATGCTCAACTTGTTTGTTGAGTTCTGGATTTAACCGTTCAATATTAAAACTCTCCTTGATTTTAAGTTGTGAGAAAGTCTTAGCAAAATCAATAATTTTAAAACTGGAGGCGTCACAACTATCCCAACAATGCCTAGAACAATTAAGATGTTTAAAAACATGTGAATTTTTGTCCCGAAAAAGATGTTCATTAGCACGTGTGTGAAAATGCGTATTGGTTTCACCAATATAACGAGCTCCACAGCTCGCACACGTAAACTGGTACACAACACGTGATTTAAGAGACTCGGGAATAAAATCTTTAGCACTAAACATAGTGCTAAGTTTGAATGGAGAGAATATAACTTTTACATTTAAGTCTTTGCAATACTTATTAACAATAGATGAAATTTTCTACCCTGTGTATGAAGAATAAAAACCAATATATGGTAGTTTGTAGTTTGCATTCGGATGGGTCAAATGTTGAAGTATCAATATCCTGTTCTGTGGTTTTGACCTTTCTGAGATAACCGTTAACTGACTTGTCAATGAGTTAACTTGGAAACAAATTACGTTTCAAAATAACAGAGAGGTTTTTGATGTCATTTTGAAAGCCCTGAGTAGTGTTGTTA
>OMLO01000261.1_pt1 | contig 31429 bp, 20 predicted proteins | sample 1674811 | NCBI WGS metagenome assembly OMLO01 (sample SAMN06265003, study PRJEB25207) | coral metagenome | isolation source: Coral host | place: Mexico:La Bocana,Puerto Morelos, Mexico | collected 2008-11-13
CTTTCATATACCTAAACTTGTGAAATCCCTACCCTTTTATATACCTGAAGCCTGAAAAAGGTACCCCTTTCGGGCGGGGCCTCCCCGTATAGGCCATTATAGGGAGTACCCCCCCCCCCCCTGGGCTCTCTATTTCTTGTCCCATCCTCAAACCGGCGTAGCTGGGTGATGTGCGATCTCGTTCATACATTTTGTGACTTATTGTTTTAGAGAGGAGCATTCATCAGTGATGGTCTGCCCTCATCTATATACGATCTTCTATTTTCTCTGCAGGTTATGGATACATCACTCCTCAGACACCCTCAGGACAGTTATTGTGCATCTTCGTTTCTGTAATTGGAATTCCCATCACACTGCTCACATTGAAATCCGTCGGCGAGCTCATTACTAAATTGGCCAGCGCAGTTGTTACGAAGTTCGAAAAGAAAGTCCTCAAAAGAGCAGAACCCAAGCAGGTTCAGAGTAAGAGTGCTGTGATTTTGGTTGTATTAATGTTGGTGTTGATGATAGCAAATAGTTTCTTTACGAAATCGCTTCGAGGCTGGACACTCATCGAGGGTGTGTATTATTGGTTTGTAACCTTCACCACTATCGGATTTGGTGATTACGTTTTGCACCAACCACAAAAAATCCAGCAATTGCCCGTCAATAACCCTGAAAAGTTCGTTAAAGAAGATGTTGGCACAAAGGAATTCATTTTTGTGGTTGTGCAAAGGAAATTAATTACTTTATATTCCTTAATGTGTTTATGCTTTGTTGCAAGTGTATTAAATTCCATCATGGCCGCAATCGAGGAACGGAAATGTCGTCCTCGGTGTCCTGGATGCCTTCCTTTAAAAACCCGAGACCACCCACACAATAACGGGCAACACGACATTCCAAAACGGCATGAGCCATTCATAACAAGGTTAAACATGGAAAATACTGGGCTACAGAGGACAAACATGGACTCGTCGGCAATGAGTGAAATTGATTAAGAAAATGAACAGTTCATGTATAAGAGTATTTTTACATGCACTTGACACACGTGCTAATCTAGATAAACCACTAACTCCAGCAGAGTTTGAAAGAGAGAAACTAGAACATGGGTCGAAGTTCTGAAGTAACATACCAAAAGTTTTATGCTTGCATAGTCCACACAAAAAATTAAGATGCCATATTGTAAATATATTTGACCGAGGTTAATTCCAGTTCAAGTCAAACCTCGGTGCTGCACGTTTTCCTTGATTACGTCGTTATTTCGCTTGTTTTAATCAAAGAAACGCCAAATGGACTGTCAATTTGTAAAGGAACTTACGGAGAAGCAAAAGGATCGAACATTACGAACGCTCGTGAATTAAGGTTACGGTAACATGGATTTTCGTATTGTTAACAGGACAAAAGGTTAACAGGACAGTGTCATGCTTTTCCTTCGTTAATCTAGAGGAATAAACAATGGACTTTATGGTTGTTACAAAGATAGAGCGGTTTTCAATTGACTGTTGTAAAACCAAAACCAAAGTAATCACTGTCACCTATCACAAAGGACACAGACAATCCAGTAAGCCAATCAAATCATAAAGTAATTGCACGTGACTGACGCAAAGCGCGGGAAAACATGTACGAGCGATTAAGGATTCATTTTGGTTTTTTAGTCAAAATTTTATCTGTTGGATGAGAAATGCCGGGGGGCGGGGGCGGGTCTCTCATATAAAATGGAAGAGGGTGCTTGTCTGAAATTTGAAAAGAATCCCTAGGCGTACCAAGATCCTGTTCTGTGAGCGTGGCTTGAATTTTTTTTCTCGCCTAGGAGGTACTAAGTCTTTCACAACACATTATTTCCGGTCCTATTTTTTTCGCCTCAAGATATACTAATAATAATAATAATAATAATAATAATGATAATAATAATAATAATAATAATAATAATAATAATAATAATAATAATAATAATAATGAGGTTCCTATTGCGCATTTAGAATTGTTAATGCGCTTACAATTGCATATAATTAAAAGGAATAAAAACCCAACTAAAACATGCACTTATTAAAATCTATGACTAGGTTAAAAACTATTACAAAAAAGAAATGTTTTAAGGTTCTTTTTAAAAATCGCTACGCTCTCACATTGTTTGATATAAAAAGGTAGGTCATTCAAGTTTCGTGGCGTAAAAAGAAAAGGATCTTTGACCGTATGTACATGTTTTCATGTCCGGAACTTGTGAGAGTAATTGGCCAGATGTTCGAAGAGAACGAACTGGTTTATAGGCGTTAAAAAGAAAAGTTAAGTAGATTGGTGAATGACCATTAAGGGCTTTGTAGGTTAATGGTAGGATCTTAAAAACGATGCGTGATTTGACAGGAAGCCAGTGCAGGTCCTTGAGAGCGGGAGTAATGTGTTCTTTCCGCTTAGTTCCAGTAATCAGTCGCGCCGCAATGTTCTGAATTCGATGCAGTTTATCATGCTCAAGCTTAGGGAGGCCGTAAAGTAAACTGTTGCAGTAATGACAAAAGCGTTCACGATACATTTGAGATTGTCATGTGAGAGATATTTTCTCATCCGGCTTATTGATAGTAGACTGATAGTATTGCCAGGATAGCCATCTTACAAATGTCATTAACGTGTTGTTTTTGACTAAAATGACACCCAAATTGCGTATTTTGTCAGACAGTTCGATTGTAGAATTGGCACATGAAAAACAAGTAAGAACAGGATGTTGTGCCTGACCTCTGTTTTAGCAGGGTTGCATAAGAGCATGTTTAGAGTGTTCCAATTCATAACATCGTCAATGCAGTTTCGAAGGGTGTCTAGGGCAGGAGAATAATCATTGGGATTTATAGCGATATAAAGTAGAGCGTCGTCAGCATAGAACTTGGAGTCAAGTCTGTGTGCAGCTACAATATCCTGGAGAGGTGCCACGTACAAACTAAACAGAAGAGGTCCCAGAATTGACCCTTGGGGAACTCCAAAATCTACAGAGCGAGGACTAGATGTGGTATCGCCTATGATGACTGATTGCGTTCGTCCACTGAGGTAAGTGGAGAACCACTTGAGTACACAGCTGAGTACAGTGTCGTAGAAACCAAAATGGCATCTTAACCTGGATATGAGAATATCATGATCCAAGGTTTTGAAGGCGGCGGACAGATCTACGATATTAGGATATCGTTCAAAACACGTAAAAGTGCAGTTTCTTTCTAAAAGAAACCACGAAAGCTTCCGCTGTGGACCTTTTGAGGCTAACACCCTAAGAGTATTACTAGAAATAGTGTTCACTATAACTGCCCCCGCTTTTGATATCCTGTTTATTGGATGTGTATTGAATACAAAGATTGCGTATACAACTGCTGAGAAATTAACGTTTAAAGCCTTCTATTGACCTTCAAATGCTGCAAGATGCTGCTAGAAGACGAACGCGACGAAACTCAACCTCGCGGTTGCAAGTATCCGACACCACCGTGCACGCTTGCTAAAATATTATCCGAGACGACCGTGCGCGCCTAGTTTTGTCAAATCGAGAATGCTTCGCCCATTACAAACACATTTCTTACTTTTTCAACAAATATTCTTTGTCCTTGTATGTATACACCCGGGGAATCCTAGGGTGCCTCCTCGGGTTTTGGCCTGTGGGCCCTAATTGGCCTAAAAGGTACACGTACGACGAGCTACCCCGTCACTTATACATGTGGTCCCCGACCCCCCCCACCTGCCGGGGAGAAATGGCGCGTTTTGTAAGTGATAGTTGTAGTCTGATAGCTTCAAACTTTAATCATGCGAGAAAGACGGCTGAAAAAACCGTCGAAAATTTAAGTCATCTCTGAGATTAAAGCGCTCCCATGCAAACCCTCCTAGGTTAGTTAATGGAATGAAAACGTATCACTTTAGGATGGTAATTATCCGGCTTTGAGTATTATCAGTTGTGAATAAATGGTAGGGACTGTTAGTGAAACCTTCAGCCACGACTATTGTAAATTATAGCTTCCCACCTTTTAGCTACCTTTTCCTTTTACAAATTAAAGTGTATCAAGCATTTCAAGTCGACTGCAGTACGTGAGTGTAGTAAAAATATGCATTATGCAGCAGGCAAATAAAGCAAATAAAGTGTTTTGAATGAAATGTTCAGGATAACATCCTTAAAATTTACAATAATGTTTGAGCTTATAGCGACTTGCTGTAATAGCGCCGATGGTAGTAATTAAAACAATTTCATTCAGAAAGGTAAATGATATATCATAATTTAAGCTTTATCTATATCTACTAAAAAGTCATACCTTTCAAAAACTCGCTTGAGACTATCAGCAGTTCTTCGAGACTTCACAAATCGGCGAGCATTTAAATTCAGAGTTCCGTTTCCTCGTGGTTTAAACGGCGGCGTAAGTGAGAAGTGCAAGAGAAAATAATAAAACTACCTTCTCTTGGTAGATTTTTCAGTTCCATAATGATTTGGGATCTTTTCATTTTATGCTAAATCATCAACATGAAGATTTAGAAAGAATGTTTCCGAAAAAGGAAATGTTTTATCGCTCGCACACATGTTTCATTCAACAACTCGACAACCCGCGGTAAATCTTCCCGCCTTTTTCATACAAATCATGTGACCAATATTTTTTTTTAATTCCAAACTTTGTAAACCTATGCACTACGTAACGATAAAACAGTAAGATTTAATAACAAAAGATTTAAGATTTAATAGCAAAAGTTAAAACATAGTGAGTGGAAGACTCGAAAAAGCTTTCCATAATTGGAGCTGGACGCTTACGAAAAGTTCTCCTAAGCGGCCACTAGAGTTGTAAGGAAAAGATGGCCATCTACGGGAGCTCGCCCCAGCTAACAACAAATATTGGGAATGCAAAAATACAAACAAATTGTTGTTTTTGTACGTTTGTTTATTGCTTTGTCCAATGCTGCGATAATGGCGATAACTGCATGTACTCACTACTGTATACCGCAGTAGCATGACTGGCCCTCGGTGATTATTAGAGCACTTTTCAATTGAGTATCGAAAGTAATTTTACAATTACTTTGGTTTTGGTTTTACTACAATTTCAGGTTGGCTGAATAGTCTAATTGATTAGTAATTGATTTTGGTTTTACGACACTCAATTGAAACCGCTCTAATAAGTATTATAATCAATCAGATAATTTCGCGCGCTTGCGTTTGTTGTAAATGCGCACGTGACTGAATATTTCGCATCTAAAACTGGGGAATATCCGAGTGATATTCCCCAATTTTCAAATGTTTGAAGGATAATAAACACAATTCTTTTCATGTGACGACATCATTTTCTAAAATAAAGAACTACCTATTCTCCTGAAGTTTAAAGTGTATATGTCGATATATGACATTAAAAATTTTTCTTATTATTTGAAAGGCCTTTCGAAATACTGAACAAAGGCGTTTTTCTTTTTAAAATATCTTTTTTCGTTTCAGAGATATTGAAATTTTTCTATTATGCAAATTAGATCAGTGATGATGTTAAGAAATGGTAAAATACTCGATAAACAATATCTCTAAAACTATTGAAGCAGTGTTCTTGGAACTTGGCATCACAAATGTGCTTCACAAAAGAAACAAAATGACACCCATAGAGCTGTTACCATGACAACAGTTTTGCCGCTGGAGCTGTCTCAATAAAAACTGAAATTTCCAGTTTTGTCTTAAGCTTGCACCATCTACTGCAGCCAATTCGATGATTAGAATTAAGACAATATGGGAACTATGTTCTCCAAGCAGGACCCTTTGTCTCACTTTAAAGGCTGCAAATGGGAACATTTGTTTTTTTATGACACAGAGAGACTGGAGCTGAAAGAGTTGCTACGGTGATTTTGTTCCTTTTGTGATGCACATTTGTGGTGCCAAGTTCCTAGAACACTGCTTTAATATTTCCAGAGATATTTTTTATTCATATTTTTTATATGGAAATGCTTACCAATGGTCTAGGTCATATTTAGAAAATCGTACACAAATCTGCTCCATTAACGGCATTAACGGAATAGCTGTCCAGTAAACTGCGGCGTTCCCCAGGGGACGATTTTAGGGCCACTATTGTTTTACTGTATATCAATGATCTTCCTAACTGTTTACTCAATTGTGAGCCCAGGATGTACGCTGATGACACCCACCTAACATATGCAGGTTCTAGTGTAGACAATATTCAGTTCTATCTGAATCAAGATTTAGAAAATGTCCACAACATGATTGGCTGAGAGCAAATAAGCTAACTCTAAATATGGCAAAAACCGGGTTTATGCTCATTGGATCAAGGCAGAGACTGAGTAATGTCACGATTTCCCAGACAATTGCTATTGATAATGTCCAAATTAGCCAAATCACTCGGAGTAACCAGTGACAACAAACTTGATTGGAGCAGTCACATTGACAAACTAACAAAGGAAATCGCCTCTGGCATTGGGGCGATAAAGCGCATAAGGTACTTTGTCCTTCAAGCTACCTTGCACCTAATATATCAAGCTATAATTCAGCCTCATTTTGATTATTGTAACGCTGTCTGGGGAAATTGTGGGATAAATTTGCAGTACAGAAATTACAAAATAGCGCAGCCCGTGCTTTGACTTATTCTAACTATGACGCCGATGGTGGTTACTTGTTTGAGCTCCTCCCGGGAGCTCCTAGGATGGAGAAATCTATCTTGCCAGCAGCAAATACAGAGAGTTACAATGGTTTTTAAGTCTCTGCACGGGCTGGCTCCAGACTGAGAACAAGCTAAATGTTCCATTGTCACGCACTAACTATTATAAAAATAGGTTTACCTATAGTGGCGCTGTACTCTGGAACAACCTTCCGCGAGAAGTACGATCAGCAGAGTCCCTGGGGCAGTTTAGACGCCTAATCAAACAAGCGTATTGAGTAAATAGGTTAAGTCACGGCATGCTTGGAAAGCAGCTCTTTTATGAGAATTTTATAGGGTGTATTGCTTGGAGGTAGTTCTAATAGGTAGTTTTAATATAGTTTTACTTCTTTGATAGCTCAATAATCGGGTATAGTTCTATTCATTTAATTACTTTTTTATCTTGCTGATGAATTATTGTCCGTGAATAAGTAAAGATTATCTATCTATCTATCTTTCTAACCATTTTTTAGTTACAAATCTTATGACGCCATCACTGATCTAATTTGCATAATAGAAAAATGTCAATATCTCTGAAACGAAAAAAGGTACTTCAAAAAGAGAAACGCCATTCTTTTGTATTTCGAAATGCCTTTCAAATAAGCAGAAAAACAATTTTCATGTCATATACAAGTTTCATCAGATATAAGAGCCTCTTAGATCTTTGCAAATCACGTTTTTGTTCTTGATTTCTGACTTCATTTCAACGCTGCACTACATTAGCCCCTCCCACCCATCCCTTGAAAGAAGCCAAAGCCGTCAGCCTCGATCTCAAACAGGTAATGGCGTGCGTAACCTTCTTCTCAAGTTTCGATATAGAGTGTTTCAGCGTTCCCAGAAGACGTGAATGTGAACATCCGTCCACAAACATGCTGTAAAGGTGAGTTATGTAGAAACATAGCGTTATACTTATACACTGTATCGATGAGCGTGGTTCAATTTTTCTTAAATGATATTCAAGTCCAGTTTGGGAGAGCTATGTGTTGGTATTCACCCACTCGAACAAGGAAAATCGATACCCAGAAAATCGATCGTGAATAGTTTTAGTAGCACAATTATATATTTCCACTGGCATATAAGTTTTAAGTGAATGAAGAATTCAAAGGAGCTAATTGGAGTCGCTTTTTTTTCTTCTACTTGTCTGCGCTACCGACTGTCATAAATTATCTGTTTATCAATGTCCATAGGCAAGCTTGTACGTACGTGACTCCTGCTGCACTTGTAAAAATTCATTCGGATAATCTCAGTACAATCTTTAGCATTATTATGAAGATTACTGTTGCAGTCTCAGTCAAGTTGAAAGAGTTTCTTTGAGGTACTGGGAATCTGTAGATTTCACGTTCAATTTTGGACAGTATTTTGTCCATCATGATCAAAATTTTGACTTCTTTAGATCATGTTAGATTTGTTGCTCGTTACTTGGTATTTGTAGGACTTTCCACAATCAGTTTCTTTCTCTCTTCATTGAGAATAGAACCGTAGCATTCTTTGTAGCATTAAATTTGTAAATTATTGCTCTAAATAGTTAGAGTTTAAATTTCAGCCGCAACTTTAAATTTCTTTCAAAGGGATGTATCAAATTGAAACAGCCTCTTCTGAGTAGTGGAGAACAACAATACATTCATTTTTTGAAATGATATCTGTCTTATATTTTGGAAAGGGCAATATGTTCATGGTTTTAACCACCTTATGAACAAAATGAATCTCAGACCAGTGGCAACATCAATTTTATAGAAGTTTGCTTTATTTTATTATCATCCATACTTTTGTTTGGATGGTCAGGTGCTTTGCATGTGGCTATGGAAACATGTTACTTACCGGTATGTTTTAATTTGATGAAGGGAATGGAAATGGGCAATTAATGTTTACATTCCTTGATGTACAAGTTTGAAAGTCCTTCAAAGTCATCTATATATTTTTTTCAAAGTTTTTAGCTGAAACTTTCCATTATAGCTCAGTCAGAGTACATTTTTCTAATAGCAGTGAAAGAACAGGCATTTAATATAATGACCTAGTTCTTGTAATCTCTGAGCCTTAATGTTTTCGGTTTACTAGGTATGGCAGGTTTGAAACTTCTGCTCTCCAGTCTTGGAATGATTTACTTTGCACTTCTACAAAATCAGCATAAACAAATTAAGTCAATGATATCAATCATTGATTCACTAAATTTGTAAACATGTTCAATCATATCAAGGAAGGTCATAACAGTTTATAGAGGAAATTTGCTGTTTAGGTGTGAAATGAAGATAATACATGCAGTATTCATTCAAGAGGTGGCATTCTGTACCTTTTAATTTTGTCACAGGAAGTACCTGTACAGTGTAATATCTTTTCAGCATCCTATGCCATAGCTCGAGGCTAACAGATTTTTAGTCAGGCTGAATTACCCTATCCTTTCTTGAAAAGCTTACAGCCTTGATTTAAACAGTCTCATAGAGCTAACGGTATGAGGAGGAACTCTTAAACGTGGAAGGACAAGTGAAGTTGAAATGAGCAGACTAGTTAAAAATGGTTGTAGACCCTTCAAAGGTGATTTGAGTCAGCAAATGCGGCATGTGTGCAGCTATTTTCATCTTTTGCAAACTTTTTTGTCTTTCTGAAATGGCAACCTGAAAGTTTTACCTGTCTTCCTTGCTCAAATGCAACCGATACAATTACAATTTAATTGGTCAGCTGTTGATGCAATTTGGGATAAATTGATCAGCTTCCAACCAACCAGAAGTGAATATATACAGTAGTGGTATTAGTATATTTCAAAGTACTGGTAGTTAATGATGATAGTAAAATTTGAGGGGGAGGGAGGGAGGACTAGTGGAGTATGACTTTTGGTCTTGTACATCATAGTGTTACCCTCTGTACAGTTCCTGTAGTAGACCGCACAGCATGTACTTTTAATTGTTTGCAACTTGCAACTTTTAATTGTTTGCAGCAACTATTATAATTTGCAGCAGATTTGTTTATTTGTTTACTGCACCAAGTACAACAGTGGCCCACAGGGGACAGTTGCAAATAAATATATGTTGCTGCAAACAAAGAAATATTACTGCAAATAAATATTTGTTGCTGCAAACAAATAAAATGTTGCTACAAATGAATATATGTTGTTGCAAATATAAAAAAAGATTATGGCAAATTAATAAATTTGGTGCAGTAAACAAATAAACAAATCTGCTGCAAATTATAATAGTTGCTGCAAACAATTAAAAGTTGCTGCAAACAAATGTTTGGAATTGATGCGCACGCATTGGCCACGGAAGGCTTGGCACTAGTCTTCACACGTGAGTGCGATCAAAGATGGTGGCTTAGGCTTCCTTACAGTTATTTACTTGTCGTTTAAAGATGTTTTGTAGTCACTGCAGCGCTGAAGTGTTTTCCACTGCAGCGACTTTTGTTATTCTTGTGGTAAAGAACTACAAAGGCAAAGGAATGAAGACAAGCAAAGCAGAAAGCCATTGAATGACTTGATTATAGAAATGTTTCACAGAGGTTATCCTTACAATGTTATTGTTAGTTTACTCGAGAAACAAGGGCACAAGATGCATCTAAGAACCCTAAAGAGAAAACATAGTGATCTGAGACTCAGGAGGAAAGGGAATAATTTCAAAGAATCCGAAATTGAATTACTTATTAGAAGAGAAGTGGAAGGTGTAGGAAGACTTGCCGGGTACAGAAACATCTGGCATACCCTACGCTTAAGACATCACATACATGTTCCTTGTTCACTAGTTGCCTGCTTTGCTTGTCTTCATTCCTTTGCCTTTGTAGTTCTTTACCACAAGAATAACAAAAGTTCACTGCAGTGGAAAACAACAGCGCAGCCGTGACTACAAAACATCTTTGAACGACGAGTAAATAGCTGTAAGGAAACCTGAGCCACCATCTTTGATCGCACTCACGTTTGAAGACTAGTGCCAAGCCTTCTGCGGCCAATGCACGTGCATCAATTCCAAACATTTGTTTGCAGCAACTTTTAATTGTTTGCAACTTGCAACTTTTAATTGTTTGCAGCAACTATTATAATTTGCAGCAGATTTGTTTATTTGTTTACTGCACCAAATTTATTACCGGTAATTTGCCGTAATCTTTTTTATATTTGCAACAACATATATTCATTTGTAGCAACATTTAATTTGTTTGCAGCAACAAATATTTATTTGCAGCAATATTTCTTTGTTTGCAGCAACATATATTTTTTTTTTGCAGCAATATTTCTTTGTTTGCAGCAACATATATTTATTTGCAGCTGTCCCCTATGGGCCACCGTAATGTAAAGATTATGGTGGCTCCCAATAATCTCATGATCATACGCATGCTGCAGACAAAAGCTCAAGTAATTTGTGCACAATCAAAGGAAAACATCAGTATTTTTCAGTATTTAATGATTTACCCACATGCACAAAATGCAAAACTGACAGTTAATTTTCTTGCATTTCCTTCAGTTAAGTTCTGTCAAATTTGACAGATTGGTAGATTGTATTTTACTTCAGCTGGAGCTCAGTGAATCTCATGACAACACCCATGAGAGAGTTCAGCAGGTTGGGGCCTGTCACCAGATGATCATTCCACAAGGTTCCCTTGTTTGAGGCTGCTGCATCAAACACTATGCGAACCTTTCCCGGCTTATGGGATTTGTCACAGCATGGTGTGGCAGGTACCAAGTGTTCCTGGGTTCAATGGCAGCAAGCTCTGTGGCGTAGTCACAGCAGGCTTTGGGTCTTTCACTGTCTTTATCTAAGCTTTGCTCCAGATTTGTAAGCCTTCTCTCTGCTATCGGATGATTGTTTGGGACTACGACTTCTTCATCCTTCCACAGAAGACCAGTTTCGTAATGGCCAAGGTCAGCTCGAAAGGTTGTAGTTTCTTCTAAATCTCTTAAGAGTTCTTTAATCCTCCATAGATCTTGAAACATCATGATTAAACTTGGTGCCAAATGACTCTGTCTTCCACCAGTTTTCAACTTCTCTGTTCAATGTGGTGTCCATGGTAACTCAGTGTCCAACAAAGCCCACACTTGTTCTGGGGGAATGAACTCCTCCCGCCAAACCAGCAATCGCCCATTCAATTCAAAGTCAATTCTCAGAGCAGATAGTTGGCCCTTTGGTCCACGTCTGTATTCATGTTGAATCCTGGCTTCTGTAACATGCACTCCAATAAGTAGGCCTATCTGATCAGTAGACACAGCAGGGATGTCTGAATCTTCAAGGTGTTTCCAAGTTCTTTTAACATTTACCTTCAAGTTGACAAGTCTTTGTGGAGGGACACAGAATTTAGGGACTGTCCAGGCAGGATGAATTGGAACAGGCATGTTTACAGCTTGTTTCCCGGTTGGTGTCATAACAAGATTCAGTGCTCTAAAGCTCTGTGTAGTTCCAATATTTTCAATGTTTCCAAGGCTCCGGTCTTTCAATATTCAGGTTGTGAGCAATGTCTCTTGTAATCAAAGTGTCTAAGTTGCCATTATCTAGAATAGCAAATGTTCCAATCACTGCCACCCCATTTTCACCTAGTATTTTGACTGGGACAACTTGGAAATAAACCACTCTGTCATTGGCTGTGAGGGAGTTGATGGTTGCCTGGTACGGCAGGGGGATCCCTGGAGTCTGCGGGGGTTGAGTCTGTGGGTCGTGGCTAGGGGGTTGCTAAGGTGCATGTTCATAGTGTAGCAGACTGTGATGTCTCTTACAGATAGCGACAGTGAGTCTTTTTGAGCATTCATTAACTTGAAATCCTTGCTTGAGACAATTGAAGCACACCTTGAAACTCTTGACCACCTCATAGCACTCAGGCACAGCTTCCTTTTAAATTCATTACACCTGTAAAGTGGATGAGCTTGATTACAGCATAGGCAGGCAGTTGGCTTTGGTTTTTTTATTTGTGGGTTCATCTCCCTTTTGCTGGAGGTCCTCCTTGAAGTGCTGTGTAGAAGAATGTAGGGGTGGATCCTGTTTTGGTGGCTTATGCCTGTTAGATGGGGACATTTTGCTGGTTCCTCTATATACTAGGTGTTGTCTTGCTCTGACATGTTCTGAAAGCCATTCATTCAGGTAAAATGAGTTAGACCTTACCTGACTTTACCATCACCCAATTGGATTGCAAACAGCAATGAATCACAGTGCTTGACCTCAGTGTTTGGTGCAGCTTTGTAAGACCAGTATGATCTTGAGGGCCTGGTGATGGTGTGTCCTTAAGGGCAGCAATGGCTGCACGCACAATCTTTCTGAGAGCTAATAATGTAATTTACACCATCTTCTCCAAGAAACTGGATTTCTGACTGTGTGGCACCCGTGACAGGGTTCTGAAGATAAGCTAAATGCTGGCTATCATTCAGAAATGGCTGATCATGGACAAAACGTTTAAATCTACCAATCCACAGAGGAATCAGGGAGCAAGCCATCAAATTTTCCATGATCAAATTTGGGGAATGTATTCTCCATGGCGGAGAAGCCTAAGTTGTGTGCTTCAGATGTACTGTCAGTTGAGGCAGAGAAGTGATTCCGTACTTGTCCAAGCATCTGGAGGGGGTCCTGGAAAGTCAGGCATAAGACCCTATCTTGGGCGTGGCTGCAGTGATGTTCCTGGAAAACTGGGTTTTAGGTGACACACCCTGGCAGGGTGCAGCCCAGCTCCTCTATGGGGAGTTTTGTGTAGCTAGTGTATAAGTGTAATCTCTTTCAGGTCAGATGGGACTTGACTGGATACAGTCAGTTACTGTTGTAAGTGTTCTAGGATCAATATGAGAAACGTTGGATGTAGTACAGCTTATACTTATAGCTGGAACTTTGGATAAATTACTTGTGCTAGTTGTATTTGGCACTCTATTCTCAACAGTGGTTATGGGCGGCTGTGTTACCTGGCTAGTTTTAATTTGACCTGGCTGATCTACAGTCAGTGACAGTTCTGAACAACTGAGGTTTGACCAACTGAGATCTGAACTACTGACGCTTCACTCTTGGAGTTGTCATAACTAAATGATTTGGCAACACTCTTTTGAAGGATTTGAGGGCTATGGTTACTGTACTATTATTATATACACTTCTTTTCCAAAGTTCAGCGTAGTTCTTTTTGCGTAATACATCTCGAAGTTGTTGAAGCAATCATAGACAGGGGCTAGAGTTTCTTCCATCCAATACTCCAGTTGATTGTCATCAGGATTGAGTTTCATCAAGGCAAGATGAATGTTCTATAATTGAGATACCTCCTTCTCCAGGTGTAACTTCAATGAAGGAATTGTCTCTTTTCTTAACTGTTTGCTAATCGGTCAATTTATCTGATTGACTAACCTTATTATGTGAGCCTTCTTTTCAAGCCGAGTTCCTCAAATTTTTTTTTGCTTCTTTGTGGTCTGTATTATCCCTTATTCCAACAACATAATCCCATCCTCAGACAGAGAGCGACTCAAGCTTGGCAACTAGTCTTGGTGAGTTTTTCTTCTAGCTTCATGCAAGTAATCCTCAGGAAACCAGCAGGGGCCTGGTTGTTCACACAGCCAACCGTTTTTTTTGGTTATCTCGCTCATTCAAGACTGTATTTCCAGTGGAATATCTGGCTTGAACGATCAAATAATGTGACAGAAGTTTTCCAAACAAAATAAAACTAAGATACAAGCAAGAACAACAAATTTTCAACTAACGATCCCAGAACTACACAATAACACAACAAGATGGCGAATCTTGCTAGCACATGCCTGACTCTCTAGCTCGCAGTGTTTAATATTATTTTGATATTTTCTAATGCTAGGTGTTTTGTATCAGCTATAATATTATTTTAGAACGATATTGGAAAGTCTTGTCCTCTCTCAGATAAAAAATACTCTGTTAAGAAAGCGAACTATTGCTCCTAATTTTCCCTTGATGTATTAAATACAGGTTTTGGCTGTTAAAAGTTATGCTCATTGAAAGGGGCTTTCTCAAGCTCAAAACTGTAGCGAGGTACTATCCCTGTAAGTTCTTGGTTAAAAATGGATTTGTCAGTTACAAACAATGAACACATACTAATGCTCATTTCCTTTGTCAAGTTGTGATGCCATTGTACAGTGAATCTCGTAGTGAATGTAGTAAATGTTGATTTTACTTTGTGCTTAGTGAATCAGGGGCTTGCCTAGGAGGGTGGGTGACCCAGGAACATCCATGTACAGGGGCATGGAGTAGGATTTCTAGACTTTGTTGCCAATTTTTTATCCCTGGATAGGACCACTGAGTGGTTTCAAAATATGTCCATTCCCATACCTTGAGCAAGGGGAGGGTTCATAGATTCCATCAATCCTGTAGTCTTTGCCTAGTAACTGTATCTATATATCTCTCAATCCCTGGAAAACTGCAGAGGATAGAGACAGAAAAGTGTATTGGATAAGAACACAAAATGTAGCAGCCAGGGCGTGAACCTGGATCCATTGATCTGATGTTCAGCACATTAACCATTAGATCCCTGCCCTCCCCCCCCCCCCCCCCCCCCCCCCCCACCCACTTCAAGTGAGGGCAACCATATACACTGACTGTATGCAACACAACCTTAACTTGAAGGTAATTTTAAAAACCTAAAAATAAGTTAAGATATTGTATCATAGATCTTTAGCACCTACCTTTGTTTTATTTTTCAGGTGTGTAGACCAAGTGTATTCCATCAATGGACAAACCTTCCCAGCCCTCAACAAGTAATTTCACTAATCACAGTCAAGGTCATAATGCTAACTCTGCCGCGATCTCAGGCCGTCAGAGTAAGAAGAGCTCGGGGAAAGTCCAGTACTACCAGTGCGCTAACTGTGAAAAGGCCTTTTTGTACAAATCAAAATTGCTTCTTCACGAGATAACCCACAGTGGAGAGAGGCCTTTCAAGTGTGCCAGTTGTGAGAAGACGTACAAAAGGGAGTCGGAGCTTGTGGTTCATCAGCGAGTTCACACAGGAGAGCGGCCCTTTCGTTGCAGAAAATGCGAAAAGGCGTTCAAAACAAAGTCAGAGCTTGTGGTACATGATAGGTTTCACACTGGTGAAAGACCTTACAAATGCCTGCATTGTGAAAAATCCTTTAGAACAGCCTCCGAGCTTGGTTTACACAACAAGGTTGCTTCAGGTGAAAGGTCTTTCAGATGTACCAAGTGCGACAGGGGTTTCTTTCGGCAGGCCGATCTCACCATTCACGAACGAAATCACTGCGGGGAAAAGCGTTACAAATGCAGCCATTGTGAAAGAAGCTTCAGGACTGAATCTGAACAAGAAAAGCACGAGAAAACTCACAGCGTCGTTAAGCTTGTTAAATGCACAGTTTGTGACAAGTCATTTCAATCAAAGGACCACCTTGAAGCCCACGCGAAAACTCATGTCGTGGCGAAACGTTTCGATTGTTCAACATGTTCACTCTCCTTTAACACATCAACCGAGCTGTCAGCTCACAACGACACCCACGCTGGTAAAAGGCTTTACAAGTGTTCTCAATGCGACAAGTCATTTGCTTTCAAGTCTAAACTCTTTCAGCACTGGGTGATTCACACCGGGGAAAGACCGTTTAAATGCGTCCAGTGCAACAAGTCTTACGGAAGAAAGTCAGAACTCGTAGTGCATCAACGAATACATACGGGTGAAAAACCTTTCAAGTGTACTAGCTGTGAAAAATGCTTCAAAACAACGTCAGAACTGGTTGTGCACTGCAGAACTCACACTGGTGAAAAGCCGTACAAGTGTACCTATTGTGACAAGCAATTCAAGACTGCATCTGAGCTTGGCGTCCACAGAAGAAGCCACATCGGCGACAAGCCATTTTCCTGCACTCGATGTGAAATGTCGTTCAAGCGAATGGCTGATCTTAACACTCACAAGAGATTTCATTTGATCGATTTGCCATTTACTTGCCAACTTTGCGTGATGGCGTTTGGAACTGCCTCAGAACTTGCCATCCACGAACAGTTGCACAGTTCCATTCTGCAAAACAGCGTGAATAAGAATGGAGAGGTGCCCAGTTCAGACATCGAACACGTGCCGCAAGCCAACGGACAGCCTTCTGCACCAGGGCTTATTTCGGACCATATGTTGAATTTCGGCCAAGGACTCAAGATGGCGCAGCTGTCTGTAGCTGACAACAAGGCAGAAGCTCCTGAAGACCATAAACATATCCGGGCCAATGGGAAAATGAACAATGGCGAGCCAGATCTTGACATGAAGAAGCTCATGAAAATTGTGAACAAACCCTTCAAATGCAGCCAGTGCGGCAAAGCTTTTGTTTCTACCACCGAGCTGGCTGGGCACGTAAGAATCCACACTGGTCAAAGACCATTCAAGTGCAGTCAGTGCGACAATTGCTACAGGACGCAGTCAACACTTGCCGTTCACATGAAGAGCCATGAGAAGGAAAAGCGCTACAAATGTACCTACTGTGAGGTGACCTGTCCCACACTTTCCAAACTGTATGATCATTACATGCTTCATCAATCGCAGAAACCTCTTAAAGGTTCACAACCAAACAACCACTTCGCTCAAGAACGAGTGATCCGCATAGACGATGAGGAGATTTTACCATTTAGATGTTGGGTATGCCAAAAACGTTTCAGCGACCAGTTGGCGCTAGATCATCACATTAGTTTACATAGAGACAGGAGTAGTACCCTTGAATCGTGTGTTAAGAAGTTGAAAAGCTCCATCACGGAAAAATAACGTGGACATACAGTAGTGATGTTTTCAAAGTACAGTGGTCTCCACAGTCGCAAACCATACGATGGAACACTGGAAAATGTTCAGTTGCAAGATTGTGTTCCGTTGGTACGTAGACACGAGACTGCGGAGCTGACAGTTGAATCCTTTGTTCAGAATGAGACGTAATCAGGTTTGTTTAGTTTTTGCGATAATTCTAGATAATAAATTGCTTTAAATTACGTCCAGACTGCGAGCAGTCTCCTTAACAATTATTCCACGGGCGCGTTGGATATCGAATGATATAATGATGGCGCGTGGCACCGAGTTGGCTCTTATCATCTCATATCCAACCGAGTGAAATAGTAGTTTTATTAAAAATGCCCCCAAAATATAGAAAACTAAAATAAAATGAAAACGACAACGACAACGCTCCAAAAATTACGCACACCCTTACCATGTAGAGCATGGTATAATGGCTTATCTATCATAATGGCTAAGCCAATCAAAACTCATGAATTGCATTAGCCAATGATCCGTCGTACTTCTTGAGAGTGTAGTGACGACGGTTCGTCAAATTGCGCGAATGTTACTTGCGCGCGGTGGATCTGAGCAGGAACCAAAGGAAGAGGCTGCTCGTAACCTAAGTTGTCAGTAGAATTCAAGTGTTAAGAAACAACAAAATGAAGTAGATATTTTTTTATATGGTAGTGAAATCTTGTGGATGTACTAAAAGGGTAACAGTATGATTGCTTGATTTCTAATTGTTATTATTATCTTTTTTCTTTGAAATCACTGAAAACAGCAGCAAATTACGGCTACTGAAGGTTAATCCTGTCATTTACTTTCTTCTCAAAATTTTTTGTTACGAAAAACAAATCACAAATAGACGAAACATATGTTATGATAGCAAAATGGCTGGACCTCGACTTTAAAGGCGTCAGAATGTCGAAGAGTGTGTACGTCTTTTAATACCATGCCATAGAATTACAGCCAATCAGAATACAGAATATCAGTGGTATATTCGACGATATTACATCCATCCTTCCCATCGTGCGCTACGCGAATGTAGCATCGATTGTGTTGGCCGCTGTATTTTCTATGCCATGGTTTTTAAAATAGTTCTGCAACCCTCTCTCGTAGTACACCATGGAATATTCCACTTGTCACTTGTATTTTTCTAAGTATAGAAACTCGCCCAAAGGATCGCGTGTATACCGAGAAAGTACAAGTGACTTGACTCGTTGGATATTCCATGATATGCCACTCGAAGGCATTGTATAACTAGGATATCTGTAGCTCTTCCGGAAAAGTCAATGTAACGAAATTAACAAAAATTGAATAACGATTTCCAGCAATCTGGAGATTTTTTATGCCTCAACTCAATTCTGTTTAGAATACAGGAAGCTTCGGTGGAAGCGCGACACTAAGACACTAAGTACTACGGTAGTTTATTTTCTATGAAAAATGCTGCTTGAAGTTTTATGCGGCTCTTTGTAGCTACATATAATAGTGTTGCAGCGGAAAGCGTTTTGATAAATTGTATTGCTAGTGTTATGTTGTTTATAAGAGACAACGGTACTTCAACTAGACATTAGATAGCAGATCACAGTATTTACAATTATATATACATTTATAAGCTCCGTTTCCATCAAAACCCACATCCTGATTTAAACATGTTTAGAAACTGCTTTCTTATTTGTTAGCAAACTTGCTTGCTTACTTGAAAAGTTCCCCAAAGTTCAAAATTACAGAAAGTTTATATCTACTTATTCGGCTAATGTGTTTAACTCCTTGTAGCCACCCAATTCAGACCACGTGATGATTAATTTGGGAGATTACAGTTGGGTAATTTGGCACACGCGACTGATTGCATGAGTGCATGTAGAAACAGAACACTTGTAACCTCCCATAGGAATCAACACATGATCTGAATTGGGCAAGTACAAGGATGTAAACATGTTAGTCGAATTCGTTTATTTTGCTTGATGACTTCACACGAAAGAATTGCCAAGTGGCTTTCATGGTCACACAGTGGAGATTCACAGCCTTAAGCTTTCATTTCTTTACATAAGCTGGTTTAACTAGACATGTCAATGTGTAGTTGGTGTAAACGGAGTATCAGCATTGCGGGTGATCACGAGGATCATGACAGTCAAGAACGCTACATGCATGCTGCAAAATCTTGATTGTCCGATCCTCCAAAACAATGCTAGAATATAGTTTATTATATTTTCTTATGCATATTTTAGTACACGCATATTCTGCATGATGTTCTCATTTTAGTACTTCAATTTTGTACGATTTTCGTATTTTTTGTAATTTCAATGGGCCACGTTTATCACGGTGGCATTTTTGCTCAGTGTTTGTTATATATATATTTTTTAGGATGAAGTTAGGTCTTGGTTATTGAATAGAATAACTTGTCGAAGATATTTGCTAAGTACCATGTTAATTACAAAGAAATATTAGATCTATTTAGTCTAGTCTGCAATGGTGGTGTTGGTTGATGTACGATTTGTGTGTGTATTCAGTCACGTGTCCAGTTGAATGTTCTCACAGCGTCCAAAACGTCGAAATTTGATTCCGTTAGCCTAAGAGTCAGTCACGAATTATTAGATGCCGTGATATTCCTGCTTAAACATGTAGTTTTCCAAAAGAATTTCCTATGGGGTCATTTTTGAGAGGGAGGGGGCGGGAGCTTACTAACCGAAGGAATTTGGCGTTTTAAAATACTAAACGACCGGGGAACTTTTAAGTTAGACCTTTTTGGGGAGCTTAAATATTGATATTTTCCCATAGGATTATGTTCGGGGGATAGGGGATTTAATATAGAAAAGATTTTTGCGTTAGAAGCGTGTTTGGGGGAGCTAATCAGAGATTGAACTAAGTAACCTAAATTGATTTTATCAACCTGAAATCGGCTCGTTTCCCGCGACTGACGGAAAAACGCGAGCAAACATATTCGACCCCTTTCTAGGAACGCCAGCCAGGATACAAGTAGTTCTTTCTCCTGGTCTTTTTAGATTCATTGGCCTTTATAGGCCTTAGTCTGTTCATACCACAGAGGGCGTGCAAAACTTCGAAACACCACCACTGCAGGCTTGGATAATGACACTTGGTAATTAGTTTTTGTCAATCGATAAGGTACGCTGGACGTGTCTAATATTTATGACTCTGCTTGATAATAAAAATGTGTTACAAAAGATTTGCGTCCTTTTTGTGACTTTGTCAAATTGTTGTTTTGCTTATGGCTTTCGTTTTCACAGTAGCAAATTCAATACCCAGCAGATGTGCGGATTTATCCGCTCATCGGCAATTACAAACCATGGTAAAGTTAGCTTCTGATATCAGTAACTTCATTGAGATATCGACTCCCAAATCGCACGACTTATTTGCATTATATATTTGTCCACAAAGATTGCCTCTTCCAGGCGTTCAGTTAGCGCGCAGCGCCAAACACGGCGCGTGGAAGAAGTAAAAAAGCACGTCGAGAGGAATCGCAAGTTTTCCCATAGGTGTGTTTTCGCAGTTTTTCGCGTTGCGCCCCAACTAGCTGAACGCCCGGAAGAGGCTATCTTGAAGACAGTGCAGCTTTCCTAAGTATTCTCCAATGGGTGCAGATCATTTGGAATCAAGACTAGAGAAACATAAATGTACAGAACAACCTGACAATTTGGACGAACCGAGAAGATCAAGCTAGAGAAGCTGTGGACATCCCCCCCTTCGCCTCGGTTGTCGGCTGGTTTTCCGATAACATTTCTCGTTATTCTGCAGTTTTAGTCGTGTTTTTCGATTTACACTGTAATAAGAGGAGAACGTTTTCTATTTCATAAATAAAACAACTTATTTTATGTAATCATGTTTACGTAAAAGTTCAATCCAGTTCATTCCATTTTCTATTGATTTTATAAGAGGACGGTACGTTTGTCGAAGAGCGACCTCTGCTTTAAAATTTGGTCAGTCTGAGAGAGTGACAACGGTTTTTCAATTGTGGATCTCGGCTTTTAGCAAAACCTATGCATGTGCAGCAGGCTTGATTTCGTGTCGTGCTCCACTACGGGAGAATGGTTACCCGCAGGCGTCTCTGATTAGGACGCCCTGACTCTACCATGTTCGCTTTCATTATATCGCACTACATATAAAACTAAAACATTTCAATCTGAGCTCTCCACGTAAAGCGTATTTGAGCGAAGAACACTAACCATTACTAAACAAGGTTCTAGTGTGCTCGAGTATTTTCCTGTTCATTTTCTCAAATTTTCCCTCTTTTCAGTGAATTAAAGTCCGTGATTTCAGCCTTGTGTACCCTAGCTGACCGTAGTGTGACTCCCTAGCCTCATTTTCCCGTCTCGCATAATATCTACGCCATCATTGTAGAAAGCATATTTTCAATTTTCCCCAGTCACGGTAATGAGTTTTGTTTGCTGTAGTTACTAGGAATTACGTATTCCCGCACCATATATTTACGCTCATGACCGCCATGCTCCTCTGCCCTTTTGCGCAATCTCAGATCCACCATTTACATATATCCGGGGTTTTCCGAGAATCATTGTCACTTGTGATGCCTGAAACATGGCGGATCCTGGCGAAAATGTGAACGAGTCTTCACATTTTCACATGAAGTAACCACTATAATATGCCAAGAGAGCATTTTATAATAGTTGTAAATAACAAAGCAAATACGTAGATAATGTCTCTTCATCAGCAACAGAAGTCAGTGGTGAACTCCAGCGCGGTTTTTCCGAACGAAAGGTCGCCATCGATTTCGGATTCGTCAGACGAGGAAGATGATGATTTGGACGACGAAAGCGCCGAACATTCAGCGGTAAGGTCGATTTGATGCTCTTTAGTATTTTTTATAAAATCTTTTGTTTTAGTTTTATTTTGTACAACAGTGTAAAAGGACATTTTCCCCATTTGAACGGCAGAAAAAAATGTTCTTGGCATGTTAATTATTCTAACTCCATGATTAATATTAAAGCTATGAAAGCTAACCCTTCGACTTTACGATGGAAAATATGTGTTTGGTAGGAAAGAATGGCGCTGTCGATTGATTATTTAAAATGAAAATGATCATTTCCTTTAGAAATATTCGTATGATCCGTAATAAAATTGATCTACGCAATAGTTTCGGGAATAGGCGAGTGGTTAGCTATAAAGCAGTTATGTGTTCTTTGCCGCGATGCTCGAGACCAAGTTTGTTCAGTGTATTTACCGTGTTTTGACGGGTACATTGTTCGCTTCTTAGCGAGTTTTAGAAGGGAAATTTTTTATGCCATCGCGGGAAACAACGGGAAGAGAACATGTATTTTGAGTACATTTCACTTTAAATAGCTTAAGCTACGAGTAGTGACAGTGCGATGCCTTTCTGCTGGAATAATCTCTCAATTTTCAAGAGTACAGTACGGCACCGAATAATGAAAAATCCATAACTTTATTTTAAGGCTGATCTTTTATTCTTCAAATTACGACCAAAGAGTCCGTCGTATAGCCTCTTGAAGAACATGGTTGATCTTGTGTCTATTGCAATGTTTGGTTTGTGATCGCTGCCGATCGCAGTCAGTTCCGAAGCCTAAAACACGTGCCGGAGGAGTGGTCTAAACGAGAATCGTAGAACTTAAAACGCCATTCGATTGAAATCATCTGTTATTTCTTGTATTAGCTGTTTTCTTTTACAATAGTTTTGTTATAAATCTGGCGAAAATGCAAATTGTTTATTTCGTATCCCTACTCACTTATTTCCTAGCAGTCAAGAATTTAATGACTCACTGAGCGTATTTAACTTGTGCATTGTGTACTTCAACCTCATGTCTTGGTGAGCGCTGTCAGAAAACAAGCAAACGTGTACATTCGTTTCTAGAAAAAGTATCAAATTGTTACTTGTGTCGAAATGATTTTCTGTTATGATTTCAGCTACAAAAAAATATCTAATGAAGTTTGTGGCATGTCCCACACAAGTACCTTTAGTATACTATTGTTTTAGCCCCAAGGGGATAACTTGAATTACATAATCATGTTACAACATTGTTGTTTTTTTTTGCATGTATGTATTCCAATTGTTTTTGAAGTATACCATTTTGGTACTTCTTAGTCTTAAGACCTGTGAAATCAAGAAAAAATTATTTGTGAGGGACTGTAACTCATAGAATAAGCATCTTTGTAACTTCATTAAAAAAACAATACAAAAACATACAAAAAACATGTTGGAAATATTGGTAAACCAATCATAGTTTTTGCTCAAAAATTTATTTTAATGACAAGAGGTTATGCTGTTATTCTGCAGTATGTTGCCATCTCCTTGTTTTTGTTTTAAGCTGTATCCTCTGGTTCATGTCTTTGCTGACAACATGAGGAGTATAATTTTGTTTGTTTGTCAAATTATGTATTGTTGCATCTTCATGTGGACTCTCAAAATGGGACATCATAGTTATAGGTCGTTAAGAGGTTTATTGACATACAGTATGAGCTTCAGAAGGCTACATGTACATAAGTCAATTTTTACTAGTCACTATGTCTGGATAATGAGACTTCAGTAATGCATTGGTTAGAAAATATTTTAAGAAAGTTTAAACTTGGGAATTTAAAATAGACAATCATAGTTCAGACCTTCATTATCATGTACGTTGCAAGTTTTAATTGTTTGTTTTGCTTTACAATGAGACTAGAAGGGTGTACTCTGCCTGTGAAATAGGGGATGAAAATTAACTACTTTCTACTGTAGGCTTGTGAACCTGTTGTGTAAATCATAATGCATGTATAACTTGCTAAAACATTCCCTGTTTGTCGCATTCAGATGGAGTACATTCTTAGAGCAAAAAGGACTGAGCTCACGTCAAAACTGATGCTGTCAGGTTCAGAAGGTCTGAGTAATGACTTACGAAAAATGGACCCAGAAACTCAGGCCCGCTTAGAGACTCTTTTAGAAGCAGCAGGTATGCTGATGTTTTATTAGGCAAGCTTCTCTCTGCACAGTATTATGGATATTTTAATTTTTCTTATTACACTTTTTATACGTAGAGCGCTGGTCCTATATCACCATGACACAATTTATTTTGTCTGTAGGTGTTGGTAAATTGGCAGATGGGAAAGCATTCACTGATCCTGAAGTTCTTCGCCGGTTGACATCGTCTGTCAGCTGTGCACTGGATGAGGCTGCTGCTGCCTTGACAAGGATGAGAACTCAAAATAATGGCATGCCATCATCAGCTGGTCAAACTACTGCAGATTCAGGTGTGTTTTAGGGTTGCATAATTTCAGTTAGCATTAAGTCTGTCAGATGAAGATATAGTGCATGGTCTAAATGCTTGAGGTCTTTAAAGTTGATAGCAATTTAAATAGGTTTCTTCTGTGCCAGATTATATTAATGAATACATGTAAAAGACAAAAGAAATGAAAATTCACACTATTTGGAAGGATATCAATGAACCAAAAAAGTAATTGAATTAAACTACAAGAAGCACCTCAGTAAGGCTTGGAAAGTGTCACAAGTCATTATTTCTCAGTAGTCAATCAGAATGAGGATCATGACAACCTTGATCTTTTGGTCTAAAAAATAACCGCAGTACTTGGTGGCAGCTTTTAGTTAGCTTCCTTGAATTGTTAGTGGCCCAGGACTACATTAATTGAGCTTCCGTTTCTTCAAGTCTACAGTAAGTAAAAAATCCAATTTAAATTAAAATATGCGAACAAGAGACCCAGATCTGTTGCCAAATTGATGGCTCGCACAACTTTGACAGAAGACTAAATAGTACTCTAAGTGAGTCTGGAGTTGTTAGTTTCTCCTCTTTTAGTCAAAAAATCACTGTGCAACTAAACATTTGCTAAAGAATATTAGAAATGAGAACTGAAGAAAGCAAAAGGAAGGTCAACCAATGTACTTTTCATTATGTATTTATTTCAACTGATAGTGGTTCCTGTACACATAATCGGCACTGGCAAGCAAACTGTCATTTAGTTTTAGCCCAGCTTTTTTACTGTAACATGTATGTAAATGTAGTCTATTTTTAAAAAAGGCTGATGTACAGTTTTTTTTTATTTTTTGATGTCTCAATGCAGGGGCTCGAAGTCTTGCAGAAGCTTGCCTGGAAGGTGATGTAGGTGCTGTACGGAAGCTGCTTGAAGAAGGCTGGAGTGTACATGAACCAACCGATGAAGGCGAAAGTTTACTCTCTCTTGCTTGCTCAGCAGGTCAGGGATGTAGAAAATAACTGGAAGCCAAGAAAAATACCTGGCTGTCACCTTGACTTTCCCGGCTGATAAACCACGGCCTGTAAAATGGCTACCTAAAGCTTTCTCCTAAATGTTACCAGACTAAATTTCTTTCCAATTTTTTGTTCGTTAAGACAACATTATTGTCCTACCTGAAGCAACGTGATTGTAGATAATCCATTTCGTAGAGTTTGAACGATGGTGTGTTTCCTAAAGGCTCATTGACCAGCGGTGTTTCCCTACTCATGTTTAACCTGTGTTTGAAGTTGAAGTAGTCGCAAGTTTGTCACGAGCCATGCTTATGTCACATTACCGTGGTATCTCTTGCAAAGGTTAAAGAGAACTTAATACCAGATAGATAACATGTTTTACCACATTTTTGTGTTGAGGATGTGCTGAGATGTGTTATGATTTACTGTTGCAATGTTGCTTTTAAGTTGTTGCGGAGATTAAACAGTGACAGTGTGAAAACTGAAAAAACAACAACAGCAAAAAAAGTTTTTCAGAGCTTCATTAAATTGAAACTATGAATTCTTGTTTATATAGAACCTTCTAAAATGACCTTCCATTTTGCCCCCAAATTAAGGAAAACACATTTCCTCAAGTCTAGATTTCAAAATTTCCTGGGAGGAAAAAAAAATTGCCAATATTAATTGTTGGGAAAATAAGTAACAATAAGGTGTATTCAACCTAGAAGCTACATGTACACCTTTTTTTTTATTTCAATCTCTTTGAATTGGCTGCAAACTCTCATTATAAGACATTGTTTGTAACTTATTTTTCTCCAGTTGTGTAGAAGTAGCCTAATGGTATCTTAACTTCATATATAACCAGGTTATTATGAACTTGCCCAAGTGTTGCTGGCCATGAATGCAAGTGTTGATGATCGTGGGAGCAAAGGCGACTGCACTCCATTAATGGAAGCCTCCAGTGGTGGCTATATAGATATAGTGAAGCTGCTACTTGAGAACACTGCTGATGTCAATTCACAGTCGCAAGCTGGTAACACCGCTCTCATCTATGCCTGCTGTGGTGGTTATGAGGATGTTGTTGGAGTGCTTTTAAATCATGGTGCAGACATCGAGGCTCATAATGAGAATGGTCACACGCCCCTTATGGAAGCTGCAAGTGGTGGACATGTGAATGTAGCCAAGATGTTACTGGAAAGAGGAGCTTGCATTAATTCTCATTCAAATGAATTTAAAGAGAGTGCGTTGACCTTGGCATGCTATAAAGGTATAAAAGTGAATGGTAAATGTATATCAAAAATATCTGTGCACCATGTTGACTTTTATTGTCTCAGTTCCTGAAAAAGGTCAGCTAAACGTGCTAAAAAATTGATTTTAGGATCAGTTTTAACCTTGCAAAGAAACCTGAAAAACAGATAGCAACTGTTAATCATAACATCATATTCAGGGCCGGGTTGTTCAAACGCTGGTTAAAGCTAAACCCAGGATCAAAAGTTAGCTGAAGGTTTATTTTTTCTTGTATAAAAATCCTTTTTGACTACTTATGTTTTGTGAAGGACAAGGACAAGTAATGTAAACAGAAAATCTCACCAAAAAGTTACAAAACTAAATGAAAATTTGCGTTAATCCTGGGTTAGCTTTAAACAACCCAACCTAGAACAATACAAATATAAATGAATATTACATGTCTTTCCAACCTAGGTCACCTTGAAATGGTTAAGTTTCTACTTGATGCTGGAGCTGATCAAGAACATAAAACAGATGAAATGCACACAGCACTGATGGAAGCATCCATGGATGGACATGTAGAAGTGGCAAGGCTTCTTTTAGATCATGGGGCACAGGTTTGTATAGTAGAAACCCATTAGGCTGGCTAACAACAGGCTACTGGTTATAGTTTGAGTGATGTTTGTGTGTCAACAAGGGGGAAGTAATAGTGAAATGGTTATGACATCAGGTAGGTTACTCTGATCTGCCAGGAATTTGAGTGTCATACATACATACATTTATTGGCTCCCAGGGGTCATTTCAGAGTCAATGTTACATGGTTTGTTCAAAAGTTGAGAGTTGCTGGTAGTCCTTGTCAAGATGGCTTGTGCCCAACAGTTACGCATTGATAATATATACTTTGCTCTCAGGCTTGGTGGAACAAAACAATGAAACAAACTTTTGAGTTCTTAACCTTGATATAAGGGTTTTGTTTGGTTTTATTCTTGTGTAACCTCATAGGGTAGCACTAAATGTTCATGGATTTGCAAGTTTTTTCTTTGAAATACATCATGTCATTCCTTGGTTATTGGATGTGATGATTCCTAATCCTGCCTTCTTATAACAATTATTTTAAAAGGTTAACATGCCAGCAGACAGTTTTGAGTCACCTCTGACTTTGGCAGCTTGTGGAGGTCATGTGGAGCTTGCTGACTTGCTCATCAAAAGAGGTGCTTTCTTGGAAGAAGTCAATGATGAAGGGTAAGTAGATAATAAGTGAGTGGTGTTTTATTGAAAATGATATTACTGGTATAAATGTTGAGGCTTGTAGCAATATTTTGAAGCTCGAATCCTTCACCAATACATGAGTCTGAGTGTCGCATTGTACTTGTTTTTTAGGTACACACCTCTCATGGAAGCATCCCGGGAAGGACATCTGGATATGGTTGCTTTGCTTCTTGAACATGGTAAAAGAGAATCTGTTTCATTGTGACAAGTGTGTTGCATTTATGTGGTTTTGTAATATCAGTGGTTCTCTGTTCTGCTCTAGGAGCTGACATTCATGCACAAACAGAGGAGACGCAGGAGACAGCTTTGAGCTTGGCTTGTTGTGGAGGTTTTCAAGATGTAGCTGCATTTCTTCTTCAAGCCGGTATAACACATTTACATGATTGTCCTGTTTCATTAAACAGAATTCTTTGTCTTTGAATTTTGGCTTATTTTTTATTTTATTTTCCTTTGTCATAGGTGCTTCCATTGAACAAGGTTCATCAACTCCTCTGATGGAAGCTGCACAGGAGGGCCATGTTGACCTGGTTAAATTTCTACTGGAGCAAGGTATTGAAGTTTTCTCAAATTTGAACTGAAGTGCATTGGAAACCATGGATTGTTAGTTTGGTTAGTTTCATTAAGGGAGTGATGTATGACTGATCCATTTAAATTCAGTTGAACGACAGAGATCAACTGTACAGATGGAGTAAAATGAGAGTTGTTTGAGTCACTGCTAATGCTTTTGTTTTCACTCTTCATAGATCTGTAAAATGTGAAGTTTTTCTCTTGTTCAGCTTTGTCAGAAATGTGACAGAAACTAGTGGAGTTCACTGAATCTGGCTAATACCAAATCCCTCTCTGGCATTTACTGCCTACTTCTCCTCTTATCCTGCTTGCCACTACAAAATATTTTGACAGTGCCTTTATTGACCATTTTATTGAAGGGGCGAATGTTAATGCAACAACTGCCACTGGTGATACGCCACTGTCATTTGCTTGTGAGAATGGTCACACTGATGTTGCTGATGTTCTACTCTCAGCTGGAGCTGAATTGGTGAGGATGTTTTCTTAAATGTTTTATTTTCGTGTATTTTATTGCTCTTTACACTGGACAATATTTAATTTGGGTGAGGTCTTTTGCCAGTGCAGGTCTCGGGGATTTTACCAGCCTCGGTAAATTTGCACCCACTCTTCGAGGTCAAGTCATTGTACTCACATTGCCTTTGGCCTTTGTAAAAGCCTTTGGCTCCCATCCTTAATTTTCTACTGAGAAATTCAGTGTGAGGTTGCCTTGTGGTTTTTTTCTTTGGCTGTGCCTTCAAAGATGTTGTCAGCTGTGTAAATGAGTACTCTTCCTTTGCAACAGGAGCACGAGTCTGAAGCTGGTCGCACACCTCTTATGAAGGCTGCAAGAGCTGGGCATCTCTGCACAGTACAGTTTCTTATCAGCAGAGGTATACATGCAACTTGTCATTACTTTAGTTAAGTCAAGTCTCACATTCTCAAGATGGATAGAATTGATTGATATTAGTTATTTGTATCAGCAATATTTTTCACCCCTGGATGTGGGGTCAACCACATCTTTGTGAATGAAACTCTTGAGACAAGTGATGATTAAGAAAGTTTCACTTTTGACTTTGTAGGAGCTGATGTAAGCCGTCAAACCACTGTCAATGATCACACTGTGCTTTCTCTTGCTTGTGCTGGTGGGCATTTGGCAGTTGTAGAGTTACTGTTAGCACATGGTGCTGATCCTTTGCATAAGCTTAAGGTGAGAACTGATAGAGGATTGTATTTCTGATTCCCACTAACAAAGAGAATTACATGTTATTGAATTCTTCTTATTACATATTCTTGTCGTTTTACTAGGTTTCATGATATTTTATACATGTCCATGTATGTATGAAACATTCATTTGATTGAGAGATATTTCTTTTACAGGATAATTCCAACATTTTGATAGAAGCAGCAAAAGGAGGCCATGCTGCAGTGGTTTGCTTTCTGTTGGAGAATCCCATCATCTCCAACCCTCCTGAACTACCACTTCATTCACTTCCTGCTACCCTTCCAACGCCGACTGTTCCCCCACCACGGGTACCCCCTGTTCATGCAACGCAACCTCCAGTCATGGAACATATGGATATGACAGATATGTCAGCTGAAGCCCTGATGGAAAACCAACAACTGATGCTGAACCAGCTGTCAAACACTCCCTTGTCACCACAGTCCCCTCTAATGTTGAACACACCTGCCAACTTTCTTATGCCAGAAATGCCAACCACATCTTGTTCAACCTCCTCTACCATGCCTTCTGTCAGCCAATCCATGTCTGATATGTCAAGCAATATGACATCAACAGCCGTGCAGACTGATAACAAGGTTGTGATTTGTGAGAAGCTCCAGCTAATTCAAGGCAAGTTAGCCAAAGCCTTGAAGAATGCTAACCTCTCACTGGAGAACATCCCCCCTGAGCTGCTTCAGAGCGTTAACGAGGAGGTGTCAGCACTAAATATTGATGGCGAGGAAATTGCAGTACCGCCATCACCTTTCTCTATGCCTGTTGGTACTGGTGGAGTGATTGGAGACCAGGATGGTATTGAGGGTTTGATGGTTGCAGAACCTGCTCAAACTCTTCATGACACTATTGGAGATATGCTGTCTGAAGGTACATTGTATACCTTTTGTTACGATGATATTAAAAAGAAAGAACATCTTTTAAGAGACTATTTCAGGGCTCTAGACTAACAGTAGCCAACAACTTCATCCTATAATAGTGCACCAAAAGCTTTTACAAAATTGAAATATTTTTCCTGTGACATCCCATTGAGTAACAGCAGTCAGAAACTCTTTTATTGTCCAACTTTAAAAGTGATTTTGTTAGTAACCAACAGAAATATCGAAATAGCCTCACACGCTTTGTTAGCCCATGGTCTGGTGACTGGTATAGTCCAGTCAGCTTTGATGTTCATGCTAACAGAAAGACTGGTTATTCAGTCTAGGAAGTATGGTCATCTTTGCGCTTAATTAAAGGCTTGCAGGTGCCTATCAAAACATAAATGACAAAATATATTATTTTTGTATCCTACAGTGTATTAGCTTTACAATGATATATAGTTTACCATGGTTTTCTTTAAGGTGGCTCAATAGTCAAGGAAATTTATAAGAATCTGAAGATTTTGTTATCACTTGAGGGGGGGGTTATTTTAAACACTCCTTTCTGAGCAAAAGTCATGATGGGGGACTCGGTACAGGGTGCATACAGTACCGCTCAAAGGTAAGTTGACAGTCCCTCGAAACTCGATACTCGCAACTCGATCCTCGATCCTCGATTCTCGAAAACTTCGAGGATCGAGGCTCGAGTCGAGTTTCGAGACGTTCGAGGGCGTTCGAGAATTTATCGAGACCGTTCGAGAATTTATCGAGTCGAGTTTCGAGACTTTCGAGTGGAGAAAACAAAGGACTTTTCACGCGATTAACTTTTGACACGTCTGAATGTTAAGGAAAGCATATATTAGCTTCCTTTAAAACCGGCAGATCTATTTTGAA
>OMLO01000262.1_pt1 | contig 31216 bp, 21 predicted proteins | sample 1674811 | NCBI WGS metagenome assembly OMLO01 (sample SAMN06265003, study PRJEB25207) | coral metagenome | isolation source: Coral host | place: Mexico:La Bocana,Puerto Morelos, Mexico | collected 2008-11-13
TTAGTGTCGGCCTGCCTCACCCGATGTTCAGTCTTCTAATCGGAAGGGAAGGTAACATAGGGCGGAGATATCTTTCTCCTCGTGATAACAATAAGGTGACAGACCTGCACAACTCCCATGTAATGTATGTAACTCCCATCCACATGTAATAGCCATAGCTCGGACGAGTATACCCTTTGAGGATCCGCCCCATTTGTACGAGGACGATAGTGGGATTTTTGAATATTCTGCTAAGCAATGGTTGTTGGAGAATTAAATGCCGATTCTGCATTAGTATTTGCTTTAAGTTAGGCACTGATCGACGATATTGTGTGACAAAAGGAAAGATTCGCGTGTTTTGTTTACGTTTTTGTAGCAGGTTTTCTATCCTCAAATGTAATTTCTTCGAGAGTTGTTGATACGAGAGTTTCAGGGTACTTTTTTCGACTTTGAAAATACAGTTGTGAATGCTGTTTCAGAGGAGTTGGTTCGAAGACTTCTTAGCCTTTAAGCCTTCTTAGCTTGGCTTTTTGCCCCTGGTTGGTGGAAATGTTTTTCTAAGTAGCTTTGAAGTTGGTTTTAATGTACAGTCTAGAATGTGTTGCAATCTTTCGCTTTTGTAAACATTTGTGTCGCTTCAGAACGTTGTTTCCGTGTCGGAAACGTCTCCGAATTGCGTTACTTCGTCTTTGTTTATATTCCAGATAGAATATATCGTCGAAATACCCTTTCCAGGCGAGAGGTTTTTGAGCGCTTAGGTTTAAAATTTGTGATTCTATCTTTCCCATAAAGATGTAGGCTAAAGCGAATGCCATTTTAATGCCCATGGATTTTCCATGTGAACACTGACACCGAGACAGTAGCTGAGGAGTTGATATCTTCAGCCGCCTAGGAATTCCAGAAGAGATTCTAAATGACTTAGGCACACAATTCGTGTCTGGCTGCATGAAAGAAGTTGCACGCCTTTTGAGTATATCTAGCCTGCAATGCAGGCGTATTTTAGGCGCGCGAGTGCACATTTTAGGCCGCCATCTTGGATTCAGTAACTCTCCAGATGATGATGATAATTGCTTCCTAGAGGTTGGAAGATATGTGGCAGAGGAGTCCATCGCAGATGTTAAGACTGGCCTTGGTCCTAACGACACTGAGCGTGTAGAATTTCTGGATTTGGCGCAAGAGTTTTCAAGCCTCTTCACCGAGGCTCCCGGAACCACGAACCTTGTTCAGCATCACATTAACCTCACGTCCAATGAACCCGTCATGTCTAAGCTGTACCCTGTCGCGTATAGCAGCAGGGAATCTTTGAAGAAAGATATAGATGACATGATAAGGATGGGAGTCATCAGAGAGTCTAATTCCCTCACGCCTCTCCAGCAGTGGTTGTAAAGAAAATGGATGGTAGTAAAAGAGTGTGCGTGGACTACCGAAAGCTCAACAAGCTAACCGTGTTCGATCCCGAGCAAATGCCAGCAGCTGTTGGCTTGTTTAAGAAGCTGAAAGAAGACAAGTTCTTTTCGAAGATCGATCTACGCAAAGGATACTGGCAAGTTACAATACCGGAAGTAGATGTCCCAAAGACGGCCTTTGTTACCCCAGACGGTTCTTACGAGTTTCTGAACATGCGTTTGGGCATAGTGAATTCTGCTGCTACACTGAAGCGTGAAATGAAGAAATTGCCCAAAGGTATGGAGAATGTTGAGTTTTATTGGCCGTACATGGCAGGAACACCTTAAAATCCTCCGAGAGCTGTTTAGGCGTGACCATTAGACCAAGCAAGTGTATCTTTGGCGTTGACAACGTTGATTCCTCGGCCATCAGTTACAGCAGGGTTTAATTGGTCTCCATGAGTATAATGTCGCCAGAGTCAGAAAGCTCCAAGACCAACAACCAAGAAGCAGGTTCGTTCCTTTATGGGATTGGCAGGATGTCACCGAGATTTCATCCCAAGCTTCGCAGCTGTTGGGCTTCTCTTTCTGGCCTTACACGAAAGGGTCAACCAAGTAAGTGAAGTGGGGTGACACCCAGGAGAAAGCCTATCAGACCATCAAGATGCTTCTCACTAGTGATCCTATCTTGCGACTACCGGATCTTGAAAAGACCTTTGTTCTAAGAACAGATACTTCAGACTACGGGATAGGTGCAGTTCTGATGCAAGAGCATGGGGGCAAGTTGTTTCCTATCTGTTAAGCAAGTAAGAAATTGAGTGATGCAGAGCTTATTTATTCTGCGGTAGAGAAAGAGTGCTTAGCAGTCGTGTGGGGTATCAGCTGAAGACACTCCATATGCATCTATTTGGTGTGCGCTTTGTACTACAGACAGATCACGAGCCTTTGAAGTATATGAAAAGTGCAAAGCTCACCAACAACCGGCTGATGCGGTGGGCTATGTTTTTACAGAGCTTCTATGCGAAAGTGGAAGCTATCAAGCTATCAGACAACGTCGGAGCAGATTGCCTTAGTCATGTGCTGGAGTAAGCACATTGCTGTAAGAAGTGTATACTGTCTACCCTCATAGACAGATTTTCGTTGCTATGCAGAAATTTTGCAAATTTCCTCTCTGGCGTTTTCTTTCGATGTCTTCCATGCTGCGACGGAGAGATTGATTTCCCCCGACAGATTTTCACGCACAACAGGCAGATCAGCGGAAAAGGCGAGTTAAAAGTTAATTTGGTGTGGGACAGGGTGACGTGACTTTTTCAAGATTTGCATCTCTTTATTTATCTTCTTCTTTATGGATGTGACGTTCTTCCACTTAGTATAAATTCGTCCCAAAAAATTATATCCTCGCACCTTCTGATTCTGAGTAGATTGGGGCCATGAAATGATACAGCTGACTTCACACACACACATAGAACATAAAGGACAAATCCGGAGCAGAATGGTATCATAAATTTATCACAGTAAACTTTCAAATCTAGTTAGCTTTCTTGGGCGCTGGCCGGAAACACGCATATCTTTCTTTATTCCAGTACATCCTCACAACGAAGCAACATCGGGTGAGGTAGGACAGCACTTTTTTATGGTGGAGATTTTAAGAGATATTTGCCTCCAGAAAGAACTGGTCTGAACTGAGCTGAACTGAACTGAGCTTCCAGCTTTCAATACGAAAGGACGATCGTGCTGTGCACCGGGGTTAGTCCACTCAATCTCCGCTATTGTTTATTTCCGAAAGTCTCGTTGAAATCGGGAGATAATGTCACGAGTACAATCGGAAAATGTCGATCGCTCGGGTTTACTTCACACTATGTTATCTAATGCCGACCCTCTCCATGCGTGTGGAGACGCAAAATCGACATGCTTGTGAGAGATGCAAACAGGAATATCTGACATTTTTTATTCGAAACGTTCAAACCAAGAAGCCAGAAATGACCCCGTTCACAAAATGGAAAGCAGACTTGCTCATAAGTCTTTCCTCGTCTTCCAGATTCAAGATGACGGCCTTACCAAAAAAATATTTGAAGACTCTTACACGAAAACGCACAGAGTATACATTAACCCCCAGGGGGATCTTTCAGAGATAAAAAGACGAGAGTTTAATGTGGTTTTGATACGGTGTTCAGCCTAAAAAAGTCCACAGTTAGAGCTTTTGTGGTACTTAGGGTGAAAGTTATGACAGGTGATATTTTGATAATTATATCAACTGACTTAAAAATTTGTTCCAGAATTGATACCTCTTAGATGTCAGATGTTCTTTAAAAATGTGAGACAAGCACCACTGTCCTTTTCATATGGAAGCCCCCCCCAGGGACATTAACAAGTGATGCCTGGCACGAGCAGCGCTAGTTTGGATTACGCACAGGCAACCCAGACCAAACGAAGGCACAACAAACGTTCAATTTATCTTTATTGAACCTTGTAGAAGCTTATCTAAACAGAAATTACAGAATGATTGTGTATGCACCGTGTAAATTTAAACAATTAGTCCCAGCCAAACTAATTAAGTGAAAACAATTTCGCTAGGGTTTTCAATAGTAAAAATCTCATGCCTTAAAGTATAAAATAGGACTATGTAATAAACAGTTAAAATTCACTTGACATAGATGCAAAGTCCAACTTGTTCAACAAGAGTTGCAATGAAATGAAATTTTGCAAAGGAACTGGCATAAAAAGGTGAAATAATGTAATATCTGGTGTTTCATGTCATAAAATAATCAACACCCCTCTACAAAGTAATTTTAACTTTCAAAACAATTTTAATTTAGTTTCAAAACTTATTATTCTCAAGGCCCTATTAGAGGTTTTCAAGATACCAGACATCAGAATAAAAATTAACGGATGCATGATATTTGGTGGAAAAATTCATGGGATATTTGGAGCAGAATATCTTGTGATATTAAGTACGAAAATTGTTACATTTTGCAATTGAAGGGGTGAGTTGAATGAAGCCCTGAGTGACTTCTGGAAAACATCAAGGTAACCAGCATTGAAATTTCTCCCAACAATTTACACAATCTTGTCTTTATTATTGTCTAAAAGCAACTAGCAGTAATTAATAGTTAATTCTGTTGAGACGATAACAAAAACCAGAGTACTGTGAAAATATCTGGTGGGTATTTCAATCCTGGCTGCCTCAAAATTTTCCAAGTCCCTCCCTTAGGGCTAAATTCCACACACATCTTACAAATATGGTGTATTTAGGCCAAAATTTAATGGAATGTGTGATACTCCCACACTGCCCCTCCAATAGGGCCTCTTTTGTACTGTAGCATATTAACAATTTTCTAAGTTTTTATTAACATTTAAAAGACTTGTACAAATGCACTGATACATTCTAAATGTATTTCTAAAATGGTAAACATTCTACATCACAAGATGTTCAACTTTGTGTAACCAGCCACAAGAATCACTAAGATGAATGTAAAGGGACAAGTCAACAGCCCATTTATGCCAATAGAGGACTATTCATTCGAAGCATTCAAAAGGTCTTTACAAAAGGATTACAAGTAAGTTCACTGGTCAGTTATCTAGGACATAAAATACATACCCATATTGGTAATAATCATCATGAAATAAAATGCAATGTGCAAGCATCAGTTTGCAAGTTACTGGCTAAATCTACTTTTTTAAATTAAAAATGTTAGGTTTTAAAACATCCTTGCATAATTCTAAAATTGTAGGCATTGCAAAGTGTGAAAAGAACAGATTGGTTCACTAAAGTTACAAGATACAACTATGGAGAAACGATGTCAGGAAGCCAGTTTGTTTTTAGAGTGTCTAACACTTTATCATCTCCAAGGTATTTAAGAAATAATTTGCATTCCTCAGAGTTTGTTTCTTGAAGTGTTTCTTGATCTGCATGTTTGATAAGGGACTTTGTATCTTGTAGTACCTAAGAACCAAAAAATATCACATCATGACAATTAATGCTTAAGATTATAAGCTTCTGTTAACACTAGAAAGGACTTCCGCTCTACAAAATATCACCATATTATTACCATCCCCATCCAAAGGCTTTCAAATTTTGATTGAATTAATGTTCCTTGCAAAACAGTTAACCTCTTAAATGTTAACTGAGTTGTTCTCATAGCTTGACTTTTTTAATCCTCTTCAAACTTGTACCAAAACACTTGGCTACTTTTACCACTCCCTATAGGATTATGCCACGCACCTAGGAGTTTCTAACCCCCTTAGGTAAAACCAAACCCAGCACCTCATGCTATACAAATCCCTCTTAAGTACAATAATGTCCAGGCCAATGAATCAGACTGATATCGCAGTAACACAACATTTAAACATTGGCAAACATGATGATCCCAACATACATCAACCAACAGTTGAAATCAAGTGTCATTTGAGATGTCAATTGAGTGCCAATCTAGTGTTGATGGAGCATCAATTGAGAAGTGTCAATTCAGTGTCAATCAAGATGTTGACAGGCTGTTGGTAATGGTTATTGATCGACACTCTACAGTGGATGCCTTTGTTACACATGATCTAAGTATTTCCACTCCTTGTAACTAACTATTCCATAGTGACCATTTATATCACACTGTGTGGGAACTGTCTATAGAATTTACCTTGCTAGGCATAGCAGCCATGGCTTTAACCCTGCTGTCAACCTGTTCCATAAAATTAGCAGGTTTCAAAACGTCCATTACAAGTCCATTCTCCCATGCTTCTGTGGCTGCCATTTTGTGGTTTAACAACAGCATTGACATAGCCTGTTTGAAAGTCATAAATAAATCAATAAAATAAAAGAAATAAATTACAATATTTAGAGACGAAGCCACATCAGCCTTAGCCGGTTTTCGTGTGGAATTTAGAGTGTTGGTTTTTGTGGAGGGAGGAAAACAGTAGAACCTAGAGAAAAACCCTCAGAGAAAGGTGAGCACAAACTCTTAAAAAATAACAACTGAATGTTGCAAGATGACAAGGCAATTTACTGTTACTTAATTGATAAACTAATGCTAGTTTAAGGACTTACCCCAGTTCTCCCTAGTAAAGAGGAAAGAACAGTTGATGAGCATCCTATTGGTGGGTGACCCCACTTGGTAAAACATGTCTGAAACACCGCCTGAAATTAGTAAACAATAAAATAATTAGCCCGTCCTGAAAATAAGACAGAAGAACAACTGTCCATAATGCACCAAGGTTTGTTACATCTTCGCCGTGATTGCAATGCTCATTTTTTCCATTGGTTGCCCAACATTTTTTTCCACCCTCAGTAAACTCACTTTTTTTATTGTGGTCTTAAAACATTTTAGTCCATTTTCATTTTTGGCAATTACTGTTTAGCAATTTCAGCAACACTGTAAATTAAAGCCTGAAAGTGTGCAAGAAAGGTTAAAGAAATGTCTTGAAATTATGATAATGCAATGTCTTATAAAATCAACATTTTTTTACTAACCTTATTACTAGCATACACCACATCACACAAAGCCAGAAGAGCCGTACCAAAACCCCAGGAATTTCCATTTGCAGCTGCTACCAACACTTTTGGGAAACTGATCACCAGCTCAACCAAAAGTCTGGGTTAAAAAAAAAAGTCATAGTGATTGTTAGTTAGTATGAAGCCAGTACATTACATTTGCCAGTGTAAAATAAAAAATATATATTTACTGAAGTGTCATATGTAATTAGCACTACATTGTGCTAATTGGGGACACTGTAAATAAACAATCAAATATTGCAAATAGAACATAAACTATTAAGAATCTCAACTGGTAGTAGGCTGACCAGTTATCTATTTGACAGATAGCGTGGTTGTGTTACCGAAAACAAATCCAGATAACATTAGACTGGAGGATTTGAACCAGAGACCTCCCACGGGAGGCGGCATATAGAAAGCAACTTCTTATAGAAAGCAAGTTATGTATTTTGTAAGACGTGGCAATCTTGTACAATTTTTCTCACCCTTACTTCACTATCGTTATACTTTTCTACTTTTCACATAAAAGACAATTTCACATCTAACCAATCAGCTGTAAAACCATTTGAACCTCCCAATATATGCACATTAGTAAGTAAAGTAAGGTATTTTTGTCCTGTTTAGGTCCACAAGTCACGAGACATTATTCCAGGGATTGAGCTATATAAAATTCAAGGTGATTTTTTTCATAGTTTTGGTCAAGAGGCAAAATGTATTGTATCAATCTTTTTGTATGTCTTTCCTGTCAGGACGAATGTCTTGTTCAAAATGCTGTTTAACAATTTGAGAGAACTTGGATTTACATAGCTCACTTGAATTTTTCAACCATTCTTTTGGCTTCCTGGCGTTGATGTGTCATGATCAACTGTTGATAATCCAGACCACTACAGAAGCTGTCCCCAGCTCCTGTTAGTACAACAACACTGACATGCGCTTCATTGGATGCTTCGTGAAGAAAACCAGCAAGTTGATCACACATCTAAGGATTGGACAAGAAAAGAAAAAAATTCTTCGGAATGGTCAAACCAGGCAAACAAAATCATCCTCACAGCAATTTTATTCTCCAGGTGTCCAGCCCCTGATTTCAAACAGCACACACCCTCAAAATTCAAAGGAATTTCCTCAGCTCTATCAATGTCATTTATTTTAAAAAATACCAACCTCAGTAGTCAAAGCATTTTTCTTTTTTTCACTACAGAAAGTAATTTTCCAGACACTTTCTTCTTTCAGGACAGACACACACTCATCTAGGACACCATGCATACGAGTGGTGCGTGTTAATCTTGATGCTTCATCGTCACCTAGCTCTGCTATGAGCGACCGAGTCAACCCATTTTTTCCTGACCGCCTTGGGGACTTTTTGTTGCCTTTCTTGATGGTGTCTCTTTTAGGACTTATGCAAGGTAGTCCAGAGAGAAGAGTTTTTTCAATAATCTGTCCATTGAGTGGACTTGAACGAAGTCTTTTCGCTTCTTGACCAAACACTTCACAGGCTTCATGGATTGGTGTTCTTTTCTTTCCTCTTCCACGTCCTCTTTGGTATTTTTTAAGTTTGTTTGCCATGCTTTTGGCTTTTAAGATCTCATCAACCATTTCCTTGTTTGCTAGACCTCTAAGCTTTCTCTTGTCAATATCAGTAACTTTTCTTAGTTGCCGGATTTCAGGCTTGCTAGATTCCAAATGAGTTACACAACTGGCATTTATTCCTAACATAACAAAAAAAAATGTTACAGACTCTGGGTTAGACTGGATAAGTGCTGTCCTGGGCAGGGTTGTTCAAAGCCCAGGTAATCTAACTCTGGATAAGCGAGATTTTTTATTTCATTTCTGTGTTTTATCAGTGAGGTTTTCTGTTTATATATTTTGTCCTCCAGTTTTGAGCTTGAGCAATCTCAAACTACACAAAAGATAAGAAGTGAAAAACATTGACACTTCACATAACTTTTTATCCTGGGTTAGATTAACCGGATTTTGATTAACCCAGCCCTGGGCATTCATTGAATCATTCCTGTTTCTAGTTCCACCTCATGTATTTACCTGGCATTGGGAATGACTTTGCCATAAACTCTGTGACAGTGTGGAGACAAGGCAGAAGATTCTCAACAGGTTCCCAGGTGCTGTACAAACTGTCGTAATTCTTCCAATGAACAAGATATTCTTCCTTTCCAGATGAAGTTCTGCGTCTTCCTATAACTTTGTCCACCTATGAAAATAACACAAATTGTGCAAGTAGGCTTTATTAGCTTTAGAAACAAAGAGAATTCTGCAAGAATTGAAAAATAATGTACTTTTTTCACCTTATTTGTTTATTTTTAAGTAAGACTTACTATATGCAGGTAGATTCCCATAAAGAGAGCATAAGCTTATATTTAATCAATAAATCTGAAAGATGTACAACTTTAGAAGAATAACAAAAACTACACGTGTTGATCTCGAGCACGACGAACAAAAAAATATCGAACATTGATTTTAGTAACTTGGAAAGAAAAAGCATGTAACTGTAAATCTAAGCAGAGTAGATGGGAATGTTGCATTCGATTTTAGGAAACACAAAGAAAGCGAAAGATATTTTCTGACGACCACCGAGTAACTAAGCAAATTATGCCTAAAGTGAAACTGTTATTTACAATGAATGAATAAACTAAAAGAACACAAAATACAACGAAATAAACCACTAACAGCACCATTAGAATTTTCCAATCCACTCCTTAAGAAATAATACCTTGAAAGAGGGAGTTACTCTAAGATCAGTTCATGAAGACGGCCGGATTTACCGACGTTTTTTGCAATGATTTGTACAACTCACCTCATAAATCCCATCGGCCATGTTGCGCAGTCTCCGTTAAACTTGCGCGCCAAAATTGAACGCACGCGCTAAAACATTTGCTCGATATAACGCCGCATTCGATTGGTCTATCAAAAATAACGGATCAAGAAAAGCTTTCAAACCTCCTCGGAAAATCAATACTTTTTTGAAAGGGTGAAAAATTAAAAGATAAATACTTCTCACTTTTGTAAATTGCTTCACTTTAAAATAAACGGGCTCATTGAGATCGACCAAAATCGGCCAATAATCAAAGCCGATCTAGTTAACCGTATAAGCCACGTGATTGATATTTAATTAAATAAAGCCCGCTACTTCCCACTGGCGCGGTGGCAACTTATTTATGTGGTGAGAGATCTGTCTGTTTAGGAAAATGCCACATCTAGACCATAGCATAAAGTTGGACTTTAAAGATGTGTTAATTCGACCTAAGCGGAGTACCATACGCAGTCGAGCTGATGTAAGTTGGAAATCAAATCATGTTTTGCATTTTCATATGTTGATGTACATTTGGTACAGTGCGACTTTATCATGACAGCTCTTTTGCTCTATACCGTACATTTGGATTTTTGAAGACCGTGCACCAAGGATCAATGGGGTGTAGTTAATTAGGCTTTCCCATGAGCTACCGGCCAATCAATTAAATGAGCAAGCGTTTAATTTCTCGTACGTAATTTTTGTTTATACATATGGGTTGTGTTGACCAATTCAGCGTGAGGTCAAGATGGCTAGATATTGTCGAAGTGTTTTATCTCATATAATAAATCCTTTATTAACCAAGCTTGTGCGGTCAAGATGGCTGGATATTGGCCAAGTTCTTTTTTGCGTGTTTATGGACCGAGACGAACCACGGTCCATGCCATAAACACACAAAAAAAGAACTTGGCCAATATCCAGCCATCTTGATCGAACAAGCTTGGTCAATCACCCTTATATAATGGTTTGCCAGAAATGTACTTTTGAATGCCAGCTTAACCAATTATGGTAGTAATTTTTCATGTGGTAATGGCAGGTTGAACTTGCGAGACACTTCAACTTTAAGTATGCAAAGAATAAACTTCCAGATGATGTTGTCCCCATAATAAGTGCAAACATGGACACCATTGGCACATTTGGTATGGCTGTGGCTTTAGCTCAGGTAAACAGTTTCATTTTCCCGCATCACATTTTCACTATACTTGATGCTAGATAAAATGTTAAGTGTTATATATATATAGAACATGTCTAACTGTAATATTGTGGATGTTGCCAGAGGCAAGGAAAGTGGAGGTAGGGGGGGGGGGTGGAGGGCAGATTTCATAAAATTATATTTGCCCGGGTAGGATTCCATATCAAAAGGATGGGGGAACTTTGTACATTTTTGGGTGTTCAGCCTCAAAAGGTCCACAGCAGGAGCTTTTGTGATATCTTTTAGAGTAAAAAAAAAATTACAGGAGAGATGTCATGTTTAATTTAGTGACACGTCCCATAATTGATAAAACAGGATCTTGGTACATCTTACGGGTTCTCCTCAAAATTTCCAACAAAACCCACTGTCCTTTCTATATGGGAGACCCTCCCCTGTGATATCCGTTCTGGATACAATTTTATAAGGGTTACTTGTCATTCCTTTCAGGAGGTAAAAAATTGTTGTTTGGGTACGGCTTAGGATACAAAGCTTCTAACCACCGTTTGTGGTATGGAACTGCAGAATATTCAGTTCTGATGGATTTATTGTTTTAGTATTGTTACCACTTTGAGGGTAAAAATGTTTTGGAGACACACCCACTGGTACCCCTTTCAGAGATTATTTTTAAAATTAGCATTGAGCATCCCAATCGTTTTTATAAGAAAGTCCCCCAGGTATAAATTTGGATAGCAATACCTTGTAAATCCTTAGCCTCGTACTGATGTTTCCAGACAAAAGATTTTTCACATGAGGCTAAGGATATTTAAGTATTGTTATTCAAATTAGACGCCATTTATGCAAAGGGTCTATACCTTCTCCAAAAAACTGTTAAAAGGTACTCTTTGTGGGAGGTGTGGTGGTCTAATGCTGAGTACAGTGGACTCTGGATTGATCATTTTGGTTTCTAGCCCTGCTAGGGTCCTCTCCTAGCATCTCTCTCTGCCCAGATTTATAAATGGGTACCAGAGATTTAATGTTTGAGGGTAACCCTGAAATGAACCAGCATCCTTTCAAGGGGGGGGGGAAGCAGAAATACTTGGAGTCGCTAAATGCTGCAGAAAACAGATAAGCTCTGTTAGTGTGGACCACTTGGCCCTAAGGAGACTTGTCTTTTTCATCTTTAATTTGAAAATATTAATTATAATATTGATATACCGGTATGAACTTGACTATATTACGATTTGGTGCTCAATAATCTTTGAATTTGTTCTTGTAAACTGTATTTGCAACATGATCATATCTTTGACAACTGTTTGTAAACAAAAGACTATTGATTTCTTGTTGGTCTTCTACCAGCTAAGATGTGCACATTTTGTTGTTTTATTTGAAGTCAGTTGAATGTGTTTAAGTGTCGAATACTGGCTAAGAAATGATCTCGATCACAAATTATCAAATGAATAATAAAAACTAATTAAAATTTTAACTTATTGATTTATGAGACTCTTTAATGAGCAAATCTGCCTCCCTTGGAAGATTAGTTAAGGTTGATTTGTTAAAATGATGCAATTTTTTTTGTTGAATTTTCAGCACAAGGTTCTGACGGCAATTCACAAGCATTATTCTTTGGATGAATGGATCAAGTTTTCTAAAGAAAACCCAAATGTTTTACCAGTGAGTTCTTTAAAATTAACACAATTCTGGCATTTCTTTACTCATTTTCAGTTAAATTTGTTGAAATAATTTGATGTCAGAACATGTTTGCTTAGTTTTTGTTTATCAGCATATACACTATATATTTCAGTACACCCTTGCAAGCTGTGGAATGTCAGATGAAGATCTATCAAAGTTGCAGCAGATTTTAGATGGTTGTCCCACAGTTCCTGGAATCTGTCTTGATGTTGCAAATGGTTACTCTGAACATTTTGTGGAATTTGTCAAAACTGTTAGGAGCAAATTTCCAGATCACATCATCATAGTATGTATAGATAATGATGATTTAACCAGTCACTACCAATATATCTATTCTTACTAACCAGGCAGTCAGATATTGGTCTCTTTGCAACCTAGCAATGAAGGTTTTATGGTAATTAATAATAGGCACGCCCTCGTCAACAAAGAACGAAGAAGTCAGCGCGACCTGTGGCACGCCAAGACCTTTTGAAGCTGTCAACCGAGGTCCTGCGTTTACGCTTACAAAGTTTAAATCTACCGATCACCGGTTCCCGCTCACAGTTAGTCCAAAACTTGCGAGCAGCCTTGGGCAGCAATGCTGCAACTGCCGCCAACGAACCAAGCCCGGACTGGTGACAGACATGTACTCAAACCACACTCAGGCTGCCAGAGAGTTCAACACGCTTGCACAGGCAAAAATTGTCATGTCGCCGCTGAACCCAAAAACATCCACCTTCGAACAGCTAGCCTCCGACGAAGAGGTTGATGAGTTTTCCAACGCCAGATCTTCCGTGGATGACCTCCTAAGCCCCCCAGCCATGCCAACAGACTCAGCAGACCAGTTATTTACTCCTGTCCAGCTGTCTGCCATACAGGACACCATTTCGTCCTCCATCTCAGCGGCTCACGCTAATTTACCTTGCTCAGGGAATCCGCTGTTGGATCTCGCATCCTCAAGTACTAGAAGCCGCCATGCATCCAACGTTGCTACTCCTTTGGGCATCAACCGCCCTGTAGACAAAACTCTCTAGGACAAGATACTCCGCGGTGAGTATGTTGACTTCGCTTTACTTCTTCCCGATATTTTGTATCAGCCCCAGTCTCCCGATATTCAGTTCCGGCTCGAGGACTCGTCCCCAGGCTCCCCGGGTTCTCTGTTGACTTTCATTCGGAAGAAAAAGCCAGTTGTTGACACTTTCCATAAGTGGTTAGATGCCTTTACTTCTTACATGCTGGTGATCGTGGCTGCTTACCCTAGGCACTCTTTAGAGCTCATTAAGTATCAGCAAATCATCAGCAAAGCTGTCACCAAGTTCAAAGGACTGACCTGGTTGTCTTATGATGAACAGTTCAGGCGCCGTGCTGCCTTTGACCTTAGCATAGCCTGGGACACTATTGATCTAGAACTCTGGACTGTCACATTCTCGGGTCTAGCTAAACCCCACTGTTCCGTGTGTCCCAGCCCCTACCACCAGCAGGATGACTGCCCCAGTCAGGACCCCAGCAAGAAGCCTCGCCGCCCAGCCACAGTCTGCTTCGACTTCAACAAGTCTTCCGGCAGTCAGCGCCGCCCATGTCACTACCCACATGTCTGCCGCCGCTGTGGCTCCAACAGCCATACCCTGTTCACTTGCCCAGGACAGTCACAAGCAAGGTTCATCCAGCAATTGCAGCACTCTGTCGATGTCACCACCAGCCAACGGTTTCTACCCCAATTAATGTAGACAAATTAGCTTTAGAATTACTTAATCATCCCAATCGTGATTTCGTTACTACTTTAGTTGATGCTCTTAGTTATGGTACTTGCATTGGCTACACTTGGCCCCAAAAAACTTGGGTGTCATGCAACCTCATTTCTGCATCCCAACACCCTGGATCTATGTAAAGAAATTCAGCTGGGTCGGGTTGTGGGTCCATTCCCTTTTCTACCATGGGTTATGGGTTACAGCATGTTATTCACATCCTAGATGATTTTTTCATTGCTGAAGGTACCAAACTGGATTGTCTGGAAGTTTTGCCCTTCTTTTAAAACTTTTCATGTCCCTTAAAGTGCCAATGGTTGCAGCCAAAACCCTGGGCCCCACCCAAGTTATTGAATTCATAGGGATTGTCCTTGATAGTGTCCAAATGGTGGCACGCTTACCCGAGGACAAGCTTGCCAGGATTAAGATTCCTTTAAAGGTTGCCGCTCTGCTTGTCTCATTGAGCTTCAATCCCTTATTGGCACCTTACAATTTGCATGCAAAGTAGTTGTCCCAGGTCGGACATTCCTACAACGCATGATCAATCTTACCCGTGGGGTACCAAGCCGGTTTCACCATGTGCGCCTCGACAAAGATTTTTTTCGGGATTTATCCATGTGGAGGGTCTTCCTCACCAGTTGGAACAGGCGCTCCTTTTTTCTTGATTCATTCCTCACTGCTGCCACTGATGCAGCCAGTACAGTGGGGTTTGGGGGTTACTTCAATGGCAAATGGTTTCAAAGGAGATGGCCTCATGACCTACTCATTAATAAATTATCAGGGATAAGTATCGAGTGGCAGGAGCTCTTCCCTATTATAATTGCCTGTGCCTTGTGGCAACCACATTTTAAGGGAAAACACCTTCAGTTTTGGTGCGATAATGAGAGAGTTGTTGCAATCATTAATTCGGGCCACTGCAGGGCCCCCAGGGTCATGGACCTCATACGATTTTTACTGCTCATCTCCATGAAACATAATTTCCTTGTTCGGGCCTGTCACATGCCAGGGGTCTCCAATGCAATTGCTGATGCCCTTTCCGGCTTTCAGGTTCAACGTTTCAGGGAACTCGACCCCCAAGCTGACCAGAACCCCTGTACCATCCCGCCTTCGCTGATGACCCTCTGAGGGATGAAGTCCTCACATATGCACACTGGGTACTGTCATGGAACACCAATCGTAGCTATAACTCTGGGGAGAAAAGGTTCACCCAGTTCTGCCTTATGATTCGCCTCCTATCTCCAACTGACGACATACTCCCTGCCTCGGAGGGAACCCTTATTTATTTTGCCTCCTATTTGGCCAGGACAGTACGCCATAGTACCATTAAGCTTTATCTAGCAGCCGTCCGTAATCTCTACATCTGATCTGGTTTTAGCGATCCAGTAGTGGACCACCCACTTCTTAAAAAGGTTCTAAGGGGTATTTTACGCTATCAAGGTTCCCCCTGTACCCTACGTCAACCAGTAGCCCCTAGGGTTTTGTTAAATATCTGTCCTGGTCTTAAAGGCCAACTGAGTCCCAGGGATTTTTCCATGGTCTAGGTGGCCTTTACTACTTACTTACTTATCCTCATCGGGCCCACGAGGATCTTGAGGCCGGTGTGCAGCCTTTACTTTAGCCTTTTTTGGCTTCCTCCGGTGTAGCGAGTTTACCTATCAAGGGGTTCATAGCTTTAACTCCAAGTTTGACCTCACTACTGATTGTATTACATTTTCTCCCAGTCTGGCCTGCCCGCAGCACATCAGGGTCCTCCTAAAGTCATCTAAGACCAATGTGTATAGGCAAGGGCAATCGCTTAGTATTGCTTGTTGTTCTTCATTGCTTTGCCCAGTCTTGGCCATGCAACAGTATTTTTTACTAGCCCAACCGTGCCCTGGGCCCTTGTTTTATTTTCAGTCTGGTGTCCTCCTCACCAGGTCGTCTGTTTCTAAGCTGCTTCGGGACTCGGTACGCAGCACCGGACTACCATACACGAGTCTGAAAGGTCATAGTTTTCGTATAGGTGCCGCATCCACTGCAGCAGCTGCGGGTTTGCCAGACTGGCTAATAAAGGTCTTAGGCCGTTGGTCATCAGACTGTTATCAGCTATATATTCGCACTCCAGAATCAGTGCTCCTTTCTGCGGCCCCTAGGATGGCTAGTGTCTCTAGTAATGTCTTCTTAGGTTAGGTGATATGCTTGGGGGGATGCATGCCTTGCACGCATCTGTGGCACTTAAGTCTACGTAGCGACGTCCCCCAAGCTTTTGGCATTATTTTGCCTTGCAATTCTATACCTTTGCCTGAATCTTGTCCGATCCAGCCTGTGCAGTGCTGGGGAGATCCGTAAGGCTCTGCCAATACTCTTATCCTAATCCCCAAGTTTGTGGGGTGATAAGTGAGGCTTTTATTTTCCGTGCACAGCCCGAAGTCGCGAACTAACCTGCCACAGTGCTGTCTTCCCCTTATTACGCCATCTTGTTGTTGTCTTTATTATTGCGTTACTGAATATTGTGTTACTTAAGGTGAATGTGTGGAACAGTGACATTAATAATAGGTTTGCAGATCATCTTAGAAAATCAAATCAGTTTATTCCTCAATTGTAAAGGGCTGTTCCAATTTAACATGTTTTGTTTGCATTTAAATTACGGTCGCTCAACTAACCTTGTTTGAGAGTAAAAATTCTTCGGAATTATCGACTCAAAAACGAAGTAAGTTGGGCTAATAATATTATTTTAATACTTACAATTAAAGAATTTTTAATTGGCAGTCATTTATGAATAGGGTCCATGCAACTAGGTTAATCAGACTTTAATGTTTGCCAAAGTATAATTTCTAACCCATTTCTCTATGTGTAATCTTTTAACGTCCACAAGTATATCCTGAAGCATTGAGAATCCCTCTCTCATAGATTGGTTTTTGTTGTACCATTAGGCAGGTAATGTGGTGACAGGTGAAATGGTAGAACAGTTGATTCTGAATGGAGCTGATATTGTCAAGGTTGGCATAGGTCCTGGTAGGTGTTAACTAAGTAACAAGAGTTAATGTGCACCTTTCTTTTGGCTGATAGTTGTGAAGAAAAAGCCTTTCAAGAGTCAACTAGTATTTATAGTGATAGATTTCACCCGCTGTGCCTGGTATGTTGCTCCAAGCCAAAGCATCTTCTCTTAAATTAAAATGTAGTACTAGTCAGTTACCCAAGATTAACACTGAACATTTTAAACAATGAAGACGATGTTGTGATGTGTATCTGGAATGCTGCTGCTTTAGTTCCCATTTCAGGGGGCCATATTTCCTCATCTTCTCTACATCCTTCTCCATTCTATTTTCAACCCACAGACAACTCACCTCCACTGCTATTAATGTCTTCTCCTTGTGATCTACAAATTGAGCATCCACTCTGTTTTGCGGCAGGTGCTCCTGTTTTGCGGAGACTGGCACATCCCAGTACGCCTTTACCTCTGATTACTCATATAATGGCTTCGGCTCCACATTAAGTGCTGATGTGTAAACTTTTGTCTACACAGGGTCTGTTTGCACGACGCGCAGGCAGACAGGTGTAGGCTACCCACAGCTGAGTGCGGTATTAGAGTGTGCTGATGCCGCCCATGGCCTTAAGGGACATATCATCTCTGTATGTACACATACTGACATCACCTTTCTGCAATGCTCATATAATAAACAGCAGAAGGGATTAAAAAGAAACATTTGACATTGACTGTGTTTTTTTTCTTCTTTCACAAATGATTCATGAATACAACATGAATCAGTCTATTTAACAAATTGACCTCAGTTTTTTGTGTCTGTCCTCTTATTGATGATAAATTGCATCATAACATTGTCAAAGTGGCTGTGGAACCATGAGCCACAGGCTATTTTAATGTTTTGGTTAAAACATTAAACAGGAAAAAAGGGCAGATGTTGTTTGTGTCAAACCTGTCTCACAACAAAAGGTAAATGCCCGGTTCGATTGAAATCCACCAATCATAACCCATAAACATGACCTGTTAAAGTGAAGGTGTGTTTTCAGAGAGATACACTAGGATACTGACAGCAGAAAAAGCAGCAGCTGGTCATTGAACACAATTCACATGTGATTAAAAGAAGCACTAAAACACGATTTTTGTTGTTTTGCAGGATGGAGGGTGCACTTGTCCTGGTGATGTCTCTAAAGCTTTTGGTAATGTGGTCTTACTGGCACCTTCATCAACAACTCTCTTTTCTTTAAACATGACAAGTTTCTGAATCAAAAGCATAGCCTAGCAAAGTACTATGAAATAAATATCCAAATTACGCGACTGAGCCCACCGTTTTTAAATACGCATGATGCAAACTGTAAGAACAAGGAGACCAACAATCTGAAAAGAAATGGGTTTGTTTTTATTAATGACACTAAGACTATATACATGTCCACTGGTCTGTACCCAGAGAACTGAAGGAGCAGAGGCAGTGGGGTGAAGGACTTTTAGCATCTGCAATCTTTTTTTGAAGGAGTGGGGTGAGGCTCTTTGGGTTTGCCTAGAGGAGGAGGGGTTACATGTTCAATTTTTATTTGCTTGTTTCTCCTAGGTGCTGGTGCAGATTTTGTTATGATGGGAGGCATGTTTGCTGGCCATGATCAGTCAGGTAAGGAATGTCTGATTTCTCTTACCATATTTCATTTCAAGATGCCGCAATTCAAAACATTTCAAAGTGAAAATAAGTTTGATTTATTACAAGTCAAACAATCAGGCCTGTTTGTATATATTTTGGTAATACTTTTGCCAATATTTTGAATATTGGTCTGCCAAAAGTAACCAACAATATTGATTTTTTTTTTAAAGCCAGAATAAGGTTTGTGATCAAATGAAAGTATAAGTGCATTCAGAGAGTGTGATTTTTTTGTGGGCTTGTTTTCAATATTGTGAATTCTGATTCCTTCATTTTGTCAAAATTGAGAACATTTTGATTGTTTAGGTTTGATTGAACTTGCATGGTTTGATCTTTTGGATTGTCCCTACAACAATAATTTACACATTAAACAAGCATATGGCTTGATTTAGTTTCTAGTTGTTGGAGGAAAATGTTTAGCATAGAAACTAAATTCTTGCCAAGAACAATAAAAACCTGACAATTCTCTCTCACAAACATCAGGTGGAGAGTTAATAGAACGCGATGGAAAGAAATACAAGATATTCTATGGCATGAGCTCGTCCACAGCCATGCAAAAACACTCAGGAGGAGTAGCTAATTACAGGTCAGTTGAAGCTTTCAGGGTGTGAAAAACGTGTTATTATTAATTAAGAGTACTTTTTAATTTAACACTCATACAAAGGGCATTACTGATATGTTAACATACCAGGAGGGAAAATTGCAGAATGATTCTGTTTTGTTAGAATGACCTGGAAAATGCCACAGGTTACAATTTTATCCACTGCATACCAAAGGCAGGGTGCTAATTAAATTTCTGCTGCTTGAGAAAGAGCCAATATTTGGAATGAAAAATAATCATTGTCTAATCCTCTTTCATAAGTGACAAAACAACAAACCATGAAACTAAAAACTCAACAACTCAAAACCTGACTTTTATCCAGTACTTGTCACAGTTAGCACTAGTATTGCAGCATGGGAACAAAAATTGTAATTATGGCCTATACTCATATTGTGGACAAATTAACAAATCAATTGTTTTGGACAAAATGTAAGACAATTTATTTATCTCTTTTCCCAGAGCAGATAAGCCTGTAGTAATATCCATAATAGTTTATAGAGAATTATTTAGTTTTAGTAAAAACTACCTCACAAGCTTGAAAATAATAGCTTTAATTCTCAATTCTTATCTACCTATCTACTGATTGGTAATGTTTATTAACCAGCATCTGATTTGGAACTTTATTTCCAGGTCTTCAGAAGGTAAAACAGTGGAAGTTCCTTACCGTGGCAATGTTCATGATACTGTCCGGGATATTCTTGGTGGGGTGCGGTCAACATGTACTTATGTTGGAGCTGAGAAGCTGAAGGAGCTTCCAAGACGAACCACGTTTATTAGGGTCACAATGCAACTAAATAATGTCTTCTCTTAATTATTTAAGGTGGCTTGGTGAGGTTCTGCTTCTTACAGAGGGAGCCAATTAGTTTTTTTTTATCTTGAGTTACAATGATATTTGTGTGTGCCAACCTGTGACAGACAATCGGTTTCTATGCCTGTGTTTCTCAGCTTTTTCAAGTTTTCCCAAACTTTCACAGGTTTTTCTGTAACTCAATAGAAACATGGAAAACATGTTTTCTATTTTTTAGGTGTTTGGATAGCTGATGAAACTGTCTCTCATAGTTTCAAGGCTCAAATGGAGCCTGCTGTACAATGGAACAGTTCATCCAGTCACCGATGGGCCACAACAATCAGGCCTCATTAATAGGGTGGCTGTGTTAAATGGATTCTTTAAATCAGAAAATGACTGACTGAACTTTTGCTCAAGCCAGAATAAAGTGACCATAGTTATGAGGTGGCCTTACTTATGGGGTGGTTGCGATGTGGGGTTCCACTGCAGTGCTCATGGCCATGTTTCATTGCGGAGAGAGTTTTTCTATTGCCCAGCCGTAACCTCTTTTAAGTGGCCACCCAAAATTTAACACAGACTGTAGTTTAACTAAGTTTTGGGGCGATGACAGATGATAATTGACTTCTAAAACAATTCAAATCCATGTCTTCACCAGGACATGGTCCCATGCTTTAATGTAGTTGGATAATTATTGCAATTATTGCTGTTTGATTAAGCCCTGTACTGCCAAACACCTATTAACCAGCCCACCTAGCTACTGATGTAAAATTTGTTTTTGTGTTCATTTTCAAATTTCAAACTCAAGCAATGAGGGTTACTCTTGGACAAAATTACTGATTCTTACAAGCTTTGTATTCATTCAAGTAATTCCCTGCTAGCAGAGGTCTCTCACAGCGGGGCCGCGCTGTGAGAGACCTCTGCAAGCAGGGAGTTCAAGTAATAGATAAAACACAAAAGACTGTGGTTTACATTTCCAAATACCAAGGAAAGAGATCAAAATATGATGCATTTGGTAATGTGGTCAAACACTGTCTTAAGTGTGTCACATGTTCTTAGTGGAAACTAAATCTAAGGAGAAAATGGAATCATATGTATCTATAATTATGCTAATTAAGATCAGATATCCCAACAATGGATTCTTAATAATTTTGAGAAGTTACATGCAATATGAAATGATAACAGAAATATACAGTACAATTCAAGTTTATTAAACAAAACTATGTTGACATAACTCCATAGTCTAACTTAAAACATCATAAATACTAACATACAACTTCAACATTTTCTTAAATAATTTAAACATTGTGTACGATCTGCAGGGAAATGTTCAATAGCAAACAACTGTCAAGGAATAAGGAAAGCTACATTTAAACACTTACATCAAACATTAGCTTTGTATTGTTAATATTATCCACATTTTAATTATTGGTGACTTAGTTATCAATCCAGGGTGAATTAAAGTATTGACAACCTAAGATTTGAGACCTATTTGGCAGCCTGGTATTGTAAGAGATTGTAATTATTGCAATTATCACATTTAGGAAAAAGACAGGAACAAGATCTAGAGACACTGCACCTTGTGAGCACCATTACACAAAACAAACCGAAAAATTTGGTGTTTGGACAAAATGCCCATACGTTTCTTACAAGAAAACCCCATAAATGTGGCCACCCAATTAATACAGGCAAAGGACACATTCTAAAATCCCAACCTTTGTAATCTTTTACAATTTTAACCCAGTTATACGGCCACTGAAACCAGATATGTTTATCTTTCCAATGTTGATATTGAATGATCTTAAGTCATCATTAAGGATGCTTATGAAAGAATGGTTGTTTAAAAGTGCAATAGTGATACCAGTATTCATGTATCTGAAATGTCACTCAATTTAGACAGTCAAGAAATTTGACTCTACTCAATGGCCTGTTAATGACTGTATAAATGGGTTCCCCCGTGTTTTCTTTAGGATTTGAGCTACAGACAAATTATTTCAATCTGGAGCTGCAAGTTACTTTATCCATAACAGATGAAGAGTATTTGTTAGGGATGTGTTTTAATCTTCCAACATTCTTACAGTTCTAAAATTGTCTAAAACATGTCATAAAAAAATTATTTAAAACTCAAGTTGCTTGGTTTCATTTCTTACAAACACACTGGTGACACTGTTGACTGTTTTTTTGTACTGGAACGCCCACAGGAACTGTAAAAATACACTTAAATCTCACACAAAAAATTAAGTAAATTTGACTTGAAAAAAATTCAATTACATATTACAGGAAGAAGTATTACAATTATAATTTTAAAGTTACACAACAAATAAGGTACCTAATTAACACAATACCTCTGTTACAGCAACTCAAATATGGAAATTACAAGGCATACAGTAGTTACTTCAAACTTATGTAGACAGAAACCTTTTTTTCTAATGTACAACTTAACTTTTTCTTTGATGTTTCCTAGCTGAAATTACACAAAACAACATGATATTGAAGTAACTGGAAAACTTTAGACAACCTTTTACACCTGCTGTGGAAGACTTCTTGATTTTCAGTTCAGCTCTATTTGAATTTACACAAGCTGTATAATTTACCAATCAATAAGACAATACACGCAGATGACAATGCTATTCTGTTAGACCTCTACAGTTAACCTTTAGCTGAAATCAAATGTTAAAAAATAACGTGAGCCACCACTTATAATTATTAGTTACTGGATGGCGAGTTGAAGTGTAATGGCAAACCGAAAGGCAATTTCTGAATAATTTAATGGAAACAGTTATATCCAATGAAAGTTTTTTGGGTTGCATGAAATAAACACAGTACCGTTACTTTGCGATGCACTATCTAATGATTGATCACTTTATGAAAAAAGTGCTTATTGATAAGTCTTTTGGTTCTTATGTGATCACTAGATTGGACACTTCTTTTGTAAACTAGCAATCACACCCTGGACAACCACCAGGGATTGACATTTTAGCTGTCCGCCTATAGAAGGATCAACCACATAAATTTTGATGTGGCCATGATCAAGTGATCATTTGCATTTTGGTGCAATTCCAACAAGCCCAAAATTTTACAACTTAACAGTTTTTTTTTTATCAAAGATTGAATCAAATCATCAACAATACATTTATTAGCACTTTCAGCAAGGAGTGGAGCAAGGGTTAAATATTATTTTAGTGATTATCCTAAAACTACAGATTGAGAAAATCCACAACTTGATGTAACTATACACTTTGTATTACTAATGACGGAACTATTTGGATAACTTCAGAAGTTAACACAACCTACAAATAAATACATGTTTAAAGACCTTTTTCTTTTATATATATATATATATATATGTATAGCCTGATTATAAATCTCTTTTAATCTACATGACTTTGTGTTTTACATAAAAGCACTCATCTCCATAGAAACTCTATTTCACTTCTGTCTCCACCTTTGCCCTCTTAGTGTCAGGTTGGGAGAGTTCTGCTTGAGTGTCTGTTCTTCCTTTTTGTTGTGGATATTCCTCTGGGTTACTGTCAGCCCCCTTTGGCAGAATTTCCATTGACGTAGTGCCATATAGCATGCCAGGCTGTACAAAAGGAGCTGGTGGCCTTCCTGGTACAAACCCAACAGCAGCAACAAGCAATCCATTTCCTACAGAACCCTGCGGCATGACTGTTCCCTGTACAAATGTTTGCCCAGGGGGCAGTGGCGTCATCAATGTTCCTGTAAGTGGTTGGTAGTAAGATGTTCCAGGCAAAGGGAATCCCCCTGGTACTGCTGCCGCGGATTGCAGCGGATCTGAAGGTGTACCTTCTGATGTGTTCCCTACTCCTTGTATGGGCTGTGTTGGTGGCACAGATCTGTCAGTAGAGCTCTGAGCAGTAGCTTTTCCCTGGCTAATATTTTGCATTGGAGGGAATGTTCCTGAATACACTGCAGGAATCCCAAGAGGCATGGAGGATGTAACAACAACACCCGGCATATTTCCAGGTAAGGATGTCATTCCAGCCAAAGTTTGTGCATATGACACTGACACAGAGGTCGCACTCTGACTTGTGCCATTACTTACAGCAGGATCAGATTTTGCTGCATTTGGCAAGACACTTGGAGCAGACTGTGTTAAAGTAGAATGCCCCCCACTTACTTGTGTTGTTGGTCCACTTGACAAAGCAACACCAGCTGGAACAATAGGATTGGACGGAGAGAGGAAAATGCACACATCACCAACTTTTAAGTGCTGGCAATTAAGGTTGTACTTGGTCAGTGATTGCTCTGGCCTGCTCGACGTCCAACCCTGGCCATACACAAAGAAAGGGTGCTCAACAGGGCAGTTTAGAATCACCTGTAACAATATAAGAGAGACAGTGAAGATCATCAATTTTGGTGCCAAAACATGATCAATCACTAACAGAGTTTGTAAGCTTTTAAAATTCCATGACCTTTCATGACCTTTTACATGGCCTTACATGTAATTGAGCAGTTGTTCTCACAGTAGTATCAAAACAATCATTTATTTCATATATTTTCCAGCATTATAATGCATAGAATGCTTGCTTCTGTCTATTTCTACTGATATGAAAGGTTGTTCCTGACTTCTCTGTTATTTATTTTTTTTTTATCTTTTTGCCTTCTTATTTTCTTAAGTACATATTACCATATTGTGTCTCCATGACTTTCCATGACCTTCACTTAAATTCCATGACTTTCCAGGTGTTCCATGACCCATCAACCCCTGAACAAGAAGGTGGCTTATTATGCCACTGAACCACCTTTCACCAGGTTGGACTCTTGGAAAAAAAACTCTGTGTGCCTAAATTCTTGGTGCTTCTTCATCATGAATATGCATGCACAAGAACGGATGGGAAATGACACCCAGAAATGTTTTACTAGCACTTACTATTGCAGTATCTCAGTATATTCTTATTCAACTAACCTGTGTTTTAGAACTGTTGATTGTGAAAGTAATATGTGTACTTCCAGAATCTGAACCATCTTCTATTTTGACAACTGTACTTGTTTCCAACTTAAGATCAGGACAGAGTCTTGTGCTATGAATAAAATCATCTGTAGTAAGATCTTCAACTCTTTTCAAATCTCCAGTAGCCAGCTGAATGATGGATCCTTTGATAAATGGCGGGGGTACCTGAGGAGGGGCGGGTGGAAATTGCCCCTGCATGTGCATCAGGGGACCTGATGGGTATGCTCCGAACATTGAAGGAGGCAGTCCCTGACTAGGAAGTATGAATCTATTCTGGTTTCCAATTACATGAGGCGGTAAAGGTTGTGTAGCAGGTGACTGTGCATTGTTTGATGGTATTTGATTCATGGCAGACTTGTTGGCTGCTAGTTCTGCCAGCTGAGAAAGGTTGCTTGTGGCCAGGAATCCTGGAGAATAGTGAAAGCCATTCGAAGCTGGAGCTGGAGCCTTTTCGGCAGGGTTTGTTTGCAGAGTGAAAGATAATGTTGAAGTGCTGGCTTTTGACTCAGAACTGCTTGCTATCTTGCCTGGCCCAGTTTCAGCCCCTGATACTTCCAATGCTGAAAGAATATAATTTTTAATAAATGAAGGAATGATATAAAATTGGGAACTAACAATGCCCCGTGTGTGTGAGGCATAGTGGCCTCATGGTTTGTGTGCTTGACTCTAGAGTGAGCACTCGGGGTTTGAGCTCTGGCTGGAGAGACCATATTGTGTTCTTGGGCAAGACACTTTACTCTCAAAGGGCCTCTCTCCACCCTGATGTATAAATGGGTACCCTTTTCGGATTAATGCAAACCAAAGAAGACATAAATTACTTTCAACAGTCAACCAACTACACTATAAAGACATTTTACTGCATATAATACAAAATCAAACATACACACACACCAATTCCTTCCTTTACTGATCCTTGGACCAGAATGTTCCCATGTCCAGATGTAGGCTGTGAAGCTGTTTGACTGTCATCTGAGGGACCTGATGATGCTATGGACTCAGAACACTGCAGAGGATTTTCTGTTAATGAATTAATCAACACTTAAAAACAAACCACCATTCAAAACTGGTGACATGGGAGAGAAGGGGGCCAGTTAAAGGAACTTTGTCACAGTTTGCACATCTTGCCTAAGGTTTTCAAGTTTCCTGTTTGTAATATGTGTTAATCTTCTCCATCCTTAACCATCCTTGTTCCTTTATGGTTTATTATTATCTCTTTGGTGCTTTTCTATCTTAGTAAAATAATATTTTCAGGTTTCCTTCAATTTAAAGGTAATTTTCTACATGACCAAAATACCGGTAGACTGTTTGCAACCTCTCTATTTACACATGTGAAAGAAAAAGCGAGCAAAGAAAGCGCAAAGCACATGGGGGTGGGGGGTGACATTTGCAAACAAAGTGAGCAAGAAAAATAGAGAGGCTGTCGACATCTTAAGAAAACTTTTACTTATTGCACTCCTCCTCCTGTTATCGCCTTGTTACTAACAACCCCGCCCCTTGAGTAATTGATTAAATCAGACCAATTCAATTTCAGCTTGTAAACAACAACACACATGTGCATTCAGGTGTTGAGAATGTCGTCCGAGACAACTTCTTCAACTCAGTCCAAAAGAGAAACCAGAAATCAAGTATTCCTTCCAATTTTTTCTGGATAGTTGCTTGTTCTTTTGGTATTTGCTTAGGGAAATTCACTTTTTTTTCCAAAGATGTCTACAGCCCATCAATTTTTCTGGGTCCCCACCAATTTTTGCTGGATAGTTGCTTGTTCTTTTGGTATTTGCTTAGGGAAATTCACTTTTTTTTCCAGAGATGTCTACAGCCCATCAATTTTTCTGGGTCCCCACCCCCTACCCAGTCAAGTCTGTTTTGCACTTGCATCCAGTTCTCTCGCAATGAACGATTGCATAGAAATATATAGGGGGCTGTGAACAGTATATGACCAAATTAACTCCAAATACTGTGACTGAACTCTTTTAGAATGTCATTTACGTGGAAAAAATCATGCAGGAATCTGAAAGTTTTTATGATATGAACCAATTAAAATCAATGACATCTTCAATCAGTTGACCATTTAGCTACCAAAAGATAAGTTGAGGTGTGTATGTTGCATCACTGCAAAGGCATTGTAGGTCATGGGTTAAAATTGTCCCTCAGAGCAAATTATAATCAAATTTTTACTCTTGATTAGTCTGAATATCACAGAAATCTCGGCCTATGACATTAATGCTTATTCAATACTTAACTAGAAATATTACTCTTTTGTTTAAAAAAAATGGTTCTCAAAGTTATGATTGCTCTAAGTTTTTCTACTTTTTCCCCCACAATACCTGGTTAACAGCTTGGAAATTCTTCCTTCTTCCAGTATTTTCATTACACCGCCCGTTTCCCATAAAGCTCACGAGGGCGACGTATAAATTAGAATAGCCTCAAATGAGCTTCAATATGCATAAAATTCTACTGGTCTGTACCGTTTTATTTATCGATTTCACAAGGGATCCGCACAAAAAAACAGCAGCACGACGCTGAGACTAACAATTATAAGCGACTGCCCAGCAAATCTGTCATTCCAAGAAGGAAGTGTCCCAGAAATTCCTTATTTTCGTGAGCGTGGCGTAAATGTGTTGTCAACACGAAGCCACCATATGCAAATGAGATCCGTGCCTGTGTGTCATGCGATCTTTGACAGTGACTGTCGCGAATTGACACACTTATACATCACGATATATAACTTGAAACCTTCAAACAAAGCTTACTATACGGGCAAAGATCGTTGCTAGCCTAACATCGCGTTTTTGGGATGCCACGCCAATTGAGTGACTCGTAACAGCTTGAAGTTTCCTCTCCTCAAGGAGAGAGAAGACGTGACAGAACGTGTTGTGTAAGAACTTAGCTTTCCTCGTACCTCGGCAAAATAAGAGCCCAAATACTACGATAGCAAATAAAACTATACCTTATGCCCGGTTCCCGTTAGTACAATTTTCATCACAATAGACACTTGCAAACCCAAAGACAGATAACACTGCCTTAAACGCCGTGAATTCGGCGAACAAACAATCTTTTGTACGAAAGATAGCGTTAATTATGCAGTAACAGAATCGAAAAGCATATATGAATTCAAAACGTGCCAAAGAAAAAACAATTACAAATGAAGGCATTTTGAGGGCTTGTGCTATCTTACCTTGCGAATTCAAGCTTTGTGAAGACGAATCTGAAGATTGCTGCGAGAAAGTAAGAACTGAAGACGAAGGCGCGATTCCAACAGCAGCTGAATTTTCCTCGCCGGTTGTTTTTGGAGTAGTGTTACTCATGTTTTCACGGATATTCTTCGATTATTAGATCTGAAATACAGTCAGAGATCTTCTTTTTCATCCAGTTTCGATCGCTAAGTGCTGAGAAGGAAACCGAGTTGATTTGTACTGAACGCGAACCTTCGCGGAAACGTTTTTTTCAGGTCCCCACTGTCGTTTTCTGTCCAACAATAAAACTTCAAGAGAAATCAACTAAAGCACAGCTGAGCGAGATGTCAAACGCTCTAAACTTCAAAATTGCTCATAATCTCTCAAGAAAAAAGTACTTTTGTTGCCTCCACGGGTACCATGACAAAGAAATTTCTGAAGCATAAAGCGGCGTGACTCACAGATATTTACACTGGCTTGATATCCGATGAGTTTCAATTCAATGAAATGCAGGGAAAATTCGCGACCTTCAACTCTGGTCTTGAATAAATAATCAGCTACGGTGAATTGAATTGGCGCCACTTCGAGACAGGAAGTAGTTTCCCCGCGAAACCGAGGCTACAGAAAACATTTTTGTAAAATTTCAATGACTTTCGAGCCAAACTTGAACTTTCTAAAAACTGACATCCTGAGGCTTTTTTTTTTTTTAAATCTATATCGCAATCTGTTTCTATCCTCGCCATGGTTAGCCATCCTCACTTCTTAATGGGTTTAATCATTTATCGAGCACTGCTCTACAAAACAAAGCCATTGTTGTTCAGCTTCCTGAATTATCGACATATGTTTTGTAAGATTTCCAAAATAATGCAAAAAAATGGTGACCGTGTCCACTTAAACCAACGACAAAGAAGGCAGAGGAGTAAAAACCTGGGAACGAGGTTGACGAAACTATTTTTGTAGTGAATCTGGACGTTTTCTACCTGATTTGTTTAGCGGAACTCCGGCGGCCCGAAGCAAGGAGGGAGCCACATACCAAAATAGGAAAACAAAGGAAACCCATGAACTGATTTTCTCTTGGTTATCAAGGCTAGCGGTGTTGCTCGTGGGCGCTTACGCACGACAGCGACGGCGACGACGGAGTCACGCAAGATGACGGCCATGCTCCTGCTAAAAGATACATGCAGCCCAACGATTATTTCATTTTTTTTCAACCTCCCGTGGATTATTTAGGAACTTTTCCTGCTTTTTTTTTATCATGAATTTAACAGGTCTAGATGCTCAGAAGCTGGTTTCTTTTTGCAAAACAAAATGTGACCTCCAGATCGCAATGGTCGCGCTTTTCGTAATGTGAGCAGGGCTACCGACTTCACCATTCTCCTTTAGCTCTTCAAATAATCGGTTTCGTCCCTTTTCGGCCTTCTCGGTGCCACTTGAGCTTTTCTCTGACTGTTTTTTAAAACGTAAATTCCTCTTTTCTTCTTCTAAAAGCAGCAATTCCATCGGAAACAAAGGAGGGACCCCATATTTTTAAATTGCTAAAGGCGGCTATGTTTGTTTTCAACTCGCACACAAATGCCAAGGTGCGCGGTACTTGCTTGTACCTTGGTATCTCCGCGCGGGTTTAAATACTCTTAAATTGGGCTTTAAAAAACCTCGTTGCCAGTGCCCCCAAGCCAGGGAAAAGGCCCTGTGAAATAGGTTTGGGCTTTTCCGCTTTTAGGCTCAGCTAAATGTGTATATTAGGTTTCCATCTCTTTCCTGTATGGGTATGGGGCCCGCTTGGCCACCAGAGCTCCGCTATTAAATTGGGCTGATTTCGAAGAAATCGGAGTGAATTAACGGAGAGCAGTTGAAGGATGCATTAATCCTCCAGAAGTATTCATGATTTCACCGACTGGATCTGGAAGAAGTTTAGCTTTCCTTTATGAAAGACCAAGTGTTCAGCCTGAACGAGCGAGAAGTCAAGGAGACAGAGAGTTCTGACAGGAAACTAGCTAAGGACGCTTCCGAAGTTGGTGCGCTTTTGAGTCAGTTTTGAATACAAATCGCGGATTTGAAACAAACTTTCTGGACTTAAGAAAGCAAAAATGGTAATGTACAGTATTACTTCGAAGTTGAATTCAACCTTTACTAATAGAGCGATTGATTAAGCCATGGCCGATAAATTAAAAAGGACTACAAAAGTCGTCCGCAAAAAGTCAAACTTTCGCGTTTGGGCGAAGAATAATGCTTGCATGCAGCATGCAGCGAGACACCTCTGAAAATTTTGAACAGTTTTTTGCTTTTAGATAGTTTCTTTTGCCTCATCGCAAAGGAAAAAGTATTGTTATTGAGTATCATATCAAACACGAGAGCCAGAGTTTCATTATGATATCCAAACACCGAGAAGAGAGTTGAAAATACAACGCGCAGCGAAATTCGAGGTGTTTGAATAGGCGATGAAAACACTGTCTCGGTAAACATAGAAGAAAAGTCGTCAATGCTAATTAAGACCAGGTATCCAAACCTCCTTCACGGTTGTGATTTCTTATGAATTATTAATAAGTTTAATAAGTGATAGATCAAACCATAGTTAGTGGAGGAGACGAACTATGATCAAACACGAGAGACAGCGTTTCATTGTGATATCCAAACACAGAGAAGAGAGCTAAAAATATGACGCGTAGCGGAGTATTTTTGACGAATCAGAGGAGTTTCGATAGGCGGTAAAACAATGTCTTGAGTGTTGGATACATCTTCTCAATCGTAACAAAAACTAAGGAATAAGGCTAGGTGGAAAACGCGGGGCCGGGGTACGGGGTCCCGGGGTCCCGGGGTGTGGAAAACGCGGGGTCTGGTGGAAAACGCGGGGTACCATTTTTTTC
>OMLO01000263.1_pt1 | contig 31200 bp, 17 predicted proteins | sample 1674811 | NCBI WGS metagenome assembly OMLO01 (sample SAMN06265003, study PRJEB25207) | coral metagenome | isolation source: Coral host | place: Mexico:La Bocana,Puerto Morelos, Mexico | collected 2008-11-13
AAAGAAGTTTAGTTTTTTGGTTTTGATTAACCTTAAATGTTGCTAATTTTGAATAAGGTAGTAATGCTTAATAAAAATATTCAAATTGTGTACAAACTTTCGTTATTTTTATTTTTCTCAATTAACGATGACATATTCTTATAGATCTTGATCAAAGTCAGCGAGGAAAATATTTCGCAATCGTGTCAATGTTTGTCTCAAGAAATTATAACGACTCCAGCTTACGAAACTTGAGACGGTTTATTCCTCAACAAAATACAAAACCATGTGTTTGAATCTTTTATAGTGAACCAAAATTAGCATAATTATGAAAGTGCCCGTGCGGTATTGGTACAGTTCATTCGCACGGACGAATCGTACGAAAAGAATTCACAACAATGTTTATCAGTTGTAAGGATTTGATTTTTGATTGGCACTCCTTTAAAATTTCAACCTGCAGTTTTCAAGTTTGTGTTTTGTAATCTTTCCCAGTCTTTTCCAACGATCTGTATTCATTGCCAGTTTTATTACAACCTCTTCAGCGTTTTTCTATCATGACGTCATCGTTTTGGAAAATCTTCGTTTCTCGTTCTTTTTTTCTGCAGTTCGAAGGCTCCGTTTTCTCCGGATTAGTTTCGACGCTTGGCCAAACTGTAGAAATAAAGCCTCATTCTTCCAATTTCTCCAGCCCATTATGGTCGGGGCCTTAGTAAACAATAGAATTTCTGCATTTAACACGCAGAAGGCAAAAACCCGCAAAGAACCAGGCAAATTGAATCGTGTCTCTGGAGCGACCATTTCCTCGTGTAGGAAGGTTGGTGACGGAGAGGTACTTTGCTTGAGTTGATGATCCCTGGGCTTTTCCATATAAATTTTAAAGCAGAAACCCAGAGACCGTGTTGTGCAATCTGAGGACGTTTTGGGGTCATAATTTTGTGTGGACTCTTTCGAGATGAAAGATTTTGCTAATTACTCTTTTTGGGTTGACAAAAAGCAAAAGAGGCTGTCAAGATGGGCGGGAGGGGGTACTTCTCGGTACGTCTTGAGAAGCTGGAACCTGGCTTTACCCTAAATACGATTTTGGGTGTCTCGCAAGATCATGGTCACGCTATCGGTCACGGTGCTAATACGATACGCATGCTCCCTATTCGCGCGCTTAGGAGTTTTTCCTGTTATGCAGAAAATGTCTTTCAATTCGTCAAAAGCGCTGGAAATAGCCAAATATTTTCTAGAAGACATCGAGCATCCAGTTAATGCGATTCCAGTGGTGTTGTTCCTGCTGTGTTTCATATGGAGTGGTTCTCCTCGATGTAAACGTTCAACGGTCGCTTGGTGGGCTCTCATCAATGGCTGCATGATACATTGCTGGATGGATGGGTAAGGGAAAAATCTCAATTTTGATTTTTTGAAACTTTATTCAAGGACGTTTATTTTTTTATTGTGGTTTTGGTCCGCGATAGATAACGGAGCTCGATGGTCGGTCGCTGAAAGCTCGACCGGCAGCTTAGAGAAATAAATGTTGCAAATTATGCTGGTACATCTTATTACATTTTGTTTACTCAAATCTGCCATAAGTTTTCTTCTGCTTGACCATATCGATGCGTATATAATTTAGCTGACAAGGGTGCGGGTCAAATACTAAACTCCGATGACATTATGCACGAATGAGCAGGATGATTCCCACACCTTTATCTCCCCGCATTCTAATCATCTAGCTGCGCAACCCTAAGGCGTCTCCTTATGATTTTTGTTCCCGTTGCTTTCAGCCTTGTTGCCTGCTGAAGCAACAACATTTCGTGACCCATGACATAACCACTTACAAAAGGTTTCCAATTTTACCTGAAGCGAGTTTCAGTTGTTTAACCCAATGGCAAATTTTTATTTGCTTGTTGACCTAAATGCATTCAAATAACTTTTTTTTTTATTTCTTGTTTTTGAAAGTTTTGACAAACAAAATTCGCAGTTTGCATTTCTCCTCTTTCAGTGTTATTGGTCCTTCTGGCCGCGGATGGAAGTGGATGGTCATAGAGTATGGCAAGTTGGATACTCGCTACTGGCGAACTAAAGATCCTTGTGTGATGCTTATTTCATACATGGAACTGGTTATCATGGGGCCTCTATGTATTTTATGGTACAGCGCTGTTATTATTGTGTAGTACATAAAATATCATTCCTCTCATGAAAGAGATTTTTCAAGACCCTGCACCCATCTGGAAATTATTCCAATTAAGCTTCATACATTTCTTTAAATTTTTTGTTCTTACAGATCCGCCCACAAACCACCCCCCCACCCTCCCAGGAAATTCCAATCGCTTATGTTGGGGAAGCTTGGATATTTTCTGCAACTGCATATTAACCTACAAATGCCTGTAACTGGCTGTGAAGAATGTTGGCCTTTGTTCTGGTATTTTTCCATAATGATGAAGGCAACTTTGTTGAATATTTATCATTCTTATTGAACAAGCGGAAGAAGCAGCTACTAGACCTGAAATTTTATTACTTTTTTTTATAAGGGGTGCCTGTGGAGTTTCATTTGATTTGTAAACAATTTTTATAGGTATAGATCTATTGTCAAGGATCTTTGGTGGCGCCATTTTGTATCCATCTTGGTGTCTACTTTTCATCTCATGGGTGCCATCTTATACTGTAGTACAGAGATTTATGGCGGCTTCAAACATGTTCCAGTGGTATGTAAAACACTCCACAGTAGCAGTTAAGTCTGCCTAATGAAATGATACAAAACTATAAGGACTGCCAAGTGAACGTATACCTGCCAACTTTTTCTGAGTTATAAGCATGAGATTTTTTATCCAGCTTGGAGTGTGGGTATTTCAAAGACAACATAAACACATCAGAAGATTCACAAAGATGTCCAAAGTCTTCCAAAGATAGCAGAAGCAGAAACAGCCCTTACATTTCCCAGTCCGAGTCTCGGTCCCAGTGCTTTCTATTTGAAAAAGGATGTATCATCATTTACACATAGTTTTCGTTACTACATCAGAGTCAACATATTTTTGGAAATTATGTCAAGCAAAGCTGCAACCACTCACATTTTTCAATCAGGCGTGAGAATTTTTTGGCCCGTAAGTGTGAGCAGGCATGAGATAGAAGTTTTCAATCCACAGGCATGAGACTCGTGCCTAATAAGGTGTGAGAGTTGGCAGATATAGGCTACATATGTCTCCAGTTTTTTGAGAATAGGGATTTGTTATTCTGACCAGGGGAGTTATAGTTACCAATGATCAAAACATATAATTTGTGTACTAATTTAATTGCCTCAGTTTCTTTTATGTGATTGTTCTGAGAAATTATGAAGTGGTTGATCATTTTAAACAATTAAACTACCGGGTACCAGCCAGGTTTTCTACGAGCAGATAGTCAACAAGGTTCAGCCAAGTTGACAATCATTCATGGAAAATGAGGGAGAGTAGTGTGCCCACTGTGGTTGTTTCTGTACAAATTTATCATTATAGTTTGACTGATAAAAAATGTCAAGTTATCGGTAGAAAAGAAATGTTTTAGTGTGACTGTTACATAAGACAATTCAAATGGTTTCAAACATTGCACTGTGTGTAGAGTCAGTTACAATTAACAAAAATTTAAAGAATAAAATAATGGCGTGTTCAAGAATTAAGTCATCTGTATGCTATCAGCAGATGCAAGACAACCAATCAAATTCACAGATCCACAATAGACTATGTTAAATACTTAACGGCAATGGCTCCTAGTTAGCAATTCTCTTTATTATCATAGCGTATCATCTTAGCTATGTTTTGTTATTGTTAGGAGACATTTGCTGTAGAGGGCACTTGTGAATTTAAATCAAGAAGGTAAAATGTAATATGCTTGGAATCTTGAGGTTCATCTTTGTATCTCTTCAGGACTGGCCACCTACCTTTGACAGTTTTGAAAAGGTGTTCTACTTCTGGACTGTCTTTGTGTTTGCAAACAGTATCTGGATTGTTGTTCCAATCACAATCATGTTACAGACACTGTCAGAAATGAGGGAAGTCTATAATCCTTCTCGCTCAAGTGTAAAGAAACATAATTAATTTTGGTACGAACCTAGTCAAAATGTTGAGAGTTGTATATCTGCTCATTGTTTCAAATGTTATTTATAGTCATTTTTATTTTTGTTCACGTTTTAATGTAGATAAGCAGAATACCTGCTATAGTTTAGGTAGTGCAACTACAGCAGGGCATTTTACAGTTCTGTACTCAATTACCTAGCCTATGAATGCAAGGGAGCTGGAAGTGACCTTGTTTTCATACAGACATCTCTGCTCTCTGCAGCTCCACAGTTCATTGATCAACAGAAATTGGAAGTGTCAATTTCTTTTACCCTAATTTTTGTTATGTTTAAAATTCCCTACTACTTGTGTAATCTCAATTCTATCTTCCTACATCATATTCCTTTGTTCAAATTTTGTTCTAGTGTTTTTTAGCAAAGAATAGATATAAACTACACAGGTTCCACAAATTTTGGTGGTGATGACCTCTCATAAAAAGTGACATCTATTTAGCCTCTTTCATGCCTTGCATGAAAACACCATGGAAAGTTTTGTTTCATAATTATTTAATTGTATTCAAACAGTAGTGCACAATAACAAATGATGTAAATCCAATCACAAATAAAAAAAAATATTCAGACTGTTTACTTATTCAGTGTAAGCCTGTTGTTGTTTTTTCTTATTTATTGATTTCTTAACAATAAGGGTTAGTTGCATTACAACTTGGCAAAAGCACCATTTCTCCGATTAACAAAACGCGTCAGCCCAATTTAATAAGGGTAACTTTAGAGTAATATAATACTAATTATCATTCCACAGTTGTCCTAATTTGAGATAGTTATATTTATGCAAGTCCCATGCAAAACAAAGAACTCTCTCAAACAAACTTCATCGCTCACTCATCAAGTGGGAACCATCTTAATTGTCGTTCTTTTAATTCACAGTCATCTAATGTCAGTTTATTAGCTAACTGAAAATGGCTGTTCATTCATTACTTTTAGTTTGCCATTGTCCATTAAGAGAAGTTGCAAATCTCGTTGGCTGTCTTAGCTAGACCTCACAATGTTTTGGTTTTGATCCCACCATCAGTTGATCACGCAAGTTATATAAAGTTATAGAAATCATTTTTGTGGAAATATTGTGCTTCAAGTTTACCCTTGGAACAATCAGGTATTTTTCTTTGTCCTGGTGTATGGACCGAAATATATCATCTGTGAAACAAAAGTAAATACTACATTCTACAAGGGAACTGCACACAACATAATTAGATTGAAAAAATAACTTTCATAAGATTACTTAACCACTGAGAATGATTCTTAGTCAGCTTCACCCCTTTGGCAATGCCCCCTAGTTGGCCCCAGGGGTCAAAGCCAAGGGAAAGATTGTGAGGTGCAGTTTTCTTTGTTTGATAAGTTATATCTTGATAATATTAGCATTGTTGTTGATGACATTCTTCATCTACTTTATCATCAAGAGTTTCATCCTTAAGACTTTTTATTCGTTCCATCTCTGCAACTGACCATAGATAGTGATGCATCTCTTTTTCTGCAATGTCCAGGTCATCTAGATCTTCTCTGTCCCCCTCAGGACCACATGGTGAACTCTGAAGATTACACATTCTTGACTCAAAGTAACCATCCATTAACTCTTCTTCAGAGTAGCCATTCTTAAGGAGGCTCTCAATCAGAATATCATTGTGATCTAAATCGTTGCACTTTGCCAAGTGATCTAAAGGACCTTCAGTATAGCTGCTGTTGCGAATGCAATCAAAAACATCTGAACTGACAGAGCTTGGACCAGCTGTTTGTGCTGATAAGCTTGTTCCTGGTTGTATCACAACCACTTCCTCCTTGCGTTGGTGACTTGATACAGCATTTGGGAGTGAATGGTCGTTGTCGGGTTCGCTAGATTCACTTGAACTACACTCCTTCTGCTGTTCTTTGTCTAACAACCGTGCTTTAGCCTTTTGTATCTTTGTCTTCCGATTGTTTTCAATAATTTCTTTCTGTTTCATTCTTTCAGACTTGACTTTGGATAAATCTGGTTTTACGCAATTCTTGTAAAAGTTCACAATGTCAACAATGTGTCTTGTAATGCATGTCGACTTTGCAGATTGTGGTATCCAAGGTACCTGCTTGGCCAATTCAACTAAACCTTTCTTGGCAATCTTTTTATGAGTTGCTACATGGGTCTTTGTCAAAGCATGCTTTCCTAACACTTCTGCGATATTTTCCTTGCTGGGGCTAATATTCTTACACTCCAAAACTAGAAGCACCAAACATGTGGCTGCTGCAGCATGATTTCTTTTTCCATTTAAATTGAAGTGTTCAAAAATTTGCCACAGGTCGAGGCAGAGCTTTTCGCAAGACTTGTCCGCCACACACAACTGTGAAAGAACACCTAACAACATAGACTCGACAGCAACACTTGCAAGCTTCATGTCGAGCGCTTGCAAAATAATTTTCACTGATCTTCCAAGTAAAAACATGTTGCATTCCGCAACTTCAGCCATGCGTTTGTAAGTTAACTGCATGTTATTCTGTCTGCATACGATGAACAAACAGCAAGCGGTAAGGACATTTCTCCGACGTGAAACACCTCGAATTCCCCCTGAGTTGACCGCTGGCGCAACGGTTTTCAACAAGAGCTGCCTTGCTTCGTTAAGAATTTCGTTAGACAGATTCATTCGCTTCGCTTGGAGGTACAGGCAATTCTGAAGGAGCTTTTCTGTTACTGTAGTGTCGCTTGTTGGCAATCGCTGCCTTATATCTTTAGACAGGTCGCAACGACCATCATATCTCGCTGTACCGTCAACGTTTATGTAAGTCCAGCCACCTGAACTGTCGGCTTCACAGCTGAATACTCTGCTCTCGACCACAGCTCCACATTCATGACACACTAACTCACCTCCTGGTTCCGTATCAACCGCCACTTCATGACAGGAGGGACATTCAGACGGCATTTTGGTCGTACAATTTCACAGTAAAAATTAAACTGAAATACGTCGAGTAAACGAAATCTGGTTAGAATGTCGCAGGCGTTCCTGGAAACTAGTGCCAAGCTCTTTTAGACATCTTTAGAAGTGATTATTTAAAATAAGTAACTAATTAACAATAATAATAACAATGACAATGAGAACTATTTGGATATTAAAGATGCAAACTAACAAAGATAAAGGTTTTCCCCTTATTAGTAGTGCTTCGTACCCCTAAATAAGGTAGAACTAAGATTATTTCCTTTTGGGGACTGTCCTTGGTGGTTGTAACAACTAACTTCAAACGAGCGCAAAAGAGAAGGTGAAGAACAGATGCGGAAACAATGAAAAGTGAGAGTTCGGATGAGGTTTACTGTCTTTGTATTTCCTAGGTACAAAGTGTGAAGGAGTCGTCTAACAGTCATTCTTCAGAAATGACTGTTATTACATATGTCGAAACATGCGAAACGTCAAGAAAATCAATTTTCTTTTCCAACTATAGTGCCATTTTTTATCACCGCAGTTTGCGTTTTATTTTTTTGTTACTAGTTCCAGTCTCTTTCAAAGTGATTACCCTGTCACTTCTTGGCTTGTACGTGACGTCATCATTTACTTAAATCCAAAACTAAAGAGCCACCAAACTTTTTATCCCCATTAGGAATGAGAAGGGGTAAGTTGATATCTGTGTACACCTTTTCAGTTGAATAGCCTGTTTCGTCTGGAAACCAGCGACTTTTAATTCCAGAGTTATTGCAGTACGTGACATAAAGCTACGAACGCGTTTGTCAAAAAAAAACATATTCTTATCTCGTGATGTTTAGCCATTTTAGAAGTTAAAGTATTAGGAAAAGTGCTTATGTAAATGCCTGTTTCTTCACTTCAGATAATCAGTCGTCTAGATAGCCAAAGTAGGTTAAAGATGATTACGCTATTTTGCGGCCGCCATGTTGGTGTAGCACAAAGGTACACCAATATGGCTGCTCCATACTGAGCTCTATAAATTTGTGCAAAATATTTCGACGAATATGTGACGTTAAGAAAAACACAGAGACTTCAAACTTGGAGAAGTGAGTTCTTTATTAATCTCCCATAACAACACAATTTCTTGACTTTATCTACCGAATGGTTTTCGACTTATTTTTTTATTGCGTAACAGTGCCACTTTTCCGAATACTTTAACTCCTAAAATGGCTAAAAATCACGAGATAGGTGTATATTTTTCGACAAACGCGATCTTAGCTTCTTCATGGGCATGTCACGCACCGTCGTAACTCCAAAATTCAAAATGCGCTGGTCTCCAAACGAGGGACGCTAAGTAAGACGCGGTAAGCTGCAAACAGATATAAATTTAATACCTCTTATGTCTGATGATGTTAAAACCTTTAGGGGCTTTTTAGTTTTGGATTTGAGAATTTAATGACGTCACGTGCACACACTCTTTTGAGTACGATTGAATTTCCAAGTTTGTGCGTTGCGTGACACTAAAATGGCGGCCCGATAAGGCTCTGAAGACTTGAGTTGGTCAAAAGATGAGTTATTGCTTAAGTTTTGGTTTACTAAACAGTTTTCGTTCTTGAGATTCTTAGTCCAAGTGACCTAAGTCTCATTTTCCTATTGAAAAAAATACTTAAATACCATTCCTCATTTTACTCCTTCAGGCGCTCAAAAAAATTAGATGAATGCACGTTGAACTAAAATTTCGAGCTTCCAGTATATAAAAGTGGTAGGCGGAGGTTTTCAGCTAATTGGATGGTACGTGTGAGGTCAACCAGCAGTGCGTTTACCGGATATGTTGCTAGCATAAGACGGAAACAAGACTGGGAAGTCGGAAATTTGACTATTCAAGGCTGACAAAAATGGGGGTTTGATGCAACAGTTTTCGTAAACAGATTAAATTGTAAAAATGTCAGTCAAAAAATAAATGATGGCCCGGTACAAATAAAAACAAAAAAATTAAGCCACGACCTTATTTCGGCATTTAAAATAAGGCCTGTGTTATTTCGGTTTTTTTTATAGTAAGACCAACGTTAGTTTCGTTAAAAATAGATTGCCTGCTCTCTATCAGTAATATAAGAGAAATGTTACTGTAATGACAGTATGAACGTGTTATATTAGTTTTCACTTCAAAATATCTTCTATTCGTGGTGCCGGGAAATACTGACGAGAAATTTATCCTTTCCGCAGTGTATATCAAATGACAGGTTCGAAACCAAACAATTCCTAACCATCAGGCCTTGACTTAACTTAGACTCGGGATATTTAAAAGAAAGGCAAGAAAGAGCTAAAACGTCTACAGCACGAGAAAGACGCTGGATGTTTCTGAAATCTCTCCCTCTATTCGTTCGTGCGGTTTTTAATTTAATAGATAAAGGAAGGCAGAGAGGGATTAATCTGGAATGAAAAGGGGGTGGTAGTTCTGCGTGGACAAGACGTGATAAGCAAAGCGGCCTTCTTTGAGAGTCTAGACATAACAGGGAAATTTTTAGAAGGTCAGATTAAAGGTTCCTTTTGAAGATTGCGTCCGCAACGTAAACTCGCTGGGTCTAGGTATTGTAATATGCTTTGCATTTGACCATATCAAAGGTAAAACATTGCTAAGGTCTTGTTGAAAAGATATAGTTGTGCTTTTCACTGAGTCAAGTTAACTGCGGGGAACATCGTCCCTTAGGCATTGTCCCCGACACCCCCCAATTTCCGTTTGTGGGCGTTGCCGGTTGATAAAATTAACTCATGGTGGGGTAGTGCGGACAGAAAAAAGCAAACAGGGGTCCTCAAACAGCTACACTAACTTCCGAAGCGTGAGTGAAAGAACGTAAAATCTTCGTGTGTGTCAATCGTTAGAGCGAAAAAAACAATATGGCGTGAACTTACTGTTACCAGCGGCTAAGTTCGTCCCGGACAGATTGGACTGCAGCGAACTGCACGCGTCCAAGGAAATAATCTGCACTAAAATTTTTTTACAATGAAATCTTTTGCCAAACAGATCGTAAACTCATTGGAAATGAATTCTAACTGAGATTATTTCAGTCCAGATATCATCGTATTTCCACAGTTGTCATGCCCTTTTCAAAATGGCGATAAAGAAAACTTAAAAATGAGACTCGTCTCCAGTTTTTGTTCTGAGGTATTTTCTCACTTCTAACTCGACTGTATAAAACAGTCGCATTACCACTGTACTCCTCCATGAAAAGTTTGGCTTAAATTATTATTGCGTTTTAATCTCGAAAATTATTGTGGTAAGCTGTCGGTTCAACAAAGAAAAAAACTGCGCAGAAACTGGAACAAAATTCCGTTTTAAAATTATGCAAGCCGTGGAGGCTGCGATCCTTTTTGGTCATCGCCAATCGAACGGGTTCTGAGTCACTCAAATTAACTCTGCTTAATGGACATTAATTTTATGCTCTGTGCTGAAGTCGGAGGCAAAATAGAGGAAAACTGGAAAGAGAGAGGCGCATTCCCGGGACATTTCAGACTTGAATTTTGAATGCGTTCGCGCGAAATAGGAAAAATAATTTACCTGCATTTCACGTGCGATACAAATTGAGATTTACCGAAATAACGTAATTGGTTATTTTCAAGTTACCTTGTGCCTCCGTTTCAAAACGAGTCCTCGTGTAAAACCTTTCATACGAAAATGATTTGATTTACATAAAAAAGAACCTGTAGCCGGAATACATTTTCATATGAATGGTTTCCCCAGATGGTTCGTTGTGACACACAGCCAAATGGCATCTTGGAAATCTCCTCTTACGGCTTGCAAATTGAATATATGAAAGATCATATATTTGAATAGCAGAGAAAGATATGAATTTATGGTTGATCATCGCAGTTATAAACACAACTTGAGCAGTTGTGAAATTAAAGCCTGAAAAAATTCAGGCCTGAACAGGATTCCAATCCACGGTGCAGTGCTGTACCAACTGAGCTATGAGCCATCTGGGAGCTGGTCGCATTGTGATTTCGTAATATACGAACTGCACTCGTAGTAGAATAACTTGAAATGGCAGCTAGTTCACTTGGTGTTTTTAGTATATCCTCAACCCACAAATCCTTTTTTCATTTTCTTTTCAATTGCTATTCCATTCATAATCTTCTTTATTCGTCTTTCCGGTGTTGCAGAAGGCTTAGGAGTCAGTGCCCTTCGAACTTTTACACGGTTGAACTATCTTTTTAATTTAATCGGTTTTCTTTGTAATCTACACCGATGAGAGAAAAGTCGATTAAAGTAGCGTCTAAAAATATGCAACAAAAAATTGCGGGGTTAGTTAAGTTCGCTCTGTCAACTCTGAGTGTTGCGCCCACTTCATGTTGGTGCTGTTCCATGTAGGGGGGCCTTAAGGGGCGATCCAAGATATGATATGATACGACACGATACGATAACTTTATACTCCAAAAAAAAACTGAATAAAACTTGCTTTTGAATAAAACTTGCCGTGTAGATAAAACTGACTTACTTAAAACTGTGGCTACTTAGATTAGTCCTAAACTCGGTTAATGAATATGGTTGCGTTAATGTTAAATCTGCAGGTCAACTGAGTTTACTGTACGAAAAACTTATCTTCAGATAATTAGAGCGAAGTTGTGGAGGTACTTATTTGTTTTCAGTATTCCTTAAACGATAAACACGTGCACTGGTTGTGCAGATAACCTAGCGTTGGTGTGTGCGGCGAGACAGGGTTAGGTCATCTTTACTTGTTTTTGCCGCTGTCTTCATATCAGATCCTCTGATATGGTACCTACCAATTTAAATCAGCTAAGATTGCAATGCGTAGATGTCCAGCTAAACGGGAGAGAAGTGATCTGTTAAAACTAAACTATCCGAAATAAAGTTGGCCCATTTGATTATTAATAAAGGGTGAAAGTTTCTAAAGAAACTGTGGTGCTGCGTCGTGGGGGCAACAAGGTAATTTGGTTATATCAATTAAGTTGAAGACGTAAATTGGCCACCGTAACGAGTTAAAAAGCTGACGTTTCGAGTGTTAGCCTTCGTCATTTGCTGACGAAGGGCTAACACTCGAAACGTCAGCTTTTTAACTCGTTACGGTGGCTAATTTACGTCTTCAACTTAGTTGATATAACCAAATTACCATTCATTATTAGTTTTTTCCTGTTTTTCCCTTTAACAGGACATTCGCTTCATTTATAAACAGGACCAGGGCTTAAGACAGTACTTTGCGGCACACATACACCTATTCTAGATTTTGATATTGACGAACTTTAGGAAGAAACCCCCCCACCCCCCACCCCGACGCTGTTTACTTGTCAATATTAAGTTTTGCGAATGATTTATGGGCTGTTTTTTAATCATGACTTTTGTTCTCGGCTGTTCTTGGGTTTTAAGATCTACGAAGTTATTAAGGTGGAGGACGTCCACTCCGAAAATAAGAATAATAAATGTGTGTGACGCATTTCAAACTGAAACTGAGCTCAGTAAGTACTTTTTTTTTTAGTTATTTTGTACACGGTTCATAATTAGCTTTAAATTAAAGGAAACCCAACAGACACCGGAGAGATAATGACAAACCATAAAGAAACAAGGATTTTCAAGGTGGCGGAGGTTAAAGCGGATTTCAAACGACGAACTTTAACAATTTAGGCTAATCTTTAGCCGCCGTGATGCGGTATTCAACCGACGGAGTTTCCGCGACTTATTTCCCTTGGGCCGCCATGATTCGTCGATCGATCCGCTCAGAACGGGTTTAACGCTTTACCGCGATAATCTATTATTAAAAGGAGTGGTTTTACACCGCCTTAAATTGCGCAAAGAAATCTCCCTTTGTTATTGTGGGAAAACCAGACCACTCTTGGGTTTTCCACCGTGGCTTCGCGACAACGCCCATGATCAAGATATGAGAAAACCCTGTTCTCTAACGACGGAATGAAAAAGAATTTTCTGGAATTCGGGCTATTTCTGTCAGAAGCGTGCTTCAGATTAAATTAGTATAAAGGTTTTGTAAAAAATGCCGATTAACAATGAAACTTGACCCCTCTTGAGAATTTGAAATTGGGCTGGACGTTATATAACTCTATGTGGATTTTTCCAGGTGGTTTTCAAGTACTCACATACTTCTAAAAAATTGTGTTTTTGATCCTGACCTTAGCATAAGTACATCACGTCTTTTGCATACCGTTTGAGCTTAAATCGTGACTTGTTCACTTTCCCCAAATAACTGATAAATGGAATGAAACAGTACCCAAATGCCGATAACGGATAACGGTTTTTATTTTTCGCGCAAGATTATCTATTTCAGGTCAAGGATAAGCTGTCTTTGGTAAAATTAACTCCTGGTAACGCTGAAAAATGTAAAACCACAGAAACACAGACAGTCAATAACTGCAGAGTTTCAAGATATTCTGAGGTTATTTGAGCGCGGATTTCAATCAGAATTCCAAAGTTGCTACATATGAGTAACAAACCTCTCTTCCCTCAATGAAATATGGTAGCTTTATGCCCAGCCCCACCTAACTGGAAAAATGTGGCAAAAAGTGTTTGTAAACCTTCTGAGGCAAGTATTTATTTTCCAAATAAGAATTTGACTTTCGTTTGGAACTCATGACAAATTCAAAGGATGCCGTAGACGCCTTTTAATATTTGTTTTTGCTGAAAAAAAACTCGCTGAGGTCATTCATTCCAGTAAAGGACGGCAAAATCTGCTCGTCAAATTAGGATGGAAGTATGTAAACATTGTTTGATATTTAAAAACCACGGAAAATTGACTTGTCTCCCGCTACGATATACTAACATATCCGTCGAAAATGAAACTGAATTTCCGAAAAGGGTTAGCGAACACTTTCATCTTCAGCGAATTCAGGACTCAATTCTTCTCACGGACTTTAACCTCTGACATGCCTGCGTGATTAAAAGCATTCCACAGCCTTCTTACACAGAGACGAAACTAATGGTATGTCGATAAGGAAACGTTTTCTATGAGTGCAACTGTTGTTTCACTTGAAAAATGTTTTTGTCGCGTGCAATTTTGTAAATATTCTAAAGGGAAACATTTCTTGGCGAGAATTCGGAAATAGCGATTGACATGGGATAAACAGATATTTAATATCGTTTGGAAGACTGACAATGTCATCATACAGAATTGACACAATTGACCCGGGCCGGCTCTGAATACTACATAAATCATCATGTATGAATATCTAAACTCCAGATCGACAGCAATCTGTTTCACTGCGAAGCCACGCAGGTCGCAAGCAGCCATCTTCAAAATTCGTCAACTCTCAGGCCGCAATCGTCGACAATTCGCCTTGACGACTTCTCAAGATGGAACTCTGGCGAACAATGATCACTACCTTTTTTGCAATGCTTGTGCTTTCATCTGTGGAATCAAAGAAGAAAAGGAAACAAAAGAACCAAGTTCAGGTAGACACGTTACAGAAACTGTGTCGTGGGCCCTTACCTCCAAGCACCAAAAAGAACATCTTGGAACTTCAAGCATTTTTCGACCTCAGCAAGGTATGGGACTTTCTTTGGACAGAAAAGAGTGTTAGCATACAACGTCAATGGCTTTGAGCAATCACGCCGTATATCAATGGTTTTATGAAAGTTATGATGTTAGACAAATATATATTTTCCTTTTTTTGCAGGCATTTGCATGTCTGAAAGTTGAAACTTGCAGGCGTGTTCCGGTATGTTTTGTGGAAGATACACCGGACCTTGGACACGAAAGTCTGAGCGATTGTACGCTGTGGAATCTCCTCCTTCTGGGACTACAGGTAAATCCCGAATTAACAAGGAAAAAAATGCACTGTTTTTTTCTTTGCCTGGCTTGTTCCCTGGCCAACAAAACTGTATGTAAAAATAGAGTAGACAGTCACTGAAATTGGAAGGGAATCAAATCATAGATAATGCCACGCGTCAATCATGTAGTAAAGATTGCCTCGGTTTACTTCAGTATCAGTAAAACGTACGTTGAATTAATGTCCTTCGCGTTCAATTCTTAAGTGCGAAGCTACAGCTATGGTTTCTTGATCTCTTGTTTTATCTGCTTGCCTGATGTAGGCAGTGGTAGCCGAAATGGATCACGAGCAAGCTTGTGCGTGCATAGTCACAAATCCGCTTATTTTCTTATCGATTCTTAAATAAAGATTGTTCGCGACACGATACAATTAAAGTCATAAAAAATCTCTGAATGCTCTGACCCTTTGAAAGATACATTCTAGAACATTTTCAAGGGTGTAACCATCTAAGTACAAACGTTTGGTACATACTAAATGAGAAAAATGGTTTTTCGGTATAGAATCAAGAAGCACAAACTATTTTAAAACTGTTCAAACCATCATTGCACCTACACCGCTTGATTTGGCAGGAACGTTATAAACAAGATCTAAATACGATACTTCTGAGCATTTTACAATCCCCTAAGGGTAAAATGTCCGATTTCTTACTGCGGACAGAAAAAGAAAACTATTTGAAACGACTGCGCTTAATTTGACCAAAATTCCCAAGCAGACATTGGAGCGACGTCAACGAAATTCTCATCAAATTTCCATTTTGAAAAAATAGGGCATTCCTTTGTTCTTGACACGCTGACCTACACAAGCTGTTTAGCATTCCTCTTCTTGGCTAATTGGCATCCAAATTTAGTTCAATAATAGAGAAGTGCTTCAGTTCTTCAAACCTATTGAGCAAAGTGATTCGGTAAAGCGAGTTTTCGTCAACTGAGGACGCCCGCCTAAACTCGTGCATTGTGTTGACAGATCGATAAATAGCTGTTTTGATGAACTCTTGTCGAGTACAATATGTCGTCTCTAATTGCGTCTTTTAAAAATCTCTGCTTCTAATTGAATCCACCGCTGTTGTATCAGTTACTTCTGAAATAGTGTTCCTTGGAAGCCGTCTTGGGTCTGACCTTGTGTGGGGCTGACATTTTTTGACCATCGAGTTTCTGTATGTTCAAAGTATGTTTTACCTGTGAATTGGTTAATGACAGCTGTTTAGTCGGTCGCAGTGTCTTAATTAAAGCAGTATCAAGTTAGCCATCTAAGATCGTGACAACAACAAGGATCATAGTTAGATCCGATGAAAGCGAGAAATTGAAAATCCACACGAGAGAAAAAAAAGAAATCCCTTTGATTAGTTAATTTTACATTCAGTGAAAAGGATAGTAACGCTTGGAATGCATTCACTAAAGTGGTTAATACTTCTTATTAAGGGTTACTGGTTCAGTGGCAATCATACTTGAAAGAAGGTCGGCTTAATATATAATTTCTTTGACAGTATTACCCATCCAAGACCCTTCCCTTTGACATCCGATTACGACCTTACCTCTTGTTGCCAACTCTGGGTTTTGAAGTAAACTTGGTGTTGTTCTGAAATATTTATGTTCTCCAAATTGGAGGTTGAAACCAAACTGCTTTCCACTGTTGCCCCGTCCACACTTCGGCCGGAGAAATTTAAAAACGCTGATTTATTTCTACTCTTCACACTAATCCGTCACCAAAACTGAGCTTTTCATAAACGCTTTTTAAAATTAACCGGAAAAATTAGAAAACGCCATCTTTGCATTTGAATTCTGGACGGAGAACATTTTGACAACGGAACTTTTCGAAAACGAGGTTGTAAAGGTCATGTGATTTCCCTGCCTGAGTTTTCCTCGCACACAAATCCAAAATAGCCGGTGATTTTTGCGTAGTATGAAGACGCGTGATTCTCTCGTGATCGAATTCATCTAATAAAAGTTTGCCTAGACACGGGAACTACAATTCGACAGTTCCTTCTGTTTTGTTTGCGTTTCCCAACGGGCCCTTTAACATGACTAATTAAAAAAAGCTAGGAGCAGTAATCCGCACACAGAGCTTTTATCTGGTAAGCGACTTTTCACAGAAAGACCCTTCAGGAAGAAGCAAGACATTGAGCGAATTAAAGGATGTTTCTTTACATGATCGTAATTAATTAAGACAATTAAAGGTCGTAATAAGATTTACTGCAAATACCTTTTAGTCTAAGACGACCTTTTAAGCAGTCAGTAAAATCTATAGGCTGCTTCTATAAGTGGCCCTTCATTTGCCCAGACATTCCCACAATAAAATTAATGCTAAGTACGCTTGAGTTAAACCATTTCCGGTCATTAGTGTACCTCTTTCATGAAACTCAAGAGAAGTACTCTCCAATCATACCACGAATACTCAAAGAAATACCAAATAGTTTTTCGTTTCACTGTTTTCTACTTACGTAATCGCTGAGTGATCAAAAGGAAACAACCGACGACTTCAAATGCAACGCAACACGTTGTTAGAGGCATCTTTGTTACTGACTCAGTATGACTGAGCTTTCTCTACCGTGTTTTGTCCCCCCAGTTCGCCTGAAACATGCTATCCATCAAGTATTTGGGTCAACAACAACAACAAACTTCAGTGATTGACAGAAATGCATATTGAAAACAGTCGACAATTTAATACTGTACCGCCAGACGGTGTAACCTTTCAAGAGAGGAGTGCGAAGAATTTTCACTATCCGTGATTCCTTTACCACACAAAAATGAAATCAAGGTTAAGTCAAAAAGATAAAATGATAAGCAAATACCTACAAAAAAATCGGACAACATAGAGGAACAGTTTATAGTCCGTTGTACTTTGAATATTTTCAGAATGTGATATCAAGAATGGATTTTTGCAAACAAACAAAATATTCTAAATATCTACTTAAGTGGACATTAATTTTAACTGTCACTGGATATTTCACTAATATCACGCCTACATTGGTCTGTCAAGATCTTAATCAAGATCGATAGCCCCTTAAACAATTTGTTCTTTTTCAAAAGATAATAAAGTTCATTAATTACCTCCTCAACAACTCCCTTATCATACGACTGAGAAAATTGCTTTATGATTGGCTGAGAGCAGGTAAAATATGGGACTTGTATATAAAACGTTCTAACATCTTCAATCGTAGCATACACAATGTCATTAGCACGGGTACAAATATTTCGATATGCGGTCTTTCTTTGTACGTAATGAGCTGGGTAAGGCTCGCATGGTAATGTTGTAAAATGTTCAGCCGCCATCTTTTTCCTACGGAGGTGAATTGCAAATTTTAGAATTGAAGGACACATGTTCATTATTTTTCCAGTTCGGTATAATTAATGAGAAATCATATTAACGCTTGAGGAATAAGGGATTTAGAATGTTCGTGATAGTTAAGGAATCTCGTTCAATTTGCACTCACCTCCTTAACATATCGAACAATTTTGAGATGTGGCTCGCAACAGTTTACAACAACAAGGTATATTACAAAATTAAAAAAATTAAACTTAATTCATAATATAATATACTAGTATAAAAAGGCAACATTTACTCAGAATAGCTAAAATGATAATCTAGCTAAATAATGTTTGATAGATTAATACTGCTTCTCTTTTTTGGTTAATATTACAGTAATGCAAGAGATTATTATCGTCACCTCTTGAGTAACGGCATCAGACAAATTCTCAATCATTTGTGAAAACGTTAGAGTCATTTCCTTGAAATTGCAAGTCTCCATAGCAACAGTATCATCTAATATTCCACAAATTCTCCTAACCAGCACACTAAAAAAACTTAATATCTGAGTGCAGTTATATAATACTGAATTTGTCTGAATGGATTTGTCTCCACTTGTATCGCAGAACAATCGCCGGATAGAGCCTGTGGTAGAAAATCCTATGGTAAGTTTTAAATCAAGCAATGCTTTCATCATGTTTTCCTTTAAAGTAAAAAAAAAAGAATTTCAATTGGGAAAAAAAATTATTTGGGACAGTTAACCGTGGCTGCGTGCCCCCGCCCCGTCAATATTTAGAGTAGACATTTTAGCACTGACGATCAAAACTTAAGTCGCATGCTTCCGAGTCAAAATATTACACAGTGGCATGACATGATATGCAGTGTCCACAGAACGAGGCTGACTTTGTGCGAAAGCGGCTATCCCTCACAGCAAAGTTGTCTATATCAATGGTGTCTTTATAATACTGGTCATGTGAAAGAACATATATGAGCTCTTCTTTGGGACAAAAAAATTGTCCTTTTCAAGCGAGTGTTGGGCTCGGCCCTAACTGAAAGATTTTCCTTTTGGAGTCTCACTTTTCTATCTTAAGTAAACGACTTACTTTTTTTGATTGTGAGAAAGCTGTGATTAATTGAATCTATCAACTGAAAAGGTTGAATGACTTTATAGTTATCACTATTGCGTACCCAGACCGTCACACAAGAACGAATACGAGGTGGCCTGGGTACACGTTTCACAGTGGAGGAAAATTTCCGTTACTCTTCATATTGTTTTCTTTCCTCAACAGGGAGCTCGATACGATGGCAAATCTCGCATGGACTATTCCTGGGACGAGGCTGTCAGTAACCTGTGTCATGGAGCCAACGTCTATCGTTTTGTAACCATAGATACTGGCGACGTGGGAAACGTCAGCAACAATGCTAGTAAGTGCACAGCTGTGAAAACATCAGCTACTTCCACTTTGTCTTTCGGGAGGGTTACCTCTCATATAGAAAGGTCGGAGATGCTCGTTGAGACATTTGAATTAAATACCTTAGGAGACCAATCTGGGCGTGGCTTGAGCCTTATTTGACCCCTTATGTGGCCCTTACTCTCACGTGACCATGGCCGTGACCTCGACATTTACCGTGATCATAGCTTTGGCTATGACTATAGCCATAACGGAGCCTTTGTTGCTTTAATTCAGTTGCATGTGAGTGTAAATATTATGCTGTTGTTAAGTCACCTTATACTACTTTGTTGTTCGTCTACAGCGTCTCGAAATTCCACTGGCACATCGCCGACGAGAGCCCCACCAACTACTCGGTCTAAGAAAAGACAAGGCGGACCCTTGAACAGGTTTATCAGGCAGTTAAGAAAATTAAACAAGCATAACTCCAACAGCAATTCTACTTGTGAAGAGCTCAAAGGGTGCCAGCGTATTTGCGTAGGGCAGAACGAGCAGCTGACAAACGTGTCGGATTGCAGCACGTTCAAGATCCACTGCACATCAAGAAAGCTATTCAGAAGATCGACAAAGAGTAAAAATCAAAAGGCGAAGAACAAAAAGCCCTAAATCAGATCAGACTAGTAAACGAAGGACTTGACATAGAATGTCTGTGGGTCATAAGGACATACAGAAATCTTAGCGATTTTCCAAGAGGTGTAAGATGATCATAGAACTTCCTTTGGACATAGTGCGCAGTAGTTCAGCGAACCTAAATGTTACGAAAATAAGAAAATTAAGCCGAAAGAATTTTATTGTATGGCAACGAGTTTTTGAGATTAATTTAGAGAGGTAAATCAATGTTTTTTTTTCTGGTCTTCTAATTATAGTTCTTTGTAGTGGGTTGTTTCCCTCCCTTAGCTGTTGTCTTCATATGCTCAATTGGAATTTAACTCGGGATAAAAAAAACTCACACAACTTGAAGAAGTGTCCCTTAGTTTTCATACGGTAAAGAATAAGAGCATGTGTCGCTGAGTCAAATACACGATGTTTACCAACCGAAGTAGCTAACAAAGGCAGCGTCCACTCTATATCGGAGAAATTTGAAAAAGTGGTTTTACTTTTGCCGTTAGGACTACCTTCCACTACCTTCGACAATGGCGTCACAAAAATCATGTGATTTCCCAGCCAGGGTTTTCCAATCCAAGAGGACCCGCAATTATTGCGTGTTTAGATTACTCCGGCGCTGACTGAACGGAAAACATTTGATACGTTTTCAGAGTGAGGGCGTTTTAAATTACTGCGGCATAGTGTGGACGACGGTTGCCTAAGCCATTAATCACTGAAAACAACGAAAGTAGTTGAACACTTTTGATAGACAAAATTACTGAGGGAAAAAGTTTTCGTAATCAAACTAAGTTCGAGGTGGGTATGATACTTGAAAACAATGCATATGTAATATAATGCGGCAAAACTCCATTTTATTGGCTTAATACGCCTGTTAATGGAAGACATAAGAATTAGTGAGGATAATGTATGCATTTAGTTCTGTAAGTTAAGCCTGTGATTGTACATAGCACACGTAGTTCTTCAAAAGAACGGATAAATAAATATTTTTAAACAGGACAGAGGTCAAGACTTTCTGGATCCTTTTATTGTAGATGCTAAAGGGAAGCGCGATGGCCCGCATGGTTAATGCGCTCGTCTCCGGATCGAGCGTTCCTGGGTTCGAGCCCCGAGTGGGGCCATTACGTTGTATTCTTTACGCTCACAGTGCCTCTCTTCATCCTGGAGAATAAACGGGTAGCGGCGAACTTAATTAACGCTGGAGGTAACCCTGCGATGCAGCAGCATCCCATTTAGGGGTGAGTAGAAATCGTCCTAGTCGTGTCATGCTACACAAACCGGGATAATCTCCGGCCTGATAGGCCACGTGGCTTTTATGCTGACTGCAGAGAAGTTTAAGATCCACTTAACAATTCAACTTCTTAAAATTGCTGGTTAATATAACTAAATAATCTTTTCCAAGAATTGAAATGCTTGGCCATACTCAATAGATCAGCATAAATCTGCCAATTACTCGGTTTTGAGTTTCAAGAGCCATGGATGTACTGAACAGATCTAGACAGTTGCAAATTTCGCTGGTAAACTATAAATTCATTTTTACTAGGTGTCGTCCTCTGCCTCTTACTGACTCTGCTCATTCTTTTTCGAAGCCATACATCCTACATTCCCTCTCTTCCACTCTTTACTGTCCCCTCTACCACTATGCTTGGACTACATTTTGAGCTGTGGAAACTGTGCTTTGGCACGATATGAAGAATTATGCAGACCTGAGAGAATATTTTCTGCTTTGGTCTACCTTGGCTTCAGCAGATAACACCCACCTTGGCCTGCATAATTCTTCATATCATACTCAGTATCAACCAATATCTGTTACGATCAATGTCCTCCCATTGATGGTTTTAAATAGGACAGCTTCTTCCTCACTGAATCAGTATGATGCTGTTATCTTAGGAACTATACACAATTAATATCAATACTGAGCAGGATAAAGTTGATGTACAATGTTATTAACGCTTAATAAAACTAAATGGATTGTGTAATTTAAGAAATGATTTAATTAAGAATATTCCTATCATTGGCAGCCCATGCAGAATTTCTAATCATTCACTTCACAAGTTTGTATATGAATATTAAGTTGTGGATCGATTTTCGTATGGCCTTAGAATGATTAGCAGTAAGCAATATGATTGGTTTAGCAAACACAGGCGAACGCGACCACGGCCGCGAAGCCAAGGACAATTTTAAAAATGAATTCATATTTTACCTACGAATCTTGCGGTACTCTTAAGTCATTTACTCTCTTCATCACTGATAAAACTGTTACAAAACTAAACCTGGACCACAGCGATAAATTGAAATAGTAATTGTCATGGTTCTCGTTCACCAGACAACGCAGAGTTTGGTCATTGTACGTTGTTGTTTTGCAGAGGACGACAAAGAAAGATTTTAACGTGCCAGGAATTACTCTGCTTATTAAACCTTTTGCTTAGCGATGCTTCCGTTGCAAACTCCATTATTAGGCGAATGTCGAGTTTCTGTTGTCTTCGGACCCCGTCCTTTTTCAGCATGAAAGTATAATCGAATTCTAAGGCGTTGTTTGTGGGTGGATTTTTTTTAGCGTAGAAACAGAAGTAAGTCGTTTATTACAAGTTCCCTTTGATGACAAAAATTCCCTGACAAAAGATGCTTGCTTAATTCAGCAACACTAGTGCTGCAGTGAAAACAACTTTGGTGGCTAAAAAGGGGAAAAAGTTCGCTCTGTTTGTCAAAATGGCTTCAAACAATGGTGAACTCAGTTGCGGTCAAAGGCAAGTTTACATTGTCAAATAAAACCATTGCATAATTAACATGTCAAAAAAATCAACATTTAATGTTAAAATCTTGCTGTATAGTGCGCGAATACAGTTTTCACCATAAACCTCTATTGCGGTGTTTGGAAATGAGAAAATGAAGTGGAGCTAAAGTTGTTCTCTTCGGTAAAGGTGGGAAGCTTGGGACGTTGGGCTGGTCGGTTACCACCTATCTCATCAGTTTTTTTCATAGCTGATTAGAATTAAAGCCTGAGATATTTGAGTAATGCCTTCAGCACGTATGACAATGAACGGCTCATTATGCAGTTCAACGTTAATGAATGCCCGGAAATTTGTCGCATCCGAACAGCACAATATATGCACTTAGTTTCGTAGCAGAAACTGAATATTTAAACAAAGGAGCAAGCAACGAGAAAGACTGTTGAAGGTGGGTACCCTATTTGGTTTGTAGGTTTGGTTTTCATCGGTTTGTATAAAATTAAAATCGTCTTATTTTAAGCTATAAGGAGTTCGACAAAATTTTCCTTGAGGGTTTTCCGTGGTTCTTCTTTTCAGTCTATCGCTTTCAGTTTCTGAGAAACAGATAATTGAAAGTTTTACTAGATCTGTTAATCCGATTACCAGCCATATCTGAATTTTAGTTTTTTTTATGAATTATAACTTAGTGCATGTTTAAAGAATTGCACATTTCGTAAATTGTTTTGTTGATTTTCGATTCATTTTTACGGGGTTTCAGTTACTGTGATACACATTAACAGTCAAACTACAGTCTTGTGCGTTAAGGTTGGTCTAATACAAAAAAAGCCTTGAAATTAAATAAAGCTGCTTTCAAGCATCCAAGATATTTTCAAATCAACAACGAAAAATTCTAGTTGCGTTGCAATCGGACAACAGTGTAGTCATTGGAGTTTTTTCCATCGTCATTACCTTTCGGTATGAGTTAGAGAAATCATCTCCGGCAAAAAGAAAAAAATATTTAACGTTTTAAATTTTAATGTATTTTGGTAGACGCGTGAAAATCCAAGAGACCAGCCTACAAGGTTGATAAGCTAGTCTGAAAACAAGAAGTTCAATATTTTTAGTATATACTTTGAGATTTTCTTTCGAGTCAATATTAGCAGACGTTAATTATTTTTGGTCGAAAGAAATTTTTGAATATAAAAATCTTATCGGTGCCCTACTAAAAGTTGAATCGACTTATACGAAAATGTCTTAAGGTTTAACAACGGAAAATGAAAATCGTGGGTTTAAATTTCCTTCATATTTTGCCTTACATGTAAAGATGATGCTGATGTCTTGTTTCTTTGACATGTTTTAACCTCAAGTCTTATACAGCCTTGCGTTTTACATTTCTCCTATGCTTTGATTAATTGCGTTCCTAATGGGTTTATCGGAAAATTAGATTAAAGTGCAAAATCATATAAAGCCAAAAGTCTAATTCAAAACGTATATATTTGATAATTTTAAACTCAAACTTTTTTACACAGCTATTATACACCTAAACATCAAATATGTATTTACGTTTGTTCCATGGGAGGCTTTATGTAACTAAGGTATCACATGTAAACCATATAAATGAGGATTTCTTAAACAGGTGTTTAGATTAAGACACTGGCAAACACATCATGTATTTACCACTCCTTTTGTAACTAGCTATTAACATATCTTTAAAGTTTTTTTCCGCTTTTAAATTCACTTAGTAATCAAAAAAGAGAAGTTATTGGGATAAGCTAAAAGACACCCCGAAAAACAAATTAAAACAGGAAACAAAACAAAACTCAAGCTTGTGGAAATCACGTACGGCAGCCTAATACTCTGTATTTGAAGTCTCACCAGAAGTCCATAACTAGTTATGGACTTCTAGTCTCACCAAGTATTAAAGGATTAAAAAAATCGATAGCAAATTTCGTAATGGTCTTTAATGACAATCGAACAGCTCTGCCAGTGAATCCCCAAGTACGATGACAGCGTTTTAAGCAGTGTAAAGTATAAAACTGCTTGAAGCGAAATGGTTGTTACATATTTCGAGCTCAGTTATGAGTTTGTTCAATGCAAATCATTTTGCAGTTCTCCGTTTGTTAACATTTCAACTACCACCATTTACTCTTATAAGAGCTGACAATATAGCTCATTTCCTTTTGACCCAAGGTAATATTAAGATATCCAAGTCTAAATTAAAGCAGTGAAACATTTTAACAGGATCACCTGTCACGAATTAAGTGAAAATTGGTTTCTACGCTGTGCAGACCTATTCTAGGAAAAAAATACAAGCCGTTGATGAAAAGAGCAAGTAAACCACTCCAAACTAAAAAAGGTAACGAAAACAAACAAACAAAAAATCAAACAAAACGAGAGGACTAGAAAAAAAGAAAAAAGTTATTCGTTTCCTAGACTGAAATATTTTAGTCTAGTTGATAATACACTGGCATAAATTGGCTCGTTTGGACCTTGAAAAGTTTGGTATGGCAGACGTCAATTGGCTGATGTTTGTTCACGCCGATAATTTTCCAGTAAGTGCAAGCCGGCCTTCAGTCTATGGGCGCTTCCATTCCATAAAAATTGGGGAGCTTTCGAGACAGGTGCAATTGATATGCAGAATTCCTAGTTAAAATTTCCGGCAAAGTCGAGAATTGTTGAATTTTCGAAATCGAACTTTTCAACCAAAAATTCCTGAAATTCCGGTAACAAAATCAAATTTCGAAAATTTCGGAAAATCTCGCCGTGATGTCTTTTTTTCTGAAATTCCGGAAATTCTGTTCTAAAAATTGAAAGTACACGGCATGATTGTCCTTATTCAGATCTGGGGTGGGGATCCAAGATAGCGGGCATATTAAATAAATTGACATATAACGAAACTACCACGTGATAAATGTTACCTAACTCAAAGAAAACAATCACATCTTAGCTTCATCATGGTTAAATGATCCAAAGTTACGGAACTAAGGTGGAAGAATGTCAGAATACTGGGAAGCATGAAATATTTTCGGGAGTTTAATCTTACGACGTTTAATCGACGGTTTTTGTTTTTTGCGGGAACTAAGTTTTGCGTTTGTGAAAGATTGCTTTGTCGAGCTGGCCCCGGTTGTTCAAAGTCTGGTAATGCTATCCACCGGATAAACCACTATCCATTGGATGGCGTGGTTTGTTTTGCCAACACTTACCCACTGGATAGCGATTTATCCAGCGTTTGAACAACTGGAGTCTGGATATCAATTTTGACGATTTTCAGAAAGCCGCGTTTCATTTGACACACAACATTTTCGGCGTTTTCTCATTACACTACACGATATTAATTTGTCACTGTGTTACAATCTCTTCTTGCCCCAGTGTGTAACTACAGCTGTAGGGTACCATGGGCGATTTCATCGTTTCATTCAGAGAAACGTTTTACATAAATGGCGTCAACAAGATTCTGCTTGTGAAGTTTGTGTGTATAATGTCGCCTGGGGGCTAAACTTTTGCGAGAACGTATTTTTGCGGATCGTATTAAAAACCCCGCAAAAATCGAAATTACAACCCCCAAAAAGATTTCTTGCCCTACGGTATGCATGGCTTAATTGCTCCCTCGAAATTTTATCCCGATGTATGTGGTATGTAATGTGCCCTCTCTACAGAAACTCGAATGCCGATGGGGCAAAGTGCAAAAGTTTTCTTTCAAATTCACTTACATATGACTTCCGTATATAATCGACCACCAAAATGTCGCTGGTCGCTTACGGGAGGTGGTCGCTTACGAGATCTTAGACCATATTGGATCAGAATTTGCGGCATTTGCATTCAGTGATCTACAGAGACTCACCGCATGTTTAAATGTCCATCTAAACCCATGTTATAACTTTAATTTTAGAGTATATGATTCAGAACAACGTGGTTTGCTTCTGATAAACTACGGAACAAGTCCCGCGATAGTTACAAATTAAAATTACAACGCTTAATTATGCAAATTCTGATTTGTTATCTGTCAAGTGAAGTGGCTGCTTATGGAAGGTTAAAAACAAAGGCAAGTTTCTTCAACTTTTAGCACTAAAAGTGGTCGCAGTCGCTTACGAGAGGTGGTCGCTTACATGAGGTTCAAAATATAGTGATATGACTTGAAAACTTTTTTAAATTTGGAAAACTGGTCGCTAAGGTGAGGTGGTCGCAACCGAGGGTTTAACAGTACGTTCTCTCTTGATTAAACCTACACTACAAATGATAGTAATATACTGCTACTAATAATAGGAATTTTAAACAAACAACTAAAAAAAGCCGAAATTTTATTGAGCTACACTCATCAAATCTTAAGGAGGCAACTTGTCATTGCTTTAATAATCAAAGAGAACGGACGAATCGTCGTACTATTTCGACATGTTGACTAACTGAATCAAAACTTCCAATACTCTCAGTCTATAACAGGCGATCTCAATCTAAGGTCGTAAAACCTAGATTTCTATGCACCTGATAAATTATTTAGCTTGCAATGGGGTTGAATTTCGTGGATTACTTTAATCTAACCCACAGATTGAAATTTTTATTTCACAAAATTAGATTCCTGACCACTGAGAAAACTAAATGAATGCACCCTATTTTGGATATCAATGCAACAAAAAAGCACTTTGAGGGCTAGTAAATCATTGCGCTAGATCTTCCTATAGCCACGTTAATTAGTTTCTTTTACAGCGTTTGTTACTCATTAAAGCAAAAATTTCATTGCCTTGCTAGGGCATCCTTTAGTTGCAGGAACCGTTCATGGCATGACATAAGTAAACTACATACAAGTTTCAGAGCTAGAAACTAAACTGCTGTGGACTTGTGCTGGTTTACAAACATCGGTGGAAAGCAATCTTTACCTACTGTAGAGCAAGTTGGACGTTGTTTATAGTTTTAATTTGGTACCCTCATTTTTATATCAAATATTTTTAAAAATACAAACCTTTTCATTTTATGTTTGATTTAAGAATTAAATCAAGTAAAATTATGTTTTAAAAACACTCCTTCAGTAAGAGAACAAAACGGTGGAACTTACTCGTTTATTTCAGATCACAATATTTCAAAGAAATTGAGCCGATTAGATAAAGGTTACATCAGGTATCTAAGCCCTAGGGAATGATTGAAAATTTTCACTGGAGAAAGACATCCATACAGTAGTTGTTAGAATTATCTCGATTAGAACAATCTTTTGTTAGCAGATATCATCTTGCTAAATAATGAAAAATAAACACTTCTAGGTGAAAATCGCGGTCGTCGAGACGAAAGGAGAAAAAGATCAATAACATAAGTATTCCAGATTCCTCTTTTCAAAATAGAGTTTCACTTTATGAATGTTTTCAGTAAATGGTTTATGTTGATTTTGAGGTTTATCGTCCATTTAGTCGGATGTAGACCACTTTGCGTCTTTAATTAAAAGCCCCTTTCATGCGCTACACAAAAAGCGTTTAGATTTTGAACAAAAATCAAATCAATTTCATACGCGAGAACCAATTAGGAAGCTGTGAGTAAACTGTAGATTACAGGGTAATCGCCTGGTTGAATTTGTACGTGTTGCATCTTTGTAATGCAAATTAAAGAATATTTGTCCATTAATTAAGTAACAGAAACTAGTGACCAGAAGTTTCAATTTATTTCAGTCGCTGTAAAGGTAAAATTTAGAAAAAAAGTAAATCACAACTTTTGAATTTGAAGCGCCACGTTTTTTTGCGCCATCACAATATATTGTTGTCATGTTCAACTTTTAGTTCAACGTTTTGCGATGGCTGATTAAAAAAAAGTGACGGAAAGATCTGAGAAAAGAGGAAATTATTTCAAATGCCGGATAAGTTTGCGGCAACTTACGATATCGGGGCAAAAATCAAGCAAAAAGAAAACCTCATTTGTCTTATGAAAAAATGATAACAAATGACAACCGTGCGGTCAAAAAACAATTTTTCACCGAGAAAGATGAAGCACTCTTACTATTTTTAACGAAGGAAATATTTGAAAAAAAATTCCATGAGTATTTTAAAACGGTTAAATTTAATATACAATCAATTGTAATTTTCAATCCAGCCAAACAGAAATTTGGTGTGAAAACATCTGAAAAAATGTTTCGTGCGCCCTGAGTTGTAACTGATTTCTCTGGACTAATTTTTGTGTTTATCAAAGATCGTATTAAGATCCATTTTGACCGAAACCATCCTTTCACGAGCTAGATACTGCAAGACAAGGCCGGATTTAACTTCATTTCAAAAATGCTTCGAGCGTATTTAAAATGAGAAAGCTAGCTGATAAAATCTACAATTCCGGGAAGGCAAAAGATGCATTTTTCAAATGCAGATTAAATTTGCGGGAAGAGATTTTAGTATAAATAGATTAGTAGAGCCAGCGTTTAAAACCATTTCTTTGTAGCATTCCGTCTCCCTCCGACAGTTCACTAACTGTGTGAATTCGACAGTGCGCGCTTTAGTAATCTCTAAAGAGGTAAAAATATTTTTAGTAATACGTATTCTTGTTTCATGGAATAGTGATTCTTCTTACTATCATGTCATACTAACTATACCCAGTAAAGTAACTAGTCTTTATTACTATTTTGCAACGATATGGATAGGAAACAAAATGACGAAGCACATAGCTTTATAGGCTGATATAGGAGGCACTTGCAACGGGGTAGATATTACAGAGTTAGCGAATGAAGGCATGTTTCACTGAGTTATCTGACTCAACGTCTCGTCTCTTTAGTAGCGTTCGAGGTGGAAGTCGAAGACTGCACTGTTTGAACTGAAGAGCTAATGTATTTCTCGAAGCAGAATTTCTCTTTTATTTCTAAATCATCCAAATTGCTTGAGAATGCTGCATTCAAACAATTCATCTCCATGCAAGCTTTGGGAAGGATTGTATTTTCCACAAACCTAAGACCTAAAACCTAGAGGAGCTATTGGCAAGAATCCGACTCCAGTTCAGTTCAGTTGCGTTATGTTACGAATCAGCCCTAGATTTTGTGTTCATTTTGTGCAGGGCCTACCAGATACCCAAACCTCAACAGGCACTAACTGTAAATAAAGTTTGAGCTCAATTTAGTCTTTCCTTTTGTTTAGAAAAACTTTTCACTACGTTTTGCTTGCGAAGATCTTGAATTTGGTTTTTCACAATACTACGAGTTTTCTATATTCATGTATTGAATAGCTGTACGAAACGCGATAGGAAATCAAACACCTTGCACCAGAACAACTTTAATTATATCGCAGTCCTTTTGCATTATATATATAAATGGTTGCCAGCAAAAGCAATTTCCCATTGAAATTCATTTTCTGAGAAAATGAATTTCAAAGTTCAGAAAAATTGTGCGAACATGGTTAAAATTCCGTCATCAGTTTCATTTCACGAGTACTTTCAAGTGTTTTATATGAATATCAATATTTGTTTTGCAAATTTCGTGTTATAAATAATTTAATTTGAGAAGATTTTTAAAACAGTCGCCCAGTAGTTTGCAATGTTACTGTATTTTTGTTCAGTGTTTTCAACCGCATTTTTCTTGGCGCGTTGCCCTAAAAACATAATTGGTCAGATTTTTAAAATGAAAATTTCGTAACGTTTTAATCTGCAATTTTCTATTTTCATCCATCTAACTGGTAAAGTATTCCATAATCAGCAAATGCGAATGAGAATTAAAAAGATTGTAACAGGGTCAACTGGAAGGATAAACAATTGCTCTACTTTTTTGTCAGCTTGACTAGAAAAATGGCTGGAAAACTGTTCATTCTTTGCTTTGTCTTGGCGATGGTCACTATTGCAACATGCAAACCTCGAAATCCTTTTGAGGGACTCTTCCGAAGAGGTAAGCTTGTAAAGGCCGAAACTGATAAGAGTTTCGGATACTTAGAACACGTTTTGTTCTACTTTGACACGTTTTGGAATAGCAATAGTAATTGGACCGAGTGGAGCGCAATTCAGGTAGTAATGGCGCGAGTAATTTCACGATCGGGTCGAGTGTAAAACGCGAGACCGATTTGAAATTAGGAGCACGAATACTCACTGAATTGTCCGACACGAGGCACAATTACTAATTAATCGTATCTATAACAAATTTCGGAATTGAAGCGAGAGCTTCTGTAACACTTTTTTAGAGTTTTGAAAACTGTAGAAACAAAGCGAAGAAAGCCATTAAAGGACTCGTAATTGACGTGCGAATCACGTGTGTATCCAACTACAGGTATCCAATTACAAAAAGCTGTTATTGGACACCCACGTGATCGCGCGCCGATTAAGTGACAAACAGGCACGGAGAAGCCATCACGATCGAGAATTTTTGTAAAAGATACGATTAATAGGAATATCTGCTATTAGTATATACTAAAACAGTGGATAGCGTTAAATGCACGCTCTGATTGGCTACTCAAACTCGGAATATCCTTTACTATTCACCTCTGAGCAACTCGCGCGCGCGCCCGAAAATATTGTATTATCGTTTCATGAATAAATGAGTTAAAAAA
>OMLO01000264.1_pt1 | contig 31191 bp, 18 predicted proteins | sample 1674811 | NCBI WGS metagenome assembly OMLO01 (sample SAMN06265003, study PRJEB25207) | coral metagenome | isolation source: Coral host | place: Mexico:La Bocana,Puerto Morelos, Mexico | collected 2008-11-13
ATTTCCAGTGGAAAGGCCCGTTCCATTTGATTTCCCACCGGAACGACCGGTTTTTCCACACAAATGGAAAGCGCTCCCCATGTGACACCAACTGACCCTTGATTTACCCTCTAAGCGAGGCGACCAGCATCCCTGACCTTTTATTGTTACTGCTTCTGCTGCTGATTTAAACAAATCAGGAGCAATTTGAGCATTTTCTGCACATTGAATGTTTTACTCAGTCTTTATCGTACCATAATTACTCGACTGAAGCACCGTGGCGTTTATCTTTTTTTAAGATTGCACGCGACAACGTAAAATTTTCTATTAATTGAACGTTCTTTTTTTCTATCTTACAATGGATAATTATGGCCAGCCTTACATATACGTATGTTTCGTCTCTGCCAAGGGACTCATCGGAGACTTTTCAGCTAACTCGTCAAATATCGCGTTTGAAGTCCCGCTAGCATTAAATGGCAGCCTCACCTTATATCACATAAGGATTCTTAATTGCATAATATGCCATTCTTAACCTTGAAAAAAGTGCAAGAATTTTACATTGGATAATTATGGCTAGAATTATGGCTAGCCTTACAGACGTCCATGCCAAGGGTAAAATTCTTGCACTTTTTTTAAAGAGGGATTACCTTGCCTATATGGGAAATTCACTCTCTTACCTTGATAGTCTCTAGGTTGTCACGTATTGACAAACATGGTTTAAGTTATCGATGGTAAATTTATATAGAAAATTACCTGAAGGGAAACGGAAATTGCTTCAAGTTAGCGGGAGATTTGAGTTGGCGAGTGTTCGAGTTATTGGGGGTTTACTGGAAAAAGGAGAGAGAAGTTGGCCTTATTGTCCCAAAAATTCTGGACAGGGAGCTTATAATGGGCGAGCGGTGAAATATAATCACTTTCAACAAAAGAACATCGCTTTTGCAGAAAAGAAATTCTTAATTCTGTTGTTGCTTTGTAATGGTACCTGCTTTTCTATCCCAAATGCGTCGATCGTCCTTATTCGAGGGAGGTGCTTATCTGCATTTAGTAAGTCAGTAAATATAGAAGCTATTTGTCATCAGAGTAGCCACACGCGCCCAGTACTAAACAGGTGTAACTGAACATGAGAAATGACGTCGTTTCATAAGTTTTCTTTTTCTTCATACTTTTGATAACAAAGTTCTTTTCGCACAGTGAATTTTAAAAGAATTTTGAACTAATAGCCATCTAAAGGTGAAAGACTAGAAAAGCCTCAGTAAAAAAGGTTATCTAATGTGTCCTTGCTAACCACTTCCAAAATACCTATAATTCCTTTTTTCCCCCAACCCTGCGCGCACCTTTAGTCAACATGCCTGTTCAGCGTTGATTGACTCCCTGGCCTCCAACTTCGCCCTTCTCAGTCTAGGGTGCGAAGAAAAAGAGAACGCCCAGGGACTGCTTAAAACTAGAACATGAGAAATGAGTATGTGGCACATGTATTACCGCTAGCTTGTTCACAGTACTATGACCGTTTACTCCTCTATTTCAAAACGAGTCTTCATGTAAAGCCTTTCAAATGGAAATGAGTTTTAAAGATTTTCATCATGTTAACATAAAAATGAACCTGTAGGCGCAACACATTTTTATCTGAATGCTTTCGCAGGAAGACTCGTTTTGACAAAGGCAAAAGGCAACTCGGAAATGGCATTTTAAATGATTTGGTTCAAAACAGGATTTGTTCCTTCTTTAGATGCAGATGCCTTTTTTAGCACGTTGGACGAGGTCAGAGAAGTGTTGTTTCGTTCCCCGATAAAGTGGAAACTTCACAAAAGTTTTAGGAGTAGCTTCCCATCCAGCAATATCTCTGAGACATCACTGCTAGAAAATGGCCAATTTCACCGTTCAAGCCTGGACAACAGGGAAGTGTAGTCGGTTGATTATTTATACCAGGGCGGGTTATACAGTTCAACCCCGCTGTTTCGAACACCCAGGAGAAAGGAAAAAATAGGTCGAAATAGCGGGAGTCTGAGTTTCAAAAAGTCGATAGTAAATTAAGTACTAAAACACGGAATAAGCACGCGAAGTGATGGTCGTTAAGTGTGTTTATTTATGCAATGAACAGGAACTTAAACAACAGACTAACTCAGTCAGGTCTGACAAATTAGCCTCTCGTTATGACGAGAGAATGTCAATTAATGGCGGCACTTCATAATGATTATTTCAGATCCTGACAGAATACTGAGTAGGTCTATTTGTACAATAATTTAAACAATTTCAATTTTTGCATAGCAAGATTTTTTGCAGCCAGTGTTGACAGGCAAATAGATATATTCTTTATAGTATATTGATACATTTCCAATGCAGAACCAAATGATTACAGCTTTGGCATTGAAACAAGCTTGTAATGACTACATCCATGTTGAAATTGCTAGTGGAAATAAACATTTTTTTCTTGCGCTCGTGCGTTGACAAATATTCCGATTCTATTCGGATGTCCACGAGCAACAGACCTTTACCCAAACGAATTTAAGGAGTACCCTAAACTTAGTAACATATGTCGCATTTCACTGTTTAATCGTGACGTGTATATTAAGTATAGACACGAGTCTAGTAGTCATTATTTGGATCACGCAACGCTTGCGTGACTACGCTTAAAGACAGATCACGCAACGTTTTCGTGACTGGTGCGCACATGACTGAAGCGAGATGTACGAGGCTCAGGCCATTAATTAAGCATTTGTATAAATCATGCGATAAATAAAAATCCAAATCAGATGTAAGCTTAAAAACTGGACAGTTTAAGTATAAGGACCACTAGAGTCCAAAACAGAGAAATTTACAAAAATATTCTAGGGCTATCTCAAACTCTTAACAAATTTACTTTTACTTTTAGAAAATTTCAGTCGGTGCGGCCTCAAGCCTCGTTCTATATAAAATAATTTGGCAATTTCATATTGTCAATAGACCACAGAGGGTTACAGTTTTAAGAGAACAACACTCTAGGGTCTATTTTAAAGTTATTTTTAAAAAACTATTTGGCTACAAAATGCTTATTCCAAAACTTACTCTTAAGAATTAACAGCTGACTAGAACCAACATCAATCGTTGTCATGAATAAGTTTTACACGAGAATGTGTTTGACTCACCACAGTTCAAAGCTGAACTACAAGGCCATTTAAATATTAAATTAAATAGTATACATATTTACAGCTTTAAAAACCATTTAAATACCTTTTTTGTACTATTTACACGTTGGCCTATCAACAAAACCACCACCAGGTATTCTGATGCCTTTTAACAACATTTGTCTTTTTATAAATAAATTCTTTCAGCCGCCATATTTTAACTTTTTGGAGTTATAGAAAATTCTTTCAAGAGCTACACTTTTTTTCGTGGATACAATAAATTAACAATAGTGTATTTTCATTTCCTTTCTTAAATGACTTCTAGAAGGATATAATAATTAATCAAGAATAATTATTTATACAATTATTTCTATTTGCGTACTGTTCCGCTGCACGCGAAATCTCCTCCACTCATCTTTGGCGCCTTCCTCCTTAGGGGAGAGGGGCGGGGACAGAACTTGAGGTGTAGAACACATCGAGGGCGTTGAGTCGAGCAAACTCGCTCGATTGTACTCAAAGTTTCTTAGCTCTGTCGAATGTGTCGACGTTGACGTCGAGGAAGATGTCGTGGAGTCCGTGGAAGTCTGGTTATAGTAAGTTCTAGTGTTAGTTAATGGCTTTTCTTGTGTCGTATTTCTCTTCTTCTTCAATGTAGTTCTTGCAGCTAATCGCGTTTCTCTGTTCGCTCGACGTCTTTCTCGCCACTTTCCTCTGATACAGAGTATGAGAAGAAGAATGGCAGCCAGCACAACAAGTGACGCAATTAAAGGGATGAGATAGTCTGGGGCGGCTGCAAAATGAAACAAAAAACAATCCGTCAAGACCTTTACGTTTACTATACTGTACGATTTATCACCAAAAGCGCTCAAATCGATACTGTTTTGTGTGTTGACCGATCACTCCCCATCCCAAACAAACCGAAACAAGAGATGAATATCGCATTGGCTCTTTTCCAACAAGCAAGTTCAGGCTCAGCGGCATCAGAAAATTTGTGCACCTTAAAAAATTTAACCTGATTTTTTTAAAATACGTCGTTTGTAATCTGTGTTAATCGTAACCATTCTTAACCTTGTCACTTTATGGATTATTATGATATCTGGTATTTTTAGTAAACAACTATTTTCAGGTTTCCTTCCATTAATACGTGGCCAAAGTAACTCAAGATAGCGTGTCATGCTCACCTTCTTCTTCGTGATATGACAGCGTGACAGATCTCTCGACTGTAACCTCATCCACAGCTATCAGTACATTGTAAAGAGTGATGTTTATTTCACGGCCTTTATCAGAAGGTACAGCTCGGATGAATCTGGCAATATCCTCCGCTGCTTTTCCAGCTATTTCTGTGCGCGGAGTACTAGCCTGTAGAATGGAACACAAAAGAATGACGAATTGATTAAAAGCTGTGTTAATCTCTGGAATCGGAGGTACAGTTCTGTGTTCTTGGTAAACTGTTCACAAATCTCCACTTTGTCTCAAGATCTTCGAGATAACGAGGGATATTAACGAGCCAAAACGTAAGGGAGTGGAAAAAGTGACAAACTCGCTAAAACAAACTCGGTGGACAGACTATGTTGTAGCTAGTTCATATTTACACAGATTAAAAGCTATGGGACGGCAAACTTGAGTTGAAGATACTCTACAGAACTTGAGTAACTGTGTATTCAAGAATAACCCCAGCATCTGAGGGGGTGAGAGTATTGCGCCTAGCTCCTTAATACCAGAGAGATCAGAGCTAAGAACCGAATTGCTACTTACCACTGATACTATGACAGTTGAAGTGGAGCCATCCTTATCGCGGCCCTCGCAAAGCAATCGAAGGTTTCCCTTCCTCGCCCATTTCTTCAACGTCGGCAAATATCGCAACTGGTGGCAAAGTTCTTCCACGAGAGTTCCCTAATGAAATGAAAGTTGAAAATAATTTTACAACCGATGAAGAGGAGACCTGTCTAATAATGACGATGATAGTTACCACGTGACATAGGTAAGCTTTGACAATAAATGTTACTAACCGCGGGGAGTTTACTCCGACTAAACACAATGTGGATCTTCGCACAGTCGCCATTCAAGTCTGTACTGTTAGGAAGACACACTTCGTCACCAATTCCAGAGTCGCTTTGTTTAGAGTTTGTTGCCCCGCCTTCACACTCGGCCCATCGACCACAAGGGGGACTGAGGCAGTCGACCGCCTTTTTCGGGACGCAGACGCCACCAGTGGGGCAGCCGCCAGCTCGAGTCTGATTCCAGCAATTGGACGCACCACAAACCACCTTTGTGCACGTGCGTGTGCCATTGGCGCACGTGCATGTGTTGCAGTCTTCTTGCATGTCGGTATTGTGCCGCTGAAGAATGACTCCACCGGGCAGACGGCAGTGCCTCCAGTCGTGCTCGTCATCTGGAAGAAAGAGTGTCATTGTTTTAGATGCAAGTTTTGCTATTCGCTTTGTACGATATCCACATGATACACTTTTTTTAAGCGGGGATCTCAAGTTTGACGCAGTTGCGAGATTTGCACAAACAAGGTGTCCCAATGTGAGATCAAGATGATCCAAGCAACGTGCAAATAGACATCTTACTTGAAATAGATATTCTACTATTAGCAGGCAAGTCACACCATAGTTAATAGAAGGAAATGGTAACTATGGTCACACGTGATTACCAATCTTACCTTGGCAACGTGCTCCGAATTTTCCGGGGGGACAAATGCACTCAAAACCGTTGATTTTATCTCTACATGTTGCTCCATCGCTGCACGGTGACGAGTTACACTCATTGATGTTGATTTTACAAACTGGTCCAGTGAAACCAGGCGCACAGTTACACAAGTGCCAGCCGTTTCCGTCAATACAGGTAGCGCCATTGTGGCAGGGGTTTGAAGCACAATCGTCAACATCTAAAACGAAAAGCAAACATTCAGTATTTGGTAGCAGAGCTCCTCTGATTTGGTAGTAAAGGCTGAGACAACCTTAAAATATAAGGTTTGTTCATAATACTCACTTTTCTCGCAAATACTTCCTTCCCAGACATCTGAGCAAACGCACGAGAAACTGTGGCCATCTGCTGAATTCAAACACGTGCCGCCATTCTGACATGGGTTGGACGAGCAAGGCTTGGGTGCTAAATAACAAAGCATATATATACAACAAACTGTTAGGCATGCGTGGAAGAACAAACAACTTTAATTGAGGTTTCTGCTACTTCAGGCTATCTTTGAAAATACCGAATAAGCCACTATCTCAAACTTCATCATTCGCCCAACCGCGACAATAAACAGAGTGTAAGAGATGACGCACATTTTGTCTAAAAGCTTTCCGCGCATTGACGCAAGCGAAAACTTTTTACGGAAAATAAAGTAAACAGGTATTTCCAAGCCATTATCACGTTGTTGTCTTCATTTTAATGGGAAATACTTGGATCAAGTGTGCTTAAAAGATTGCCATCTAACCCGTGATTTTAATTACAAAAGTTAAGGCTAAAACGCAGTAATGAGATTGAACAGGAAATGGCTGGAGACAAGCATCCACTTGCGTCGCTGACAGGAAATTTCAGGCAAACACATCAACAACCACATGAAAGTGTGCAGACAACATCATCAAGATAGGAACGGCACTGGAACAACGTATCATTGACCATTGTTAATTCAATTAGTCATTTGACTTTCCGTTTCGAAAATTCAAATGCTGAGCACGTTCTGACAAATGCCTCCTTCATTTGCGTAAAGGACGCAAGCTTTGAAAAAAAAAGAGCGAAAAATAGAAAAAACAGAATTCAGTGTCGACGACACAATGAACTTTTCAAAACCGCACACAATATGTGAAGAGTAATTGAAGAGCACATGTTACCGCATTTGATTTGAGATATCACAACAATGAAGCCACAAACTAATGAAAAGGGACAACAGGTGTTCATTAGCACCACAATGGGGCTATTTGAAAGGTAAAAAGAAGCGGGTTTGAGTTTTTCTGTCCAAACTGATTGATTAGTTCGTAATGAATTCGTTTTTCCACGGGTGGCTCTAGTGTTTGTGCAGAAATAGAAAACAACACCACCAGTTTTGAAAAACATGGCAATCAAAAATAAGACAAACAAGAACGCCAGCTAGAAAGCAAACAGTCGATCGATCTTCAATGAATCGCGTCTTACCTATTTGACAGAGAATTCCTGTAAATCCGTTCTGACAATCACAGTGAAAGTTGTCTCCTGTGTCAGTACATTTGCCTCCATTTTCACAAGGGCTTCCATAACAATGCGAGGTAGCTGTTGAAACGAAGTCATCAATTAAACTCAAAGTAAATTAATGTGCCTTTTTATTGACAACAGAAACAGTAAATTGTCTACCCCTTTGGGTACAGAATGCCACAGATGATATGCGTACCTGATTGACACAGTTTTCCTTTCCATGGCCGAGGGCACTCGCAAATAAACCCGTTGACCAAGTCCGTACAGTTCCCGCCATTTCGACAAGGATCGGAACTGCACTCATTAATATCTGTCACAAAGAGAAAAGCCAGCATGAGCTTAAATGTAGCATTTCATACAAGGTTCTTTGAAAGAAAGTCTTATAGCAGGCCGATGATGCAGCACTTACCCTGCCAGAATTAACTAAACTTTAATTTTATAAGAATTCAGGCTTACGTCCCAATCCAACCAAAATAAGAATACAAAGTTGTGTACGAGACAATAAGGAAACGTTATTTTCCATGCATAAAACTGGCTGAACCGTAAGATTATGCAAGGAATTTACTAACATATAAGACTTCTTGCCTTTACAATAAACATTACCAAAAGCCAACATACCTTGCTCACAAAACTTGCCCTCCCATCCATCAGCACAGACACATGTAAATGATCCAATGCCATCAAGGCAGCTTCCTCCATTCATACATGTGATGTTTTCGCAATTATCAATTTCTGAAAACAGTCCAAAAATCTCATCACAAGAGATCTTCATATCATAACCTTGAAATAAACCCAAAATGAACAATTTTGCCCTTTAATTAAACACAAAACACACTTACTGTTGTGGCAGTGATTCCCTGTGTAATCTTTGTCACATGTGCACTGATACCCTCCTGCAGGCAGTGATTCACAGGTTCCATGTTCACCACACACTCCAGAATCACGTAGTACTGAGGATCCATTTACTAAGAAGGGATCTAAGCAATGATCAATCACTGAAAAAAGAAAATGAATATGGTTAGCCCAGCCAGATCAAGCACTGAACATACAACATTATACACGTTGTATAACAGAAGAAATTGTAATAAGGAAGACTTGGATTTGGTAGAGGCTGGAGGCTGAAACAGACCCAAGGGAGAATTATTAAGAACATACAGAGAGACCAATTCACGAATGACACCAGAAACATCATGTAATTGAGTCACCAGATTCTTACTCTGCAATTTTGTAAACAAATATATGGATAGACTTCACCTAATGCAATTATTGTGTGATTGTATTTGGTTTCGTACGCTTCTTAACATGTCACTTGGATAAAGAAAGGGCATTTACCATAATCATGCAAACAGATGGGTGAGTAAAACAATGTGTATCCTTTTACATACCCTGTTCGCAAAAGTCCCCTCTTGTTCCTGAAGGACACACGCATTGAAAGCTGTTGTTTTTGTCCACGCAGCTACCTCCATTAAGGCATGGACTTGACAGACATTCGTCGATATTGACCTCACAGTGTTGTCCAGTAAATCCTGGTATGCAGTTACAGGATGCTCCAACCAAACCATTGTTACAAGCACCACCATTTGCACAAGTGAAGTTGACACAATAATCAATTCTCACAGCGCAGTTACTACCAGTGAACCCAACTGGACAAGAACAGGCATAGCTACCAGAACGACTATGGCAAGTTGCACCATTGTGACAGGGGTTGGAGTCACATGCGTTGATCTTAATTTCACACTTCTGTCCAGAAAATCCAGGAAGACAGCTACAAGTAAACATTCCAGAGCCTTGGATACAGGTACCATTGTTGGAACAAGAACTGTTGGTACATGTATTAACAGGGACTTCACATTCAGCTCCAGTAAACTCTTGCCTGTAAGAAAAGAAATTTTTTAGGGCAAAGGTATAAACCTACTTTTGCTATCAGCATTTATAATTGTAGAAATGTAGTCTGATGAAAAAATAATTTTACATTAATTTTATACAGTGACTAGCTTTGACCTGTGTGGCTTATTTTTCTCTGGCAATGTTGGCAGCGACGAAAAAGAAAAGATTATTTCTATAAATTATACAGAATACAATTGATCTTACCTGCAGTGACACTGATATCCATTAAGTCTGTCCAAACATGTTCCTCCATTCCTACAAGGATTTAAACTTCCACAATCATTCACATTGTAATCACAATTAACACCAGTGAAGCCTGCAGCACATACACATTCATAGCCATCCGATTTATCAACACAAGTCGCAGAACCGTGACAAGGAGAGCTTAAACAAGAGCTAATCTGGCAAGTTGATCCTGAAAATCCCACTGGGCAAACACATTTGAATCCATTGGCAGCGTCCACACATGTTCCACCATTATGACATGGTGCAGTTAAGCACTCATTGATGTCAGTTTCACAAAATGCTCCAGTGTATCCAGGAGAGCAGTGACAGGTAATTGAATCATCAGAAATCTTAACACAAGTAGCTCCATGATGACAAGGGTATGGGTCACAAACATTTGCCGTGGATACCACTGAACAATTTCTACCAGTGTATCCCGCATTACATGTGCACTTGTAGTCATTAAGTAAATCTGAGCATGTTCCATGTACACAAGGTGAAGGTTGGCATTCATTCACTGCAACTTCACAACGATTTCCAGTGAATCCCGTTTGACAAACGCAGGTATAATTTTGAACTTCATCATTACACACTCCTCCATTTAAACAGGGATTGCTTTTGCAGTCATCAATGTTGGTTTCACAATTTTTGCCTGTAAATCCACTATGGCAGACGCATTTGTAATCATTCAGCAAGTCCACACAAGTTCCGCCATTGTGGCATTGGCCGGCACAATCATTGATACCTGCCAAAATCAAAATAATCACATAAGTCACATAAAACCTTACTAATCTTATTTGAAACAAACTTCAATGGGCAAAGACTATGAGACAACATATGCAACTCCATGAGATGGACACGTACAGGCTAGATCTACATCATAAACTTGGATTAAGAGGGATCTTAAAGTTGAAAACGTACGAGGAAGATACAAAGTGTATATGCAAACCCACAAAAATGTAAATTTGTGTGATGTCATAACTACACAGTGCATAAGACATGCAGCATCCCATGACAGAAAGGAATGAAAGTACTCACTCTCATTACAGTGACTCCCTTTCCATCCGGCTTTACACTCGCAAGCATAGTCATTTATCAGGTCAATACATTTAAGAGCGTTAGAACAAGGATTTGATGCACACTCATCTACATCTGTTGAACAAGAATAAGAACAATAAGAATACAGCTAAAATTGTGGAAAAAATAATAAGGACATACTGTTTGTTTAGTTCAGTCACAGTGGAGCTTTGTCCACTTCATGATACAATGAGCTTACCCTGTTCACACTTGTGTCCTGTCCATCCTGGAGGGCACTGACACTTGTACCCCTGACCACTGTCACTACAGGTCCCTCCATTCTGGCAGGATTGAGTCTGGCAGTCTTTACCTGATTAACAAAGTAAGCAAAAAAGGTGTTCACTAAACATTTTTCTTCCATGTGTGAGACATGCAGATGTGCCAGATTTATTGTTGTGTTCACTTACTTATATTACAAGTTTTCTCAACCCAACCAGCAGGACAAGTGCAGCGGAAGCCATTGGCATCATTGTGGCATGTTCCATTGTTCTTGCAAGGTGACGAAGCACAGAAGTTTATTGCTATAACAAAAACAAAAAGTTTTTCTCAGTTTCAACACCATCAACCTACGAGAATTGGAAACTTGAAAATTACAATGTTTACAACTAATTTTAAAAACAGGAGTCCCTTGACTCACAAGTCTACAGTCCCGTCAGGAAACTAACCTGTTTCACAGTCAACTCCAGTAAATCCATCTTGGCATCTACATTCGTATGAACCTGCTCCAGTGTTGTAACATATGCCTCCATTTTGACAGGGTTTTACTCTGCATCTGTTGAGATCTGTATCAAGAATTATTAATTTTATTTGTGAATTGATTAGCTTCAGATTATTTCAATACCTACAAAAGTAAAATGATACAACAGTGACTAATTTGATGGCAAGGGTAAACCTAAATCTTTCAACAAAAGACAATGAAAGGTCCAAAAGCTTAATTTGTTACCTTGATCACAAAGCAATCCTCCCCATTGAGACTGGCAGTTACACTGCCATGGTTGACTGCAAGTTCCATGAAGACACCCAGGAAACAACTGGCACTGGTCACAGAGTTCCCCGTCCCAGCCAGCCGTGCACCTGAAACGGAAACATTGATTTTCATGAATAAAGCAATCTCACTGATGATGTAAAACTAAGGAATACGTTCTGTAAAATGTGCAGTTAAATACTTAACAGAAGAAAGACTTACGAGCATTCTCCAGGAACACTGCAAGTGCCATGAACTGGATCACAACCTGTTTTACAGATAGCTGAAAGAAATGAAATTCCAGGTTCAACAACAGCCACTTATTAATAAGTACTTGTAAGCATAAAAAGCTTACTTATTCTAGATGTTGTCCACTACATCCATTTTTTCATACATATAAACCGCTCTCAGTGATAAGGGCCATAGCCAGCACAAGGCAAATCAAGGCACTTGGCTCAAGTCATGTTTTTTGGGCATTTTTCTTGGTTTTCTTGTTGAAGAGGAAAGGAAAGGTAAAACACAGCTTAACCATGGACATTGCCTCAGTCATATATATTTTTTCTGGCTACGGAAGATACCAATCCTCCACCAACCTGTTTCACAATGTTTTCCTCTCCAGCCAGCCATACACACTTTGTTCCCATTTTCATCACAGGTGAAATGACCAAATGTGTCGTTTCGGGGAAGACAAAATTTTGTGCAACTCTTTCCGTAGTAGTTTTTGTCACAGACCACCCTGATCCTGTAGCTGATAGTAGCTGCGGGACCATTGTACGTATGAGTCTCCCAGGTCTTGTTAGGAAGAATTGTACCACGTTGAGTTGCTCTGTCAATCATTTCCCTATTGCCTATAAGACACAACATAGGTAGTTTTCAAAAAATAAAATTAGTAACAAAACAAACTACTTTACTAAAATAATTTCAATGTAACAACATTCTCATAGAGGAGCGTCATTTCTTTTTTACAACAGCTAATGCAAGACGTATTTGGTTCAGAACTAATCCCATTCATACAAATTTTGCAGCTGAAATCAGACTGCTGTCTAGTTTGGATGTTAATCCCCAAAAAATAGACAGAAACACTTCAAAGTCTGGCCACATCATCCCATTTAATTTACAGATTCAAATAAAATAAAAGCACTTTCAATGCCAGACAATTAATATCTGTTGATGTAGCAAAAAAGTGGGAAATCACATTATATTAAACAAGGGTCAGTCGAAAAAGAACACTAATATTGAGAAGATATTTGCATGACAACTAGATTTATAGTTACAATATATTAATGCAGCTTTTCATCATGGCAACACAAGAGAAATGTAGGCTTAGGTCATGCAAATGATAGCAAACCACACTTTCACATTTTTAGCATGTAATGGGTCTTACTTGAGTTGTCTGCATCCCAAGCCTCCAGAATTAAGTAGTAAGTGGTCTGAAATAAAACAAAGTAGTGTTATCTCAGAGAAACTATTGCATGACAAATGACTACTTGGGTCGGTTAACGACGATACATCGAGCACTATAAAAGCTATTTCCTCCCACTTGCCATTGAGAAAAAGAAACTTAAAGCCTATTAGACAGAGGAACTACAGCTTTTTTATTGAAACAAAAATAAAATAATTTTAAGCCTTAACATTGCATACCAGAATGAAAAAACTCAATATCCATCACTTTTCTCTGTTATTGATATTAAAACTAAAAATTGCATTTTGTCAAAGGACGAGTAATTCTAAAACTAATTTTAAATTTTTCAAATTTCTAAGAAACAGCTGTATAAAAATATATTGGGCAGTGTTTCAAAATTATTTTTTCAGCTGAAAATTCCATGAAGCAGCCAGAAGATTATACAAATTTGGCAAGCAAAATAAGTATACTTATATTAAAAAAGGAAATTTAAAATTAATAAATTGAGTATTTTCAAATAAATATATAGCTGAACCATTCACAGGAACATATTCTAAGCGATATGGTCATGTATTTTATTATTATAATTGTCTTCCATATAAACAAATAGAATCATCTATAACTTTTATTGAACAATATGAAACTCTTTGCCACCATGCTTCTCACTTTTCATCCTTACTTTATCTTGTGAAGAAAATTTACTTTTTAGATCACAAAGACAGAATTTCGCAAAAGTTGAAATCTCCCCCTATGTTGTTTCACTTATTTAATTATTTTTTCTGTGTCACAGGTTTATGCAATCTTCAATTTGTAGTTTTGAAAACAAAAGTACAATGCAATGTTCTTGTCAAACACAAGAAATGCGTTTCGTGAAGGTACATGCCATTACCACCACAAAATATAAAATATATTTTTTTTTTTAATTGTATCTACCTTTTTTATTATTTTACTGATTAAAAATTTAGTATTTACCAATATGTTATCCAGCCATTCAATTTATTTGCACAAACAAACATTTTCAAGCTAAATCAGTTTCATATAAAATATATAGAATTAACAGAAAGCTACTTGGCATGCTCAAAGCTGCACATATTGTGCCAAAAACCACTGGGAGAATATAAAACATATTTTAAACAAACTGGAGGAAATTAAACATACTGTTTCCGAGAAATTTATTATTTATAGGGTTTTATGCTTGTGAGCTGTGGGACAAAAAGATTCAATCTATAATGCAGCAAGCAGTTTATCTAATTTGGTAGTAACCTTTGTAATAGAAAATATCACATATATTTCCATTTCACAACTAAAAGTCATATTATGTGCTGAAGATTCCCAGAACAAGATTATTTACTTCTAATCCATATCTCAACACCAATCTAGAAACCATGTATGGTTTACAGCAAAAGGTTTCTGTAATTAACTCTAAAGAAACTTACTGTCCAAAGCCCATAAGAAAGGTGATCCAGCAGAACAGAAATTCCTGAAAGTTGTGGTCTATTAAGTATGCAATGTTGGTTTAAGCCATAGCACAAGAAAAACTTTTTTTAAAGGAAAGTGCAAGTAATGTTATCTAGTGGTACTGTTTTTGTGGTTCTTTTAATTGAATTTGGGGAGAATTGAGAGAATAAGTTGGCACCTGGGATACCAAACATTGCTTAGGTGTCACAAAGGCTACCACGGATCTTACTAACAGAAATGTTTACAAAAAGGGGCCAAGTTCGAATGCTGTTTTAAGACCTAATCTTATTTGTAGGCATGTTTATCATGACAACAATGCCGATTTTGCAGTCAGTAAAACTTCATTCCTTGCAGCAATACTACAATAATAAAACCTGATCAAGAACATAAGCTATGTATGAGTACTTTGACACAGCAGATCTCTTTTGTCAAGAAAATGGATCAAGCTTCATTTGACAGCTGAATAAATTTTTACTGTGCAAATAGGAAATACAATTGAATTTTGTTTTTCCCAAATTGTTTACCTAAAAGAAGAGAAACTATTATTTCAATAAAACTAACACAAAACCAAGTGGATAAATAAGGAATTTAAATTTTTGTTACAAACTTACACTGAGAGACCTTGCATGCAAAGGAAATCTGTTTGGTAGTGTGTAGTGAAAACTTATTTCAAGAAACAAAATATGGATTTAGCAATCGGCATATTTCAACTTCCACAAGAAGCCCAGTTCTGTGATTCTATATAATATGTACCATGATTGTATATAGTTCTCAACAGAAACAAACTTTAAAATATAAAACTAAACCCAAATATTAAATGGAATAAAATTTTCAGAACACAATATTGTTAGTCTTTCAGCGAGATCAATGTTCTAAGTTCTTCATTCAGGAATAAAGTGAGCAGATTGGTCCTGACCTATAAGGAATATTCAGTTGGCTCTGAAAAAAACTTAAGGCTTGGAGGTATATTTTGACTACCCCAAGGAAACTTTACAAATATTTGAATCTAAAACTGAGTGTGTGAACTTTCAGGGGAAATCAGGTGATATTCATAATCGCAGAGGAAAGATGAAAGATTTCTGTATCAGTGATTTAAAAGCTCTCTGAATAGCAAACCAGGACACAAATAATACTGTAATAATTGAATACTAAAATTTAAACTGAAGACAGAGAAAGATCAAAATTAGACAGTTTTTGTAAGGTTTAAGATAAGTTCAAAAAAAGACTTGAAACACTTGAAGAACTTAATTTGTGTTTTCCCACATTCACTGCAGCCATGAATATTATATTTTGGTCTGACTATTTGTCACAATGTGACATCAGACATTAAATAATGCCACAAGCAGAGGACAAAAACCACAAAGAACACAAGGTTCACTGAGTTAAGGATTAATTCATTTTGAGTGGAATTTGATTTCCATTCTTTATCTACAATCAGGCACCATATGCACACAGAAAAATAAAGCTAATACAAAAACACAAGATGACCCAAACAATTTTACAGTGGTAGCAAACTTGTAAATTAAACCGAATTAACCTTTCCATCGTCTTTCTTATAACCTGTAAACAGATCTATCTCAAAGCTTCGTCGAGAAAAAACAAAAATATTCTCATTTTTCCTGTCAACTGGGAATAGATCAGAATTTATTATATTCCAAAACATGATTCAGCACACGTGTCACTTTCCATTCAATGAGGATAAAAGGTGAAAAAAAGTTTAATGACATCAAAAAACTGCCACCGCAAGGATCGCGGATTAATCTTGCGTTGATCGAGAACCACGGAATAAGATCAAACAAGTCGAAAGAGTCCGGCAAAGATTAACTACCAGGGCAACCAGTCATGCCACTAGAGCATGCTCTCAATTGAAAGTTTAATTGCACCGTAATACTTTCAGTAGCTACGAAGTAACGTGAAGAGAATTATTTATTTTCAGGGCTGATGAACGTGGGAAAGTTCAAAGTAAACAGTTTCGCATTGCGTTCATTTTCTTGAAATCTACATGTGTATTGCATTCAAGTGGCAACACGGAAATTTACAACGCTTCGTTTTCACTGAAGGTGAAGAGAAGTTGCTCTGGATGAATAAATCGCGTCTCCGCCATGCGGCATGAACACTAATTCTTTGATTTTTTTCCAGTCAGTAGCTATCATTGTGTTGCAAATACAACGTAACTCATATCAATTAACATAATTCGAAACAAAGGGCTGTCAAACGTAAGACACGTGGCTCAATAACTACACTACAAGCTACGATAAACAACGTCGAAAATGTACAAGGCGACGCACTCCAAGGAAATAGGCGGCCAACAATCTCAGCTCAGCCAAGGCTGTTTAAATAGCTGCAGCTGTATTTGTTGTAAAGAGTTTTAGCCAAGACGTAGTTGTCGATTCTGTGATATGAACGTGCTTCACCGAGTGGTTTCCGAGAGCCAATGAGAGGAAATGATTTTTTGAAATGCAAACTTTCAGTGAAACGATTGTTTTTTGTGTGAGCGTGTTCGCAGCGGTCGCTTTAACGATAAATACAGCCTTACAAAATATATTCTGAAAAAAACTTCGGACCATTTCCTTACTATGCCCTGTTTTCAGGTTACCAGCGGCTGTTAGACGCGGTTACATTAAATTTTTATTATTGAAAAATATATCCCATCTGCGTGAACCTCTGCATAAATTTAATCCACATTATTACGTTGAATTTTCTGAAGATTTTTAAAAATAACGGAACTACTCTAACTGAGTGGCGGCAGTACCCTCGCTGTTCTTACATGACTTCTAAGACACATATAAAATGACTTACCAGCCATGAAAACGTGAAGCGTATAGAAATCGGGTTGCGAAAACCATTCGGTAATGAAGTGTTCGTGAAGGTGATCGAATTGCCTCCTAAAACAACAGTAGTATGCTCGCCAAATGTACAAGCGCCGGTTGGCGAAACAGACTGGGAGTATTGCTTGAGACAAACCCTGAAGAATGTATCGCACTCGTCCAGGCATTGATGTTGTCCTCGATATATTGTGCGACTCCCATCACAGCATCCTCCGTCCAGTTTCTCACCTCCAATGTTTTGAATCGAAACCAAATGGATTTCGAACGATCCCGCTCCGAAGGTAGTCTGCGAAAAAGGAAAACAAGTCAAATTCATGATCTGCGTTGCGAAGTAGACAAAAAAAAATTGCAGGCCATGGCAAGGCACCTGACCAAAACACGAGAATTCACCACTTAGTACACTGTCTAACCTGCACATGAATGAATTGCAGTAAGGCTTCGAAAAATAAGCTTTTCAGAAGCAGGCCCGAGGCCATTGCTCAAATCACTATCTAGAATTTAGTGTAGCCTTAGGAATAGCGGCCGAAATTTGGTGCTCGTCTTCGTGCGACATGAAAAGCCGCCCTCTCGATGCGATGGAGCTCAGCTCACTTGCAAATATCATACGACTCTGTGTGATTATAATAAGCAAGAGACAGATGTAGTTTGTTGGGGGTGCGGTAATCTTAATGAGCATGCGTAGTTTAATTAATGACGCAACATGATACCCATGGGTACACTTATCACTAGTATAATTGGTGTTGATTGGCTAAACCGAAGAGTAGAGTAAACAATTTTCTACAAGACAAATTAATTCCAGCTCTTCGAAATCTTTCAGGACTTCTCGAGATGGGCACTGAAGAGATATCACGTTTCTTCGAGTTGGCCTCTTACAGCTGCAGTTGCTTTGAAGTTGTCTTTATTTATGCGATAATTAATCGGCGTATCAACCTTGCGGATAATCCGTGAGAGGTCATCTTCGCCTTTAAGCCGGGGAAGATTTTGACATGAAATACATTTATTAAATGGCACTGGCGCAAGCCAGTGAAAGAAAAAGGCCATAAGCTGCGAGAGATTTTAATATCTAAAAATCCACCTGCAGAAAGTCAGACGATTCTCAATACCTGCGCCGCAAACAATCATTGTCTAAGGTTTTAATATGTTTTTACTTTGAAGCTACAAGCGGCATGTTACAATGCGACGAAAGGATTTTAAATGTTTACAGGAAAAGACCAAACTAAATAATGTGGTTTGCGTTTAACAAATGGTAATAAGGAACAGAACAAACAATGATCCCCGGCGCGTGCCACTAAGTCGCGAGAAGAATGATTATGCGTTTCGATTGTTTCATTGGCAATAGACGCCAAGCGAGTCTCTTGAGGATAGCACACAAGGCTACACCTGGGTCAAACAAGGGAAGCTGATCAGCGAATAATCAAAGTTCTGTGAATGGCAGAATGGCATTTGATCTCTTTTTGCAGGACTGGCCACCCACATAGAACCCAACACAACCTGTTCCCCATAAATTGATCAGCGCTTAATGACATTGTAAAAGGCAGCACAGGCCAAAAGATCAAGAATTGGTAAAGAAAACGAAAACAACTGAAGATTTTCACACTCTGATAACCTGATGTTGCTAAAAAGACCGCAGTTCGCAACAAACATCCCCTGAATAACATTTAATGAGCTTGGCGCGTGCCATATGCGGAATATGAGTTTAATTGCTGCTAATTACAAACTGCTTAAAAATGCTCTGGGTCTAGTGCCGACGCCTGGATACGACACACACGAGTACGTGAGCCCTGCATAGAAAAGTCGAGAGACCAGAACGTGATGATCAGCGCGTATTAAAACGCATGGAATGGCTGTAGAAATTCAGATATTTGCAACGAGGCTAAAGGCGGAAATGGTGAACAAAGTTCAAGCCGGCACTCGAAGAACTCTTCGATCAGAGTCGTTCACAAACATTGATGCACGAAACAGATAGAGCTGCGGTTCACACACCTCTCAAATACGTGGTATGCTAATGATCTGAACAAATAACAACTCGTGAAGTGGTGACCTGACCTCTTGGTAGAATTTTCGCTTTTAGAAGATAAGATCAGATCTAGCCACCAAAGAGAAGATCGACGCGCAGATTTAAGGAAGAGTCCACGATGTTTTGACGTCTTTGAAAACAATTTGCGATAACCTTCAATATGCCAGGGAGCGACTCGAAAGTTTTTGCCGAAATCACAGGAACATACAGATTTTAACAGTACGAGAAGTCTTTTCTAAGTTGGCAATGATTGTCGCTCAGTTGAGTTCTTTCATCAGAGTTGACATATGCCGTGTACTTACACTCTACTGAGCGAATTGAAATTACTGTTTTTAGCATTATTAATTTTTTTTGATCTGCGTTTCCAGCTTTACCACATCAATTAAGAATAATATCATGCATTCTAAGTGCGGCACGCTTTCCACGGTCTTAAAAAATAAGCTTCTCAATTTTTTTTTTGTCACCGCAAAACTCGCGCGTGTCACGATCAAGTTTTCAACACGCGCCCGACGCCGTTATGTATTGCGAAAAGGCGGGAAACACAATGTCGGTCGTGCTCACCACCGTGAAATGAGAATGCGTTTTATTCTCTCGACTTTGAATGAGACGTGGTTGGCTTCAAATATTGTCAGAGGCAATTAAGTAATACGTAACCATGACACGGAAACCTCTTTATTAAGTTAAGAAGATATTAGTATATTCAGACGACTTTGCGGTGAATCTCATATGATTAAATGCTTTAAAATGATTGCTAAGACATGACATCGATGCATCTGGCGCTGCAGAAAATTAATTTAGTAGGATATAGAAGGAAATTTGCATCGAGAAAGCCTCGAGGTGAGACTGTCTTCAGAAAAAAAAAGAAACATTTTAAAACAACAGAAACAAATCTAATATAATATCTATTTTGCAATAACTTGCTGAAAGAAAACCACTCTTTCAAGTAGCGTGGTTTCCAAAGCAAAATTAGCATTTCCAGTTCATTAAGAGTTGTTTGAATTTACATATAAAAGGAGAAGCATCAATACTAATATTCTTTACATTAGCGTTCGTTTGCAAACAAAAGCGCACACATGGCTTTTAAGACAATGGCTGCATGAATAACAAAGTAAGCCTAAGGACACGCAAACTTTATCTACAGCTTCATTTAACGTCAAGTTTGATGCCATTTAGACTCCTGAGATATTAGCCCAGATTCAAATCACAAGACAAAACGTCAAATAAGTTAGAAAACATTAAACTTGGAGAGAAAAAATTGGGCCATTAGACTTTTTAAAGACACCTTAAATGCATTAGAAACGGCACGTGTGCAGTTAATCGGCGTGACGCTGTATTCCGTGCGCATAACGCATATATTTCTATCAGCGTTACTCGTCATCGTTACTCGAAAATGTTACTGAATAGTCCAAATAGTTTCTTCGTGCAAACTGACGAAGCACTTGATGCGGATCAGATCTGAATTTCTGAGCGAATATTTGAAAAACGACACGCGCTCGTTAACAAAGTCAAACAAACTAGCAGCGGAATGCGACGGACATGCTACCACGTGCCACAGCTGTTCTAGAACAAAAGATCTAAGCGTGCCATCAAGTAGAGCCAAATTGTCATGCAAAATAAGTCTTAACGAACACCTGTGTAAGGAGGAGTCCTTACGATACCATTGTACAGCTGACAATGATTACAAAACCGCTGCATGGCGTGTTAAGGAGCACCGCGAGCGAAGCAACGCTTTACACAATGTTTAATCGCGGGGGTAACCTAGTTTGACTTGCCTTCTTCCAGTGTCTGCGCTTTGGCGATTAAAACGGAGTCTGATGAAGTCGTTAATTCTGCGGTGCAGTTTTGTATGGGTATATGAACAGTCGGGTCCGTCACCCGGACAACAGGCAGCTGTCAAGCAAAGGAATGCTGCGCCTTATGATAATATAGATTAAATCTTTTTCAATCTCTGTCACGGGTACTGTATTACGAATAGAAATTGTCCAAGAAGGCCTATTGAAAACTAGCGAGGCGTCTAATAAGAAAATTACTACAGTTAAGGTATTGTTTTAACAAAGCGGATATTTCGTAGCAAAAATAACAGATCGAAGAGCCAAGGTTTGGTGATTTGAAAAGTTAACGCACCACTTGCAACGCGCCTTTAAGTGAACAACCTGTTGATCGCAAATAACTCCATGTGCCAGAAGATCACACTGAACAAAAGAATTCCAACACAACATGTACACTGCATAAAATCAATCAAAAAATCAATCAAAACTTGTGAAGCCAGCTGTGCACAGATATGTTTTGACTCATCTTAGCCACAATAACATTTTTTCCAACTTATTATTATTGATAAAACTTTGTGGGGAGTGGGCTAGCCGGGAGGTCTGAAACCCAAGCGCAAGCTGGTTTATTATGAGGGAGTTCAGTCAGGTTATTCTGCCCATGTACACATATACATTTAAAATAAACAAAACCTGAAAAAAATAATTCACTCAACTAGAAAAACATTAAAGAGATAATAATAAATCTTAAAGGAACAGGGATTTTTAAGGTGGAGAAGACTAACACGGGTCACAAACGACGAATTTGAAAAAATGTAGCCTAAATTTTTCAAGATGCTTATTAAACTATAAGACATTCCTATTCTTACAGTGTATGTATCCCCTTTCCCTTTCCCCCTTAGTTTTGTAGGTGGGTACGTAGCCTGCAATGGAGTCTCATCCCTTACGACTCTTACGGCAGTACTAGACTAACGTTCTCCTTGTCGCCTCAAACTACAGAAATCGGTCAAATTAGACTAAGCCAACCATCTCCGATTCTCTGGATGACCACAGCCTTACATTGCAGCTGGTATGCTGCAGCAGGGCTCATACAGTAGCCGCACAAACAGAAGGAACCACTAGACATTTTGTTAAGACTTTGTCACTTCCTAGCCCTTATTCTTTTCTTAAAGTCCTAAATGGAATAATCTATTAACTATGAATCCACATTCCTTTCGAATGATTTAGCGATCCTCAACTTTTTGGCTTTTCGTGTAATAAATCAGTTTCGAACAGAACATTTGCCGCGTGGCAGAGATTTCTTTTTAAAACCTGGATAACCTGGACGAATTTTGTATTTCTTGGCAACTTTTTGGATGCGCGGTGGCCTCATGGTTAGTGCGCTAGATCGAGTAGATCCAGTATTCGGTCACTGGCCAGGGACATTGTACTGTGTTCTTGGGCAAGAAACGTTACTCTCAGAGTGCCTCTCTCCACCCAGGTGCAACCATCCGGCTCTTAGTCGCTTCATGTTACTAAAATCTGAGATTAGCGTCAGCCTGATGGGCCTCTTGGTTCGTATGCAGACTTTACCTAACCTCACGGCAACAACTTCGCGTAATTTATGCTTGAGCTGAAAACTTCCTTAGCGCACCTTCAATTTCAAGCGAGCTGCAGTTTATCCATCATTTTTCCAGGACGCCCTTCCCTTCCCATTTTTACAAGTTAATTTGGTTATATCAACTAAGTTGAAAATGTAAATTGGCCACCGTAACGAGTTATAAAGCTGACGTTTCGAGCGTTAGCCCTTCGTCCTGACGAAGGGCTAACGTCTGAATTTTTTCCAGGCTCTGTTTTCACAGCTAATACGTATGTACATACAAACAGCGATGATCTTTCGCGTCTTCAAAAAGGCCATGTCACGGAATGCGCGTCTTGAGAAGTCTAGCCTAAATTTATAATTTCCTCGTTTGTAATCCATGTCAATCTCCTCCATCCTTAACTATCCTTGTTCCTGTGTGATTTATTACTATCTCTTTGGTGTTTTTCTACCTAAGTAAATTAGTATTTTCTGGTGTCCTTTAATATAGACGTAATTTTGTACGTGGCTAACATAACTGACTCAGAACAGTGATTGATTTCATTTAAATAGTATTGTTAAATCGTTTTGTTGTTAGATGTATTAAACCATTTGTGGCCATGGTAATAGTAATTTTTCTGGGACAATACTGTCCAAGGAGGAAAGGTACAATGACGTTTACCCTATACAAAGCACGACCAACCCTAGAGACAAGGCCAGACCTCAATTCCAGACCACACTTCCACCAACTAAGCAAACCTGGCTTCGGAGAACTAAAAAGTTTTGAGGGACAGCGCCCAGAATGATCATTGAAAGTTCTCTCGCCGCATGGCAACAGGTCAATTTAGTTTCCTCCTGGTCACCTGGTCAGGGTTTCAGAGTTCCGTGAAAACACCAATTTAGTGCCGGGTTAACTTATATAATTGACCCTGACAGTTTTTCTTTTTCTTTCTATTACTTTGTTTTGCAGCGAACAGAGAACCACGCAAGGAGTATCTCAGGAGTTTTGGCCCGTTGATTGAAATGACTACGTTAGCAAATCAGACAAGTTGTTCATTCACTACTGTAAGTAAAACGTCGACGTTGCCGGCTACTGGTGAGCGATGGAATGCATTTTCTTTTGTTTCGGATAATAAGTTTATAACTGCACAATGCAAGTAAGGGTAAAGCTTTCTTCAGAGTACTTATGCAGCATTTGAACTGCTCAGCTTTAATTTAGTAACTGCCCAGTCCAGAATGACGGCGGCAGCTAAATACGGAAACGCTTCGTTATAGGGAAAAAAAACATGTACTACGGAATTACCGGAATGGTTTATATAATTTATGACGATAATAGCCCTGTGTTTCCAAATGGGGTCACACAAGGCTCACTGAGGTGTGACCTAGCTCATAATTATCATCTGATGTCTGAGCATTCCTACGAAGAAAAGTTGTAGGAACTCAAGGGAAAAAAAACCAATAGAGGTGTTCAAAGATTTACCTGAAGCTTGGAGATATACTCAAGAAATCTTATAGAAGCAACACATCTCATTTCCAAGGCTATACGTATGATCTATCTAGTCAACCGTGGAAAAATCTCAAAAATGTTCATGCATAAAATTGATTTTCAAAACTGTCAGTCCTTCACTGTAAAGTAGTTGCAACGAAAGTCATTGCTTCTCATGTTCACGCCAGAAGCTGTAAACTGATTACAAAAGTGCCACGCGAACAGATCGAAAAGCATGACTTCTCAAATCCTAGGATTTCAACGAATGACATACACTTATCCTTAAGTCAAGACGATCAAATTTATGGGTTGTTAGTTATATTCAGTCCGGATTCCAGCTTATTGGCAACGTTCAGATCTGTTTGAGCCCACATAGACCTATAGAGGTATCGTAACTGAGTTAGATACTTAAGTTACTACTTCGGCTTTGTAATACGCTAATAAATCGAGTAAAGAGTTATCGACAAGTTACCTGCCTTGAACCTGTTGCTTGCTCGGAGATGCTGAGAGTCTGTTGATGTTTGATATGTAATTGTACAACCAGGAGCAACTGAGGCGATGTTTAAGTTTCTTTCGCATGATATTTAGACACGCAGGGTCCTAGCTTTTTCTTACTAAGGCAAAGCGCTTTTGTTTGTAAGCTCTCTTAAAGGTTGACGATCTGACCACGTCCACCATGTAACAACGACGAAATGACTTTATAAATATGTTAATCACGACTTGTTAGTACATTGTTTGTTTGTGAAGCTTGTTGATAGTGCTGGAACACGTCAAGCGTAAAGCTAGTGAGTACCGCCGAAAAAATAGAAAATGAAGCGATTGGTGACAGATCAACATTATTCACTATTACCCAGCAGTTACTATAAAATGTAAGAGAGAGAAAACCGCGATAAAAAATAAAAAAAATACTGATTGCTGTCATTGATTCATATTCGTATTCTAGATAGGTCAGTGATCCCTAAAACCGGCGGAATTAACTTGCCTGTCTGGCACTAAGGTGACATCAAAGAGGTCGCATATTTTTCGACTAAAATACTGACTGCATAAATAGTAAAAGGCCACTAAAATTGATCATAAACAACGGCTTAAAGCTTTCCGAGTTAATCTGTTAATTGATGATAAGTTGGAGTTATGGAGAGAAAAAATAAGAGATAAGTAATCTCAATGTTGTAGTCACCCTGGGTATTAAATGCAAACGTTGCCTTTTTATCACGGAGAGAGAGAGTCCTCATCATTGAAGGTGCGCTTTTACTAGTTTGATTTATACCGTCAGTTAAGAACTCAGTTGACGTTTGGAAAGAAGCTATGCATTGGAATTTCTGCTTATACCACATTGACATTAAGATCTGTACGGCTTTAAAAGAAAAAACATTCGGTTTAAGCATGGTTTAGACACGATGACATCAGCATTGATGTTATGATTTATCGTGTACAAATAAATGCTTTACTTTACTTTAAAATTTTGTTTATTGTCTGAAACTAACTAGTTTCCAGCATTAAATCACAAGCACGGGAGATAATTTTGTGTGCTAGATTGGAATATCCGTTTGTTTGTCGCTAATTCCAGTCAGCTTTTTTCAAAGCTTAGTAGCTGTTGCGGACGGAGTGAAGCGGAAAGCGTGCTTACTTTATGACTAGTACGTTGGGCTCCAAAACTTAATGTGCGAGTTTGAACCTTTGAAATTTGTTGTGATGTAGGTTGTTTACCATTTGATCAGAAAACCCGGTTGGTCGACAGGTGTGGTAAATGGAAAGCGTCAAAACCCGAATGGGAATTTCCATACGGGATTTGCTGTTCCATTTACAGTTCCAAGCGATCCAATCCGAAAGGCCTGGAACTGGTCAGAAGAGCGAATGGAACGCTCCGTTGGGAAATTCCGTTTGGGAATTTTGATCCACCTTTCAAGAAATCCCGTCCCGTTTTCCCCGGAAATTTTCCATTTGGGAAGACTAAATTAGTCTTTCCATTTACATTCCAACCGAAATTTCCGGATGTTTTTGTAAATGGTAAACAACCGTAGTTCCAAGAGGTAGTGGGTACCACAATCGCAATAAGATACTAAACCTGACAAAATCCCCGATGGGGGAAGGGGTGGTGGAAACATGCCATGGGTCGCTAGCATGTCACCCAGACAGTGTTACAGAAACCGGAGTTTAGAGCTGGAATCTCTGCTTAGGCTATGTTGACAAATATGAGATCTAACGACGGCCTTCACGAAAAACTCTTACATCCCTGTTTACCATTGTATATGTATATGTACTTATGAGAAAGAACTGACCGCAAGTTGTTGCTAATGGCGAAAGCAGCTGTTTCCAAATCTTGCAATCACTTGATCCTGGCTTAAGGACTTTTAAGTGTCGTACATAAACTACTAATAAAAAAAATCAACTAACCTCCTCATCTGTTGGGAACTTGCGTGAACGATTTTTGTGTTTAACATCAGATATACTAGCCACACCTAACGGGGAGGAAACAAAACCACTTATGATAATCTTATCCCAACTAACTTGTACACTGAGTTAAATTGTTGCTCAGATTGAAGTTAGACTATCAATCATGCGTCGAGGTAACATAAACAAAACTATGAATATGCAGCAACAAATAAATAAATTGCAATATTTAGAGAGGAAGCCACATCAGGTCCTCTATGCTGGTCGAACTGTAATTTAGAGACGTTGGTTTTTCTGGAGTGAGGAAAGCCAAAGAATCGCGAGAATAACCCTCGGAGCAAGGCGACAACCAACAACAAACTGCAACCCACATCTAGCACACTAGGCCGGAATCGAACCCGGACCAAATCGGTGGGAAGCGAGAATTCTCACCACTGCGACATCACTGCTCCCCTAAAAGCAAGTTTATTAACGCGTGTTTCTTTGGGAAAATCCAAGATTGGATTCTTAAATCCAAAAACGGATGTTGCGTTTCTTTTAAGCAGATAAATCCAGGATGACCGGATCATCGTGTATCAAAGAAACCGAATAATCCTTGCCCAGAGCTTTTTTCTTGACACAAATTAAAACGGAGCGCGTTCAGTGGAGTCAGCCGTCCACCAGGCGGGCGGGACTGATGATCAGTTGTCCTTTGCTTAATTATTTAATTAATTCAATTTAATTATTGTCCTTTGCTTAATTATTCAAAGCAAAATATCTTAGACGATGTCGGAATTATGCAGATTTCCCTTTAGTCATAAATCACACATGCCGACAGTAAACGCCAGTTTATGGAGTTTGAGTTCCCTTGTGGTTTGTTATAACATTATCGTACTCGACACCACTTTGCTTCTTTGTTTTTTAACATACTGTAACGGCATATCAAATTTGTCCGTGAGTAATTATTATGATACCTTTATACGACCTGATACAACCAATTAGACATATAGCTTGTGGAGGGGGGGGGGGGGGGGGGGGGTGGAAGATCGGCCAGCTGCGAGAATCTGAGTACGTCTGGTGACAACGAACTAGCAATGTGAGTATGAGTGCGCTCGACTTAGCCTGCTCGCTTGGCAGTTCCTTTTAGTTTCACCATATACCTTGCTAGCGAGTCTGTTCACGATCACAAATTAAGAATATATATCGCCACGACAATTATTTCCCTAGTGTGGAAATAATGTAGGAAAACAAAAAGACATTTTGCGTAGTAGGAAAGAATGTGAGACCAAAACAAGGCACTCTGTAGGGTTACGACGCCTTAGTACTGCAAAAGACTTATTACAGCCATATTACAAGTTGAATTGATAATTGAGAATCACGAGCACAGAAATGACAGTTACACAACCATTTAATTACAACTTGTGCATCTCGCCGTCAAAGAAGGAAAAGAAGGAAGGCGGGAGAGTACATGAAGGGAGCTCGAGCTTGTGAGCTATATTTATGATATTGACTAGGTACATTTCTACCCGGCCTAAACTATGTGGGAGAAATACTGAAAATAACGTTAGTTCATTTAATTGACGTTTCTTGACAAAAGAATATCACAAGCACAGCACCTCACACTAATTGAAAGTGACACCTGATTGTCTTCGTGGTCGAGCTAAGAAGACATATCTGACTAGGCCAATAGCAAACGGGCTCACCGTTTAACTGATATTTTCTTTACTTCACTGAAACAGTTTTCTGTGCCAGAAATTTGCAGTAAGTAAACAAGGTTATCGAACCTTGGAGAGCTGCCATGTTGACAACAGTGAAGGTTTTAATAGCATAAGACGCTGTTGGACGAGTTTGTAAACAATTTAAGGGTAAAGAAAACTGTGAGGTCAGAAATGGAAATTGAACGATTTTATCAGGACATATCTTCTTTTAACATTGAGCTAATTACTAGCTTGTTTAAAATGCGTTTCGAACAACCGTAGAGTATAATTAAGGGAAGTAATTTGCTAAAACATACTATCCAAACGTACTCCGGCCGCTAAATGTGGGAAGCTACATGTTTACCCCGGGCAGACGTTGTAACAAAGCGACCAAAAAAAAAAAACTGGAAAACATGGTGGTAACAGATAACACCTGTGTGAAGTTGGCTATTAAACGTTAGCCCAAAAGTCTGACTCATGGTTCTCCTGTCACCTTAAGTCGGCAAAAAGAGCTGAATAATTGATGAGTTTTTGTTACACTGTGCTAATTTGTTTAAAGATGATAATTACAGTTTCGTCATTCCTAAACACGGCACCTTCTAATTACAAAACGGTCGGTTACCACAGTGTCGATAAAATGTACTTTGCCAGAGTAAGATTTCATCCAAAGTCTAGTACTAGGTTTAATTCCTTATTTTTCATGCTTGCAGTTATTGGGGCAAAAGAACATACGACCATGCAGTCTCAAGAGCCCGGGGGGGGGGGGAGGTACTCCCCTATATAAGGTATATAGGTATGTGCCGCCCCAAAGGGTATGGTTTTTGAGCCGTTTTGGTCTGAAAACGGGTATAGATTTTGAACATTTTGGTCTGAAATTGTGTATCGTTATCGGGGGAACGTTCACGAAAACTTATAAACTTATTTTTCTTCCCAGCAACCAGGGCAAGTAACTGGTGAGTGAGAAACGGAAATAGATAAAATATATCATTCCAGCTAAATTTTACCTATTATGCCTAATCACGTACAAGGTCACGTCTGAAAACGGGTATGGATTTTTGAAGCCAGGTCTGAAAACGGGTGTTGGAAATGGCATTTTTTGGTCTGAAATTGGGTCTGGATTTGGAGATGCGGGCGGCACACCCCCACCAAAACTTCCAAGGAGTAACCCCCCCGGGGGTACCTATGCAGCTTATCAAAATAATGTCGAGTCGAAGAAAGAGAACAGTGGCAGCAGTGAAAAGGAAGAAACAGAGCCTTACATAGAATGGCTGTGAAAAGAAAATTGGACTTCACGAATAAATACTGCATTGATGTTTTCACGCACTTTATTGCTCCCTAACAGAGAAATTGTAAACGACAAAACTACAAATAACTACAAATGAAGGCAATGCATTGTGAAGAAACGGTTCTAAACCGCTGAATGCAGTTGATCTATCGTACATGAATCAAAATATTAAGTAGCAATATTAAATGAAATATTATGTACACGGTTTATAGCACGGGCGACTGAAATTTCTTAATAAGAATTTTAAACCGGAAAATTACACTTTAAATGGAGTTTACAGAATTGTTTAAGAGAATGGTTTACAACCTTTCTGCAAAGTTTCTTTAAGATAAAGTGTACATTGAATGAAATACGAAGCAGTTTTAATTTAGCGTCTTTTAAACGTTTCAGGTCAACTGAAGAATGATTGAAGGTTGACCGAGTATTATCAATTCCTGAGCTGCTTAAAATCATTTAACTAAAGAGAGTCTTAAGTCCTTCACGATAATTGCTACTGAAAATAAAACAGATGCAAGGATTTATGGCACAATTTGAGAGAGCCATTAAAGTGGTAACAATCCCAAAGTAGTAAAAGCCACACTGAGACAATATGTTCGATGCAAACAATAAGAGAAGCCAGAAGATAGAGATGGGCAGCCAGCATACTGTAAACCCCAACACAATAGCCATGGCCATCTTTAACACATTTCTTGCCCTTTGCTGGCGCTGTTGTCCAGCGCTGATCGATTGCTCGCCTGGAATCTTCTGCGATTTGAGCTTTTGCAAGATGATTATATAAAGAATGGCTATTAACAGCAACGGGATAAAATAGAAGACTACAACAAGTGAGGCGTAGTAATTCTTAAAGGATGAGTTCTCCCCAAAAGCTTCATTCCACTGGATGATACAAGCTAGCCCTTCTGGATATTCAACAAGTTTGAAAGCGACGAGGTATAGGGAGTGGATAGCCATGGCGACGATCCAAGTGGCGAGAATGAAGAACGGGCACAGCTTTGAACTGATGAGTGGGGAACGGAGAGGATATACTACAGCTCCAAATCGATCCACTGCTATCAGAACGAGGCTCTGAATAGACACAGCAAAGGAGACGTCTGCTAAGAAGCCAACCAGCTTACATAAGACCTGGCCAAGAGGACCATCGATCAGCCAGGAGTCTATATAGAGCGCTTTTATCTCTCTAGGGATCAGGATAATCGGAAGCAGAAGATCGGACATGGCCATGTTGGCGATGAAAAAGTTGATGGGTTTTCTCATGGTTTTAATCTTGTAGACCATTACTCCGATGACGGTGTTCCCAGCCAGCGAAACAAGAAAAATCAGGCAGTAAGCGATGGTTATTCCGATATTTTCTGCTGTAGGATTGCTGGAGCAGCTCGATGGCTGTGTTCCATTTATGGTTGTATTCGCGTTTCCTGACATTTCCGTTCAGTGTTTTTTTCGCTCTTACACTCTCAAATGAGCTCGTTTCTAATTTTTTCACTTACTGAACTGAGGTAAATGACCTCGCTCTATTTATGTTTTAACAAACTGGGCGGGATAATTGTTTGGCTTAATGCCAAAATAGTTAACGATTGGGCAGTTTTTACAATATGTTAAGTGAGAGGCAGACTTATTTTTATCTTTCCGCAACATGTTTGCGACTATAATGAGGTTTTCTTTAATATTTCATAAGTAGCAGCGATTACGTGGACTAGCGGCAGCTTGTGCCACAAATTGCTTTTCAGCTGAATTCAGCTGAGAGTATTAATCGTCTGATAGCCCCAAAATGTGATCAGATGAAGTATTAAATTTTATATCTGCTTCAATTTCTCCTGCGCTGTTAAAAAGTCTGCTGACACAATAGATTCCATGTTGCCGTGCGTCTGTTCAGTAATAGATCACAGATGACGTCAAAATGTGGTAAGAACAAAAAAGT